>Ga0187892_10000904_pt1 | contig 73570 bp, 82 predicted proteins | sample MA1701073metaG_FD_139345 | JGI IMG/M metagenome (GOLD analysis project Ga0187892, IMG submission 139345) | Bio-ooze microbial communities from a basaltic lava cave in the Kipuka Kanohina Cave System on the Island of Hawaii, USA - MA170107-3 metaG ...
GACAACATCTCGATGGAAGTGAACCTGATCGCGCCGATCGCGATGGACGAGGGCCTGCGCTTCGCGATCCGCGAAGGCGGCCGCACCGTCGGCGCCGGCGTCGTCGCCTCGATCATCGAGTAGCAAGAGGACCGGCGCGAAAGCGGGGACGTGAGACATGGATAACCAGAACATCAGAATACGCCTGAAGGCGTTCGACCATCGCGTCCTCGACCAGTCGACCGGCGAGATCGTCAACACGGCCAAGCGGACCGGTGCGCACGTGCGCGGCCCGATTCCGCTGCCGACGCGTTTCGAGCGTTTCACGGTCCTGCGCGGTCCGCACGTCGACAAGAAGAGCCGCGAACAGTTCGAAATTCGCACGCACAAGCGGCTGCTGGATATCGTCGACCCGACGCCGCAGACCGTCGATGCGCTGATGAAGCTCGAACTGGCGGCCGGCGTCGACGTCGAGATCAAGTTGAAGGGTTGAGGTCGGTATCATGCGTTCGGGTCTCATCGCACAAAAACTTGGCATGACCCGCGTCTATACGGACGCGGGCGAGCATGTGCCGGTGACCGTGCTCAAGGTCGAGAACTGCCAGGTCGTGGCCGTCCGCAAGGCGGCCGACGGCAAGGGCTACGATGCCGTGCAACTCGGCATTGGTACGCGCAAACCCCGCAATGTCTCGAAGGCGATGCGCGGACATTTCGCCAAGGCCAAAGTCGAGCCGAAAGCCAAGCTGGTGGAGTTCCGCGTCAGCGCGGACGCGCTGCTCGATGTCGGCGCGGAACTGACCGCCGATCATTTCGTGGCGGGCCAGTTCGTCGACGTGACGGGCACCAGCATCGGCAAGGGCTTCGCCGGCGTCATGAAGCGCTGGAATTTCGGCGGTCTGCGCGCAACGCACGGCGTCTCGATCTCGCACCGCAGCCACGGGTCGACGGGTAATCGCCAGGATCCAGGCAAAGTGTTCAAGAACAAGAAGATGGCCGGTCACTTGGGCGATCGTCGCGTCACGATCCAGAACCTGAAGATCGTCAGGACGGACGCCGCCAACGGCATCATTCTCGTCAGCGGCGCGGTTCCGGGTGCCGAAGGCGGCTATGTGCTGGTGCGCGACGCAGCCAAGCGTGCAGCGCCGGAGAATCTGCCGTTCCCGGCCGCGCTCCGCGGCGGTTCAGCACCGGCCGGTGAAGCGGCGCCCGCCGAAGAAAGCAAGAAGGATTGACGGCGATGAAGTGTCCTGTGACATCGCTCGATAACAGGGCGGTCGGTGATATCGATCTGGCCGACGAGGTGTTCGGTGCGACCGTGCGCCGCGACATCATCGCGCGCATGGTGAATTACCAGCTCGCCAAGCGGCGAGCCGGTACGCACAAGACCAAGGGTATCAGTGACATCAGTGGCACGACCAAGAAGCCGTGGCGCCAGAAGGGCACCGGGCACGCCCGCCAGGGCAGCCTGCGCTCGCCGCAGTTCCGCGGTGGCGCCCGTATCTTCGGGCCGGTGGTGCGCGATCACGCCCACGATCTGCCGAAGAAAGTCCGGCGCCTGGCGCTCAAGGCGGCGCTGTCGTCGAAGCAGGCCGAGGGCAAGTTGATCGTTGTCGATACGCTCAAGAGCAAGGACGGCAAAACTGGCATGGTCGCCAAGCAGATTGCGGGCTTCGGCTGGACGTCGGCGCTGCTGATCGACGGTCCGGCGGTCGACAGCGGCTTCGAGAAGGCCGTCGCCAACCTGCCGCATATCGATCTGCTGCCGCAGCAGGGCATCAACGTCTACGACATCGTGCGCCACGACACGCTCGTGCTGAGCCGTGCCGCGGTCGAGCATCTCGAAGCGCGGTTGAAGTAGGGAGCGGGCGATGAAGAAACCGACCAAAGTCACGCTTTCGAAGGCGCGCATGTACGATATCGTGCGCACACCGGTCGTGACCGAAAAGTCCACGATGGCTTCGCAGCACAACCAGGTTGTGTTCCGCGTGCCGCTGGATGCCGGCAAGCCGGAGATCAAGGCCGCCGTCGAAGGAATTTTCAACGTGAAAGTGACGGCGGTGAACACGATCCGCACCAAGGGCAAGGTCAAGCGCTTCCGCGGCGAGATCGGCCGGCGCAACGACACAAAGAAAGCGATGATTACCCTCGCCGAGGGCCAGAGCATCGACGTGACGACGGGCGTGTGACGGAGATATCGCGATGGCATTGAAGACACATAGGCCCGTTACGCCCGGCAGGCGACAGCTGATCCTGGTGGATCGCGGCGAGTTGCATCGCGGCGACCCGATCAAGGCACTGACCGAGGGTATGACCGGCACCGGCGGCCGCAACAATCACGGCCATGTCACCGCCTATCAGCGCGGCGGCGGCCACAAGCGCCGTTATCGCCTGGTCGATTTCAAGCGCCGGAAGTTCGACGTGCCGGCGACGGTCGAGCGGCTCGAGTACGATCCGAATCGGACAGCGTTCATCGCGCTGATCCGCTACGAGGACGGCGAGCTCAGCTACATCCTGGCGCCGCAGCGTCTCAAGGCGGGTGACCAGGTGATGTCCGGTGAACGCGCCGACATCAAGCCGGGCAACGCGATGCCTCTGAAGGGCATTCCGGTCGGCACGATCGTCCACAATGTCGAGTTGAAGCCCGGCGGCGGCGGCCAGTTCGCCCGTTCGGCCGGCACCTATGTTCAACTCGTCGGCCGCGACCAGGGCTATGCGCTGCTGCGCATGGCTTCGGGCGAAGTCCGGCGCGTGCGCGGGGAGTGCATGGCGACGATCGGTGCGGTTTCCAATCCCGATCGCCAGAACGAGAGCATCGGCAAAGCCGGTCGCAATCGCTGGCGAGGCTGGCGACCGCACGTCCGCGGCGTCGCGATGAATCCGATCGACCATCCGCATGGCGGCGGCGAAGGTCGCACCTCGGGCGGTCGTCACCCGGTGACGCCGTGGGGCAAGCCGACCAAGGGCAAGAAGACACGTCAGAACAAGAAGACCGATGGCATGATAATTCGCCGCCGGGGCAAGAAGGCCTAAGGCAGGAAGAGGAGCGCAGCAACCGTGGCTCGTTCAGTTTCAAAGGGTCCGTTCGTCGACGGCTTCCTTCTCAAGAAGGCCGAGGCGTCGCGCGGCTCGGGTCGCAACGAGGTCATCAAGATCTGGTCGCGGCGTTCGACGATCCTGCCGCAGTTCGTCGGGCTGACGTTCGGCGTTTACAACGGACAGAAGTTCCTGCCCGTGCTGGTGACCGAGAACATGGTGGGCCACAAGTTCGGCGAATTCTCGCCGACCCGGGTCTTCCACGGTCATTCGTCGGACAAGAAGGTCAAGAAGGCTGAAGGCGAGTAAGGATCGGACTATGGGCAAGAAATCGGCACCCCGGCCTGTCGCGGAGAACGAAGCGCGTGCCATCGCGCGCGTTCTGCGCACCAGCCCGCGCAAGCTGAACCTGCTGGCAAAGCAGATTCGCGGCATGGGCGTGCAGACGGCGCTCAACGAGCTGTCCTTCTCGAACCGGCGCGTGGCAGCCGATGTGAAGAAGGTTCTGCAGTCGGCGGTCGCGAACGCGGAGAACAACCACCAGCTCGACGTCGACCGGCTTTATGTGGCCGAGGCGACGGTCGGTCGGGCTTTCTCGATGTGGCGCTTCCACGCCCGCGCGCGCGGGCGCGTTTCGTACGTGCAGAAATATTGGAGCAACCTGACGGTCGTGGTGCGCGAACGCGAGGAGACCGCCTGATGGGCCAGAAAGTAAATCCGATCGGGCTGCGGCTCGGCATCAACCGGACCTGGGACTCGCGCTGGTACGCGGGCCGGGACTATGCCGCCCTGCTGCACGAGGATCTCAACCTGCGCCGCTACCTGATGAAGCGCCTGTCGCAGGCCGGCGTGAGCCGGATCGTGATCGAGCGGCCAACCAAGCGCGCCCGCGTGACGATCCATACGGCGCGGCCGGGCGTCGTCATCGGCAAGAAGGGCGCCGACATCGAAAAGCTGCGGGTCGACCTGCAGAAGATGACCGGCACCGAAGTCGCCCTCAACATTGTGGAAATCCGGAAGCCCGAGATCGAGGCGAAGCTGGTGGCGGAGAACATCGCGCAGCAGCTCGAGCGCCGCGTGGCGTTCCGTCGTGCCATGAAGCGCGCGGTTCAATCGGCGATGCGTCTGGGTGCGCAGGGCATTCGTATCCATTGCGGCGGCCGCCTTGGCGGCGCCGAGATCGCGCGGACGGAGTGGTACCGCGAGGGTCGCGTGCCGCTGCATACGCTGCGCGCCGACATCGACTACGGCGAGGCGACCGCCAAGACGACCTACGGCACCTGCGGCGTGAAAGTCTGGGTGTTCAAAGGCGAGATCATGACTCACGACCCGATGGCCCAGGACAAGCGGGCAATCGAACAGCAGCCGGCGCGCGGCTGACAGGCTGACGGGGACGACGAGGAAGAAACATGCTTCAGCCGAAGCGCACAAAATACCGCAAGGCCCACAAGGGCCGGATTCACGGCCAGGCCAAGGGCGGCACGGCACTGAATTTCGGATCGTTCGGCCTCAAGGCGGTCGAGCCGGGTCGCGTGACCGCGCGCCAGATCGAAGCGGCGCGCCGCGCCGTGGCGCGCCATATGAAGCGGTCGGGCCGTATCTGGATCCTGGTATTTCCGGACGTGCCGGTCTCGAAGAAACCCGCCGAGGTTCGCATGGGTTCGGGCAAGGGCACGCCCGAGTTCTGGGCGGCGCGCGTCAAGCCGGGCCGGATCATGTTCGAGATCGACGGCGTTTCGCGCCAGATCGCGACCGAGGCGTTTGCGCTCGCGGCGGCGAAGCTGCCGGTCAAGACGCGCGTCGTCGTGCGTCTGGGCGAGGAAGGTTAATGCGATGAGCGCGGAAGATTTTCGGACGAAGACAGAAGACCAGCTGAAGAGCCAGCTCGTCGATCTGAAGAAAGAGGCGTTCAACCTGCGTTTCCAGCAGGCGAGCGGCCAGCTGCAGAACACCGCCCGGGTTCGCCAGGTGCGCCGCGACATCGCGCGCATCCAGACGGTTTTGAAGGAAAAGGCGCCGGCGGGCGCCTCGAGGAGCTAGACGATCATGCCGAGGCGCGTGCTGGAAGGGATCGTGGTCAGCGACAAAGGCGACAAGACCGTCGTGGTCACCGTCGAGCGTCGCGTGATGCACCCGATCTACAAGAAGTTCATCAAGCGTTCGAAGCGCTACATGGCGCACGACGAAGGCAACAAGTTCAAGGTCGGCGACGTCGTCCGGATCCAGGAATGCCGCCCGATTTCCCGTCGCAAGACCTGGGAAGTCGTCGGCGCCGTGGGCGCCGCGGGCGCGTGACGCCGGCAGGAAGAGGGCTGAACCGATGATCCAGATGCAGACGAACCTGGAGGTCGCCGACAATTCTGGCGCACGGCGCGTCCAGTGCATCAAGGTGCTGGGGGGTTCGAAGCGTCGGTTCGCCGGCGTGGGCGACGTGATTGTGGTGTCGGTGAAAGACGCCATCCCGCGCGGCCGCGTGAAGAAGGGCGACGTCCATCGTGCGGTGATCGTGCGGACGGCGAAACCCGTTCGACGCCCCGATGGAAGCCTGATTCGGTTCGATACCAATGCGGCGGTGCTGATCACCAATCAGAACGAGCCGATCGGTACACGCATCTTCGGTCCGGTGACGCGCGAGCTCAGGGCCAAGAAGTTCATGAAGATCGTCTCGCTGGCGCCGGAAGTTCTCTAGGCGGGCGGAACGGATACGGGAACGTACGTCATGTCGATATCGTTGAGGTCGAAAATCAGGAAGGGCGACCGGGTCGTCGTGCGCACGGGCCGCGACAAGGGCAAGACCGGCGAGGTGTTGCGGGTCATGCCGGTCGAGGCACGCGCGCTCGTCCAGGGCGTCAACATGGTGAAGCGCCATACCCGGCCGAGCATGCAGAACCCGGGCGGAATCGTCGAGAAAGAGGGGCCGATTCATCTTTCGAACCTGGCCCTGATCGATCCGAAAGACGGCAAGCCGACCCGTGTAGGGTACGGCACCGTCGACGGTCGCAAGGTTCGTATCGCGCGCCGTTCGGGCGAGCGGATCGATTCGTAAGGCGAGGCAGCGATGAGCCGTTTGCAGGAACTCTACCGGAGCACGGTGAAGCCGAACCTCATGAAGGAGTTCGGCTACCAGAACCACATGCAGGTTCCGCGCCTGGAGAAGATCGTCATCAACATGGGCGTCGGCAAGGCCGTGCAGGACCAGAAGAAGCTGCAGGCCGCCGTGAAAGAGCTGACCGCCATCTCCGGCCAGAAGCCGGTCGTGACGCGCGCCCGCAAGTCGATCGCGAATTTCAAGCTGCGCGAGAATCTCTCGATCGGCTGCAAGGTCACGCTGCGGCGCGAGCGCATGTACGAGTTCCTCGACCGGCTGGTGACCATCGCGCTGCCGCGTGTGCGCGACTTCCGCGGCCTTTCGGGCAAGAGCTTCGACGGCAGGGGCAACTACGCGCTCGGCCTCAAGGAGCAGATCATTTTCCCGGAAGTGAACTACGACGAGATCGACGAAATCCGCGGCATGGACATCGTGATCTGCACGAACGCGAAGACCGATGCCGAGGCCAAGGCCCTGCTGAAGGGCTTCGATCTGCCCTTTATGAACTGAGGGCGGAAGGAGAGAAATCCAGATGGCGAAGAAAAGCGCGATCGAACGGAACAGGAAGCGCGAGCGGATGGCGAAGAAGTTTGCCGGTCGCCGTGAGCGCCTGCTCGAGATCGCCAGCGACGAGAAGCGCCCGATGGAAGAGCGCTTTGCGGCACGCCTGCGTCTGGCGCAGCTGCCGCGCAACAGCTCGAAGGTTCGTATCCGCAATCGCTGCGCGCTGACGGGTCGGCCGCGCGGCAATTACCGGAAATTCAAGCTTTCGCGCATTGCGCTCCGTGAACTCGGATCGACCGGGCAGATTCCCGGTCTGGTCAAGTCGAGCTGGTAAAGGAGGAACGTCGTCATGGCGTTGTCCGATCCCCTCGGGGATATGCTGACGCGGATCCGGAACGGCCAGAAGGCCGGCCTGTCTGCGGTGACGAGTCCGGCTTCGAAGCTGCGCGCGAACGTACTCGACGTTCTCAAGCGCGAAGGCTTCATCCGCGGCTATGAGAGTGCCGAAGGTGCCGAATTCCGCATCGAGCTCAAGTATCACGAGGGCCATCCCGTGATCCGCGAGATCAAGCGCATCTCGACGCCCGGCCGTCGCGTCTACAGCAAGATTGCCGAACTGCAACCGGTCTTTAACGGTCTTGGCATTTCGATCCTGTCGACCCCGCGCGGCGTGATGTCCGATCACGAAGCCCGTGCAGCCAACGTCGGCGGCGAAGTGCTGTGTCGGGTGTTCTGACGAAAGGTTCGTGACATGTCTCGTGTCGGCAAGAATCCGGTGGCGATTCCCAGCGGCGTGATCGTCGAGGTCCGCGAGGGAACCGTGCATGCCAAGGGCAAGCTCGGCGCGCTCGCGCTCGCGGTCCCGGACATCGTTGAAACGGGTGTCGAGGACGGACATTTCTGGGTAAGGCCGGCGAACGACACCAAGCAGGCCCGCCTGATGTGGGGCACGGTGCGCAACACAGTACGCAACATGGTCAAGGGCGTGTCCGAGGGTTACATCAAGTCGCTCGAAATCAGTGGCGTCGGTTATCGCGCCCAGGTGCAGGGCAAGAACCTGCAACTGCAACTCGGCTACAGTCACGACATCGTTTTCCCGATCCCGTCCGACGTTCAGATCAAGTGCGAGCGTCCGACGGCGATCACGATCTCGGGTGCCGACAAGCAGCGCGTCGGCCAGATCGCTGCCGAGATTCGCGCCTTCCGGCCGCCCGAGCCTTACAAGGGCAAGGGTATCCGGTATGCCGACGAAACGATCCTCCGCAAGGAAGGCAAGAAGAAGTAGGACCGATCATGGCCAAGCGTGAATCACTTCCCGAACGCCGCATGCGGCGCAACCGGACCCGGTTGCGGCAGACGGCGCATGGCCGTCCGCGGCTGTCGGTCTTCCGCTCGTCGCAGCACATCTATGCCCAGATCATCGACGATTCGAAGGGCACCACACTCGTCGCGGCGTCGTCGGTCGACAAAGATATCAAGGGCAAGATCAAGACGGGCGCCAATGCCGACGCCGCCAAGGAAGTTGGCCGTCTGATCGCCGAGCGCGCCATTGCCGCCGGCGTCAAGGCCGTCGTGTTCGATCGCGGCGCCTATCTCTATCATGGCCGGGTCAAGGCCCTGGCAGACGCCGCCCGTGAGGGCGGCCTGACGTTCTAGAGGAACGACATGGCTCGAAACACCAAACAGGATCGTCGCGACCGCGACAAATCACGGGACCGCGACCGCGACGAGGTCGAGCTGACCGAAAAGCTGGTTAGCATCAACCGCGTGGCGAAGGTCGTGAAAGGCGGTCGGCGCTTCGGCTTCGCCGCGCTGGTCGTGGTCGGCGACGGCAAGGGCCGCGTCGGGCACGGTTCGGGCAAGGCCCGCGAGGTTCCGGAAGCGATCCGCAAGGCAACCGAACAGGCCAAGCGCAGTATGATCCGCGTACCGCTGCGCGACGGCCGCACGCTGCATCATGACGTGCGCGGCCATTTCGGTGCCGGCAAGATCATCATGCGGACGGCGGTGCAGGGTACCGGCATCATCGCCGGCGGTCCGGTTCGCGCCATCTGCGAGGCGCTCGGCCTCCAGGACGTGACGGCGAAGTCGGTCGGCACGTCGAACCCGCACAATATCGTCAAGGCGACGTTCGACGCGCTCGGCCAGTGCAACTCGCTGCGTGCGGTTGCCCAGCGCCGTGGCCGCAAGCCGGCTGACATACTCGGCCGCCAGGACGCCGACGCGAGGGAGTAGCATCATGGCCGCCAAGAAGCGTATTCGCGTGACCCAGACGGGCAGCCCGATCGGGCGGATCGACAAGCAGCGCCAGACCCTGATTGGTCTCGGCCTCAACAAGCGGCACCGGAGCGCCGAGCTCGACGATACGCCCGCGGTGCGCGGCATGATCTGGACAGTCCGTCACCTGGTGACGGTCGAGGAACTGGTGTAAGGCGCAGGCGTGCGCCCTTGGCGATGGAAGTCGGACGATGAAAGTCAATGAACTCAGAGACAATGCCGGCGCCCGCAAGGGCCGAATCCGCGTCGGACGCGGTATCGGTTCCGGCAAGGGCAAGACCGGCGGACGCGGCGGCAAGGGCCAGACGGCCCGCACCGGTGTCGCTCTCAACGGCTTCGAAGGCGGCCAGATGCCGATCTTCCGGCGCCTGCCCAAGCGCGGTTTCAAGAATGTTTCCCGTGGTAAGTTTGCGGAAATCAATCTGGGCAAGATTCAGGCCGCGGCCGACCGCGGCAGCCTCGACCTCGCCAAGCCTGTGACCGCGAAGACGCTGGTGGCGGCCGGCGTGCTGCGCCGCGCCCGTGACGGCATCCGCCTCCTTGCGAACGGCGAGCTCAAGGCCAAGATTACGATCGAAGTCACCGGTGCGAGCGAGGCCGCGATCGCGGCGGTCGAGAAGGCCGGCGGCACGGTGATCCTGCTTATCCCGAAGGCGGAAGCGGCCGGCGCCGCGGACGCCTGATCGGCAGAAAGGTCCGTCGATGGCGTCGGCAGCCGAACAGCTTGCCGCTACCTTCAATTTCTCGGCGCTTGCCAAGGCGCACGAGCTCAAGCAGCGCATCTGGTTCACGCTCGGCGCCCTGATCGTTTACCGGATCGGCACGCATATCCCGCTGCCGGGCATCGATCCGGTTGCGCTCAACATACTGTTCGAGCAGCAGAGCGGCGGCGTGCTCGGCATGTTCAACATGTTCTCGGGCGGCGCGCTCGGTCGCATGGCGATCTTCGCGCTCAACATCATGCCGTACATCACTGCTGCCATCATCATGCAGCTGGTCTCGAGCATGTCGCCGAAGCTGGACGCGCTCAAGAAAGAGGGCGAGGCCGGGCGCAAGAAGATCAACCAGTACACGCGCCTGTTCACCGTGATCCTGGCGGCGGCACAGGCGTTCGGCATTGCGGCCGGTCTTGAGGGAATGTCGGCCGGCGGCGGCGGTGTGGTGCTCGATCCGGGCATGTTCTTCCGGATTTCGACCGTCATTACGCTGACCGGCGGCACGATCTTCCTGATGTGGCTCGGCGAGCAGATCACGGCTCGCGGCGTCGGCAACGGCATATCGCTGATCATCTTCTCCGGCATCGTCGCCAACCTGCCGACAGCCGGGGCCCAGATGCTGGAACTCGGCCGAACCGGCGCGCTCTCCACGGTGGTCATCATCGTCATCCTGCTGGTCGGCGTCGTGACGATCGCGACGATCGTGTTTTTCGAGCGCGCCCAGCGCCGGCTGGTGATCCAGTATCCGAAGCGCCAGGTCGGCAACCGCATGTTCGGCGGTGAAAGTTCGCATTTGCCTTTGAAGCTCAACTCGTCGGGCGTCATCCCCCCAATCTTCGCCAGTTCGCTCCTGCTGTTGCCGCTGACGGTGGTCAATTTTGGCACGACGCCGGTGGGCGGTGGCTGGTTCCAAAGCGTCATCGCGCAGCTTCAGCACGGTCAGCCGCTGTTCATCGTGCTCTATGTCGCGCTAATCGTCTTCTTCGCCTTCTTCTACACTGGCGTCGTCTTCAATCCGGCCGACACGGCGGAGAATTTGCGGAAACATGGCGGCTTCATTCCCGGAATCCGTCCCGGCAAGAACACGGCCGAGTACATCAACTATGTGCTGACGCGCATCACGGCGGTGGGTGCGGCCTATCTGGCGGCGATTTCCGTATCGCCGGAAATTCTGCTCGCGCGCTACGCGTTGCCGTTCTTCTTCGGAGGCACCAGTCTGCTGATCGTTGTCAACGTCACGATGGATACCGTTGCCCAGGTGCATTCGCACCTGCTGGCGCACCAGTACGAAGGCCTGATCAAGAAAGCGCGGCTCAAGGGCCGGCGCGGATGATCCTGATCCTGCTGGGACCTCCGGGCGCGGGCAAGGGAACCCAGGCCAAGCGTCTCGGGGAGACGCGCGGTCTGGTCCAACTCTCGACGGGCGACATGCTGCGGGCGGAAGTGGCCGCCGGCACGGCGCTCGGTCGCCAGGCCAAGCAGATCATGGACGCTGGCAAGCTCGTCCCGGACGAGGTGATCATCGGCATGATCGAAGGGCGCCTGTCTCGGTCCGGCGCGGGGAGGGGCGCCATCCTTGACGGGTTTCCGAGGACGGTCGCGCAGGCCCAGGCGCTCGATGCGATGCTGAGCAAGCTCGGACGGCGGATCGACCATGTGATCGAGCTGAAGGTCGACGAGGCCGCCCTGATCGACCGGATCGCCGGGCGGTTTACCTGCGCCAAATGCGGTGCCGGCTATCACGACAGGTTCAAACCGACGGCCAAGTCGGGCGTTTGCGACAATTGCGGCGGGACGGAGTTCGTCCGCCGGGAGGACGACAACCCGGAGACCATGAAGACCCGCCTCGAGGCTTACCGGAAGCAGACCGCCCCGATCCTGCCGTACTACCAGGCCCGAAAGCTGGTCCGGCAGGTCGACGGCATGGCCCCGGTGGAGACCGTGGCGACCCAGATCGGTGCCGTGCTGGATGGGCGTTAAATGCTTGACCCGAGGGAGGAAATTCGTAGAATCCGCGCCCTCGGACCGGGCCGAGCGGCGGCATCTGGCCTAACCATTTGAAATTCCAGGAGATTTTCCGGTGGCGCGTATCGCGGGCGTCAATATACCGACTCAAAAGCGCGTCGAAGTCGCGCTGACCTACATCTATGGAATCGGCCGGACCAAGGCCAAGGAAATCTGCGCCAAAGTCGGCATCCCGACCCAGCGGCGGGTCCAGGAACTGACCGACGACGAGGTGGTGCGCATTCGCGAGATGATCGATCGCGACTATCGGGTCGAAGGCGATCTGCGTCGCGAGCAGGCGATGAACGTGAAGCGCCTGATGGATCTCGGTTGCTATCGCGGGCTGCGGCATCGCAAGGGACTGCCGGTGCGCGGCCAGCGGACACACACCAACGCGCGGACCCGCAAGGGACCGTCCCGTCCGATCGCCGCGAAGAAGAAGTAACGGTGCGAACCGGTCGACAACGGCGCACGGAACAGCGACGGAAACAGAAAGATCATGGCTAAGGCAACTGCGGCGCGTCCGCGCCGCCGCGAACGCAAGAACATCACGTCGGGCGTGGCGCATGTGAACGCCACGTTCAACAACACGATCATCAACATCACCGACGCGCAGGGCAACACGATCGCATGGTCGTCGGCCGGTCGCATGTCGTTCAAGGGTTCGCGCAAGTCGACTCCGTATGCCGCGCAGGTCGCCGCCGACCATGCGGCGCGTCAGGCCATGGAACATGGCGTCAAGACACTAGAGGTCGAAGTGAAGGGCCCGGGTTCGGGACGCGAATCAGCGCTGCGCGCGTTGCAGGCGGCCGGCTTCATGATTACCGCCATTCGCGACGTGACGCCGATCCCGCACAACGGGTGCCGCCCGCCGAAGCGTCGGCGCGTTTGAATCTTTGCCGGCACCGCTACGGCGGAGCGCCGGCGAGATGCGAGTTTCAAGACGGCCGGCGCCCGAAGGCGGGCGTATCCGGCCACGAGCCATGAGGTCGACTATCGTGATGCTTCAGAAAAACTGGACCGAACTGATTAAGCCGTCGAAACTCAATGTCGAGACCGGCACCGATGGCGGGCGCACCGCGGCCGTGGTCGCGGAGCCGCTTGAGCGCGGCTTCGGCGTGACGCTCGGCAATGCGCTGCGCCGCATCCTGCTGTCGTCGCTGCAGGGTGCCGCCATTACCTCTGTCCATATCGACGGCGTGCTGCACGAATTCTCGTCGATCGCCGGCGTGCGCGAGGACGTGACCGACATCGTTCTCAACATCAAGTCGATCGCGCTGCGGATGCACGGCGAAGGTCCGAAGCGCATGCGCCTCAAGGCCGAAGGGCCGGGCGAGGTCACGGCGGGCATGATTGAGACCGGCCATGACATAGAGATCATGAATCCGGATCTCGTGATCTGCACGCTCGACCGCGACGCCAAGGTCAGCATGGAATTCATGGTCGAGACCGGCAAGGGTTACGTCGCCGGCAGCCAGAACCGCGCCGAGGATGCGCCGATCGGTCTCATTCCGGTCGATGCCGTGTTCAGCCCGGTTCGCCGGGTCGCTTACAAGATCGAGAACAGCCGCGTCGGCCAGGTGACGGACTACGACAAGCTGACGCTGACGGTCGAAACCAACGGTGCGGTGACGCCGGAAGACGCGGTCGCGCTCGCGGCGCGCATTCTGCAGGATCAGCTCCAGCTCTTCATCAATTTCGAGGAGCCGCGCGCGGCCGAGGAAGTCAGCCATGCACCGGAAATGCCGTTCAACAAGAACCTGCTGCGCAAGGTCGACGAGCTCGAACTGTCGGTCCGTTCGGCAAACTGCCTGAAGAACGACAACATTGTCTATATCGGCGACTTGGTGCAGAAGTCCGAGCAGGAAATGCTGCGCACGCCGAACTTTGGACGCAAGTCGCTCAACGAGATCAAGGAAGTGCTGGCCCAGATGGGGCTGTCGCTTGGCATGGAAGTGCCGGGTTGGCCGCCGGAGAACATCGAAGAGCTGGTGAAACGGCTGGACGAGCCGTACTGACCGATCGGGCCGTTCGGGCCCACCCTAACGTGCATGCCGGACGATTTTCGTCGTTGGCGCGGCGTCGGGTTGTGACATCGGCTTCGCGGCGCGGACGAGCCGCGGCGAATCCGGCGGATGAAAAGGAGAGACTGCCATGCGCCACGGCATGCAGGGACGCAAACTCAATCGCACCAGCGGTCATCGCAAGGCGATGTTCGGCAACATGGCGGCTGCACTCATCCGCCACGAGCAGATCACGACGACCTTGCCGAAGGCCAAGGATTTGCGCCGCGTCGTCGACAAGCTGATCACGCTCGGAAAGCGGGGCGACCTGCATGCGCGCCGGCAAGCCTGGACGACGCTGCGCGACGATACGCTGACGCGGAAGCTCTTCGGCCCGCTGACCGAGCGTTACAAAGGCCGACCGGGCGGTTATACGCGCGTCATCAAAGCCGGTTTCCGCTATGGTGATGCCGCGCCGATGGCGATGATCGAACTGGTCGACCGGGACAAGGATGCCAAAGGCGCCGAGGATCGCGCGCGGGCCGCCGAGGCGGCTGCGGCCACCGCGGAGAATCCGGAAGCCTGAATTCGGTCTGCGGCACTGGGCCTGTCCCTTCGCCGTAGCGTCAGACGCCGATCTGCCAGGCGGCCCCGGCCGGGCGGCGTGATCGCCAGCCGGGTGCAGACGGAAGCCATGAGCGACAGCAGGCAAGATAGGCGGCGGCGGCCCCGATTGGTGGCGCTGCTTCTTGCTGTCGCCATGGCATTGCCGGGGACGGGGCACGCGCAGTCGCCGGTCGTTCCTGAGAGCGAGGGGCAGATCCGGCTTTCGTTTGCGCCGATTGCGCGCGAGGCGGCGCCGGCCGTCGTCAACATATACACAAGGCGCGTGGTCGAGAACCGTGGTTTCGCGCTCTTCGACGATCCGTTTTTTCAGCGCTTCTTCGGCGAAGATTTCAACTTCGGCCTGCCATCCGAGCGAGTCCAGAATTCGCTCGGCTCCGGCGTCGTCGTGCGACCGAACGGTCTGCTGGTAACGAACTATCATGTCGTTGCCGGTAGCGACGAGATCACGGTTGTCTTTGCCGATGGGCTCGAATACGCGGCCGATCCGGTGCTGATGGACGAGCGCACCGATATTGCAGTCCTGAAGATCGATGCGCGCGGCCGGTCGCTTCCGTATCTGGAATTCGGCGATTCCGACGAGCTGCAGGTCGGCGACCTCGTGCTTGCCATTGGTAACCCGTTCGGTGTCGGTCAGACCGTGACCAGCGGCATCGTCTCGGCACTGGCGCGCACGCAGGTCGGCGTCAGCGACTATCGCTTCTTCATCCAGACCGATGCGGCGGTCAATCCGGGCAATTCGGGCGGTGCGCTTGTCGCGCTTGACGGTCGGCTCGTTGGCATCAACACCGCGATCTTTTCGCGTCAGGGCGGCGGTTCCATCGGTATCAGCTTTGCAATCCCGGCCAATATGGTTGCCACGCTCGTTGCGGCCGCTGAGAGCGGCGGTCAGGTCGTCCGCCCCTGGATTGGGGTTGCGGGTCAACCGTTGACGGCGGAACTCGCCGAGGGGTTCGGGCTCGAAAAGCCGGGCGGCGTGCTGGTCAACGCGCTTTATCCCGGCGGGCCGGCCGAGCGGGCCGGCATCAAGCGGAGCGACATCATCCTCGCGGTCAACGAGCGCGAAGTGATCGATCCGCAGGGTCTGCGTTACCGCCTGGCGACTTTGTCGGTCGGAGAGGACGCGGTTCTGCTGATAAACCGTAGCGGTTCCGAACTGCGCGTTCCCGTCGCCCTGATCGCCGCACCGGAACGGCCGGCGGCGGAGCGGACGCTGGTTCGCGGCCGTTCGCCGCTCACCGGTGCGACGATCGCGAACCTGTCGCCGGCGTTGGCCGAGGAGCTGGCCATGGAGGCAGCCTGGGCAGGTGTTGCCGTCATCAACGTGGATCCCGAAAGCACAGCCCGGCGGATGCGGTTCCGCCCTGGCGATATCATACTTGAAGTCAACGGTACGGCGATCGATCGCGTATCAACCTTGATCCAGACGCTCGATGCTGCGAGCGGCCGCTGGCAGTTCACCATCAAGCGCGGCGAAAAGGTTCAGACCTTTACGATCGGATAGAGACGGGACAATCGGCTTGAGCACGCTCTTCGAATCGCAGGCGCCGCGGCCGCTGGCGGATCGGCTGCGACCGCGCGCGATCGAAGCGGTCGTCGGGCAGGAACATCTGCTCGGACGCGAGGCGCCGATCGGGCGAATGCTGGCTGCGGGCCGGATTTCCTCGATGATCCTTTGGGGCCCGCCGGGCTCGGGCAAGACCACGATTGCGCGACTTCTGGCGGAATGCGCCAACTTGGAATTTGTCGCCCTCTCGGCGGTGTTCTCCGGCGTTGCGGATCTGCGCAAGGCATTCGAGGCGGCGCGGGAACGTCGCCGCGTCGGACGCGGCACGCTGCTGTTCGTCGATGAAATCCACCGGTTCAACCGCGCACAGCAGGACGGCTTCCTGCCCTATGTCGAGGACGGCACGGTGATCCTTGTCGGTGCCACAACCGAAAATCCATCCTTCGAACTCAATGCCGCGCTGCTGTCGCGGGCGCAGGTGTTCGTGCTCAATCGTCTCGACGATGCCGCGATGGAGACTTTGCTGCATCGCGCTGAATCGACGGAGAAATGGAAGTTGCCGCTTACCGAGGAGGCCCGGGCGACGCTGCGCGCGATGGCTGATGGCGATGGACGCTATCTGCTCAACATGGCGGAGGAACTGTTCCTGCTTCAGGCGAAATCACCGCTCGATCCGGTGGCGCTGACGCAGGCCGTGCAGCGGCGGATGCCGGTCTACGACAAGGCGCAGGAAAACCACTACAACCTGATCAGTGCGCTGCACAAATCGCTGCGCGGCTCCGACACGGATGCGGCGCTCTATTGGCTCGCACGCATGCTGGCCGGTGGCGAAGACCCGAACTATATCGCGCGCCGGCTGGTTCGGTTCGCGATCGAGGATATCGGTCTCGCGGAGCCCGACGCCTTGCCGCAGTCGCTGGCGGCGTGGGATGCCTACGACCGGCTCGGCTCGCCCGAAGGCGAGCTCGCACTGGCGCAGTGCGTCATCTACCTGGCGACGGCGCCCAAGTCGAATGCCGCCTACCGCGCGATGGGCAGCGCCATGCAGGCGGCCCGTGAGTCCGGCTCGCTGGCGCCGCCGAAGCACATTCTCAACGCACCGACCCGGCTGATGAAGCAACTCGGCTACGGGGCCGGCTACGAGTACGATCACGATGCACCGGATGCATTCTCCGGTCAGAACTATTTTCCGGACGGCATGGCGCGCCAGACCTTCTATGAGCCGGTCGAACGCGGTTTCGAGCGCGAGATCCGCAAGCGGCTGGAATACTGGTCGCGCCTGCGCGGCGAGCGAAGCGGGGGAGGCTGAGGAATCCATGACGATGAATCCCGTCATGGTCGTCGCTGCCGCCGCCGGCGGCGCCATCGGCGCCGTCCCACGCTATCTGCTCGCCACGAAGATCGGGCGCTGGGTGAGCACGGGGTTTCCGTGGGGTACCTTCGCCGTCAATGTCCCCGGTTGCGCGGGTATGGTCGCGCTGGTCGAGTTGATGGCGTTGAGCCGGTTGCCGTCGCCGGATATCCGGGCCTTGCCGACGGTTGGCCTCCTGGGCGGCTTCGCGACTTTCGCGGCCTTCTCGCTCGACGCAGTTTTGCCGATCGAACGTCAGCAATGGGTGCTGGCGCTGCTTTACGTCGTCGGATCGGTTCTGTTGCCGCCGGCAATATTCGTCGTCGACCTGCGTTTCGTGCTGCGGGTTGTCGCATGACCGCCGTGCACTCCATTGAGGTCGCAGCCGACGAGGGTGAGCTGCGGCTCGATCGATGGTTCAGGCGACATTTTCCCGGACTAACCCATGGCCGGCTCGAGAAGCTGCTGCGCACCGGCCAGATTCGTGTCGACGGTCGTCGCGCGAAAGCAAGCCTGCGACTAGTTGCGGGGCAGGTGGTGCGGGTGCCGCCCATCGAAGCCGGAGCCGAAACCGGTCCTGCGCATAGACAGCCCCGCACGATCGACGAGCACGAGGCGCGCGACATCCAGGCCCGCGTGATCTATCGGGACAGCGACGTCATTGTGGTCGATAAGCCGGCAGGCCTGTCGGTGCAAGGCGGGCCGGGCATCCCACGCCATCTCGACGGGTTGCTCGATGCGCTGCAGTTCGATGCCGGGGAGCGGCCAAGACTGGTGCATCGGCTCGATCGCGATACCAGCGGCGTGCTGGCGCTGGCGCGGGATGCGCGTGCGGCGGCCTGGCTTGCGGAAGCATTCCGGCTCCGCACGGCGCGCAAGCTCTATTGGGCGATTACCGTTGGCGTCCCCAGTCCGCGCGCCGGTGACATCGATGTTGCGCTGGAAAAGCGGCCGGGTCGCCATGGCGAGCGTATGGTCGCAGAAGAGGGCGGCAAGCCGTCTCTGACGGAGTACAGGGTATTGGATCACGCCGGCAAACGTGCGGCCTGGGTCAAGCTCCTGCCACATACCGGCCGGACGCACCAGCTGCGCGTCCATTGTGCCGCCATCGGTACGCCGATCCTGGGGGACGGAAAGTATGGCGGGGCTGCGGCACATATCGAGGTCGCCGGCATCGCGCCCCGGCTTCACCTGCATGCGCGGGCCATCGAATTGCCGAAGCGATCGGGCGGAATCTTGCGCGCGGTCGCGCCACTGCCGCCGCATATGGCGGACGCCTTTTGCTTCTTCGGATTCGAACCGGGGCCGGATCGCATTTCAGCCAGAGATTTCGAACCGTGAGCGCACAAGCGGCGCTGCAGCGATCCGGTATTCGTTTTGTCGTGTTCGATTGCGACGGGACGCTGGTCGACAGCCAGCATGCGATCGTCGAGGCGATGCGAATTTCTTTCCGCGAAACGGGGCTCGTTGAGCCCGACGCGTCATCCGTCCGTCACGTTGTCGGTCTTACGCTGGAGGATGCGATCGCACGCCTGCTTCCACGCGCGCTCCCCGAACTGCATCGACAGGTGGCCGCGGCCTATCGCGGCGCCTTTCAGACCCTGCGCAGCCGTCCGGATCATCGGGAGCCGCTGTTCGGCGGGATCCGCGAGGTGATCGACGCGCTTACCGATGCCGGCGTACCGCTGGGTGTTGCCACCGGCAAGAGCCGGCGCGGCCTGATCGCAACGCTCGATCGGCATGGGCTCGGTGGCAAGTTCGTGACCTTGCAGACCGTGGACGACAACCCGGGCAAGCCGGCGCCGGACATGCTCCGGCGGGCCATGGCGGACGCCGGGGCCAACCCCGGCCAGACGGTCATGGTCGGCGACACGATCTACGATATCGAGATGGCCCGAAACGCCGGCACGGCTGTCATCGGCGTCGCATGGGGCTATCATGCTGCCGACGAACTTGCGCCCTTTGCCGATGCGGTGGCCGCAACGCCGCCGGCGCTGCTTTCGATCATTGCGACCCTCTCGGGGAGACCGTCATGCGTATCCGCACCATTCTGATCGGCATTGTAGTGATTGTCGTGGGTCTGTTCGTGACCGGATACGCGATCCTGAAGTCGCTTAATCTCAACGACTATAAAGATGTACTGGCCGAGCAGGTCAAGCAGGCGACGGGCCGCGATCTGGTACTGGGCGGCGACATCGAACTCGAGGTTTCCTTCACGCCGCGATTGGCAGTGAACGACGTCGCGTTCTCGAATGCCGAGTGGGGCACGCGTCCGGAGATGATAAAGCTCGAGCGGCTTGAGGCTGTCGTCGACTTGCTCCCGTTGCTGTCGTCGGAGGTGCGCGTCAACCGGTTCGTACTCGTGGGCGCCGATGTGTTGCTCGAGACCGATACCGACGGCATTCCGAACTGGGGCTTCCCGTCGGCGGGAGGCACCCAAACGACGGAGACCAGCGGCGGTACCCAGTATCAGATTTCGGTCGACGAGGTTTCAATCGAGCGCGCGCTGATTACCTATCGCGACGGAAGAACCGGCGAAGTCCAGACCGTGGCCATCGATACGCTCTCGGGTGCGGCGGATAGTGCTAACGAGCCGATCGCGCTGGCATTGGCGGGGTCGCTCAATGACAGCCCGGTCACGGTCGACGGCACCATTCCGAGCTTCAACGAACTTCAGGCCGGCGGCGAGATGCCGATCGATCTCAAGATCCAGGGCGGCGGTGCCACCGTGACCGCGAAGGGCGTTGTCAGCGCGGCAGCGTTCGATGTGACGGTGACGGCATCCGGACAAAGCCTGGCGGATCTGGGGGCACTGACAGGGGCGGAATTGCCTGCGATCGGGCCCTACAACCTGTCGGCAATTGCCACGAACCCCGACGGGGCCTATCAGTTTGCCAATCTCGACTTCAAGATGGCCGACAGCATTTTGACCGGCACGGCCAGCGTCGCACTGGGCGGGGCGCGTCCGGTAATTGTCGCCGACCTGCAGTCAACGCATCTCGATCTTGCCGATTTCGGGGTCGAGCCGGCGCCCCCGGCGGACGAGGCGGCGTCGACGCCGTCGGGTGGCGACGACGGACGCGTTTTCCCCGATGATCCGTTGCCGTTCGACGGCTTGCATGTTGCCGATGCGACGGTTCGATTCACGGGCGCGCAGGTCATTCGAGCGCCGCAATCGCTGAACAACGTTGCCGTCGACATTGTGCTCGAGAACGGCCGTCTTACCATGAATAATATCGGCGCCGATCTTGCGGGGGGGAAATTGGCGATCTCCGGGATCGTGGACGCCAGCCTGAACCCGGCCGGCGTATCCCTGAAACTGGTCAGCAACCAGATCGAAGCGGGCTCGCTGCTGCAAACTTTTGGTGAGGCACCGATCTTCACCGGCGGCAAAGTCAATCTCGATGTCGATGTCGCCGGCAGCGGCAATTCGGTGCGTCAGATCATGGCCAGCCTTGGCGGCACGACGAACTTCGAAATGGGACCGGGCCAGATCGACAACGGCTTCGCCAGGATTCTGCTGTCCGACCTTTTCCAACTGATCGCGAGCGGCGGCGCCGACGGTTCGAACCTCAATTGCGTGGTCAGCCGTTTCAGCATCAATGGCGGACTGGCGGAGAGTACCGCTCTGGTGATCGACACCAATGGCGCGACGATCCTCGGTACCGGAACGGTCGACCTGCGCAGCGAGGAGCCCGACATCGGTCTGGTTCCGAGTGCGAAACAGGCGAACCTCGCCAATCTCGCCATTCCGGTCCGTATCGGCGGCACGCTGGCCGATCCGTCCGTGGGGCCGGATCCGGCGGCCATGGCTACGGGACTGGTCGGCACAGTCGGCGGCATCGGGACCGGCATATTCGACACGCTGGCCAGCGTGACCGGCGGCGGGACGTCGGGTTCGACCGACGGTTCCGGCGGCAATGCCTGCGTTGCGGCGCTCGATACATCCGGCGCGGCGCAGCCGCAGAGCTCCGGCGACATGATCACCGAAGGTGCCGAGCGTATGCTCGAAGGCGCTGGCCAGGCCGGTGAGGGCATCGGCCAGGGCGCCGGCGAGTTGCTCGACGACGCGGGCAGCGCCATCGAGGGGCTGTTCGGCAACTGACGACTTGCCGGGCGATGCGGCGTTTTTATCGAACTGTCGGCGCCGAAACGCGCCCCAGCGGCCATGGCGTCACCCTCGACGGTCGCGCGGTACGCACGCCCGCCGGCAACCCGCTGATCCTGCCCAATCGTGCCCTCGCCGATGCCATCGCCGAAGAGTGGCGGGTGCAGGGCGAAAAGGTCGTGCCGGCAACCATGCCGATGACTCAGCTTGCCAATGGCGTCATCGATCGGATTGCGCCCGCCCGACCGCTCATTGTCGAGCAACTCGCGGCCTATGCCGAAACCGACCTGCTTTGCCACTGGGCGGAGGGGCCGGAGGAGCTGGTCGTGCGCCAGCGCCGGCACTGGCAGCCCGTCCTCGATTGGGCGGCGACCGATCTCGACGCGCGCCTGCGACCGGTTCCCGGCATCGTCGCGCGGCGCCAGCCGGATTCCGCCATTGCCGCCCTCAAGACCGTCGTGGCGGGGCTCGATCCATTCCGGTTGGGAACCGTGAATGTTCTGACGAACGGCACGGGCTCGCTCCTGATCGGCTTGGCGGTCGTCCGGGGCCGGTTGAGCCTTGAGGAGGCCTGGCAGGCCGCACAGGTCGATGAGGCCTACCAGGCCGAAAAATGGGGCGAGGATACCGACGCGGTCGCACGGCGCGCGGCTATCAAGGCGGACTTGGACGCAGCCGTCCGATTCCTGGCGCTCGTGGCACAGGCCTGATCGATTTCAGTTTTCTTGCATCGGCGAGGGTGGTAATTCCCAGATCACCACCGGGGCATTGTTGTAACAAAACCGTAATAAATGAGCCATGCAAGAGATTCTGCAGCAACTCGAGCGCAAGCGGGAGGCGGCGCGGGCCGGAGGCGGCCAACGGCGCCTCGAGGCCCAGCACGGCAAAGGGCGGCTGACGGCCCGGGAACGGATCGACCTGCTGCTCGATGCCGGCAGCTTCGAAGAATGGGACATGTTCGTCGAACATCGCTGCGGCGATTTCGGCATGCAGGATACGCGTGTGCCGGGCGATGGCGTCGTCACGGGCCACGGCACCATCAACGGCCGTCTGGTATTCGTCTTCAGCCAGGACTTCACCGTGTTCGGCGGATCGCTCTCGGAATCGCACGCCGAGAAGATCTGCAAGATCATGGATCAGGCGATGCGGGTCGGTGCGCCGGTCGTCGGACTGAACGATTCCGGTGGTGCGCGCATCCAGGAAGGTGTCGCATCTCTCGCGGGCTATGCCGAAGTATTCCAGCGGAACATCATGGCATCCGGCGTTGTGCCACAGATTTCGCTGATCATGGGTCCATGCGCGGGCGGTGCGGTCTACTCGCCGGCGATGACGGACTTCATCTTCATGGTGAAGGACTCGTCCTACATGTTCGTGACGGGTCCCGACGTCGTGAAGACCGTGACGCACGAAACGGTGACGCACGAGGAACTTGGGGGTGCCATTACGCACAGTTCGCGCTCGGGCGTGGCCGACCTCGCCTTTCAGAACGATGTCGAGGCGCTTCTGGAGCTCCGCCGTTTTTTTGACTTTTTGCCGCTATCCAATCGCAGCGGCACGCCGACCCGGCCGACGTCCGATGCCACCGATCGGCAGAACCTCTCGCTCGACACGCTCGTGCCGACGAATCCGACCAAGCCCTACGACATGAAGGAGCTGATCCTGAAGGTCGTCGATGAAGCCGATTTCTTCGAGATCCAGCCCGATTTCGCCGCCAATATCATTGTCGGCTTCGGGCGCATCGACGGCGCCACCGTGGGCATCGTTGCCAACCAGCCGACGGTGCTGGCCGGCTGTCTCGACATCGATTCGTCGCGGAAGGCGGCGCGCTTCGTCCGGTTCTGCGATTGTTTCAACATTCCGATCGTGACCTTCGTCGACGTGCCGGGGTTCCTGCCCGGTACCGCACAGGAATACGGCGGCATCATCAAGCACGGCGCCAAGCTGCTCTTCGCCTACGGCGAAGCGACGGTGCCGAAAGTGACGGTCATCACGCGCAAGGCTTATGGCGGCGCCTACGACGTCATGAGCTCAAAACACCTGCGCGGCGACGTCAACTATGCCTGGCCGACAGCAGAGATCGCGGTCATGGGCCCGAAGGGCGCGGTCGAGATCATCTTCCGCTCCGATCTTGGCGATGCCGAGAGGATCGCTCAGCGCACCGAAGAGTACCGAACCAAGTTTGCCAACCCCTTTGTCGCCGGCGCGCGCGGCTTCATCGACGACGTCATCATGCCGCACTCGACGCGCCGCCGGGTTTCGCGGGCGCTTGCCATGCTGCGGGACAAAAAGCTCGATAATCCATGGAAGAAGCACGACAACATTCCGCTGTAGCGCAGGTCGACCCGCCGGACCTGGACGCACTCCGGGCGGCCGTACGCGCTTATCCGTACTGGTATCACAAGATCGAACTTCCGGGCGGTGTCGTCACGCCCGGATGGGCGCCGATGCATCCGGACAAATACCGCATTCCGGACGATCTTACGGGCAAGCGCGTGTTGGACATCGGGGCGTGGGACGGCCTACTGGACCTTCGAGGCGTTGCGGAGAGGAGCCCGCGAAGCCGTCGCCATCGACGATTTCTCGGATTTGCTCGGCTCGACCGGTCCCAAATCGCGCGAAGCGTGGCAAACATTCGACCTCTGCCGTTCTGCGCTGGGTTGGGACGAGGCTCATTGCCGGCGGATCGAGATGTCGGTCTACGAGATCGTCGAGCAGCGTCTCGGGCGCTTCGACGTGGTCTTTTTCTTCGGCACACTCTACCACCTGCGTCACCCGCTGCTGGCGCTCGAGCGCATAGCGGCGGTGACGGACGAGTTGATCTGCGTTGAAAGCGCCATTCTGGACGATCTCAGCCCGTATCGCGGCGGCCTCGGCCACGGCGACACCGGCGGGCAAATGGTGATGGAGTTCTATCCCGGCGATGAGTATGGGCGGAACCCCACCAACTGGTGGGTGCCGACGCTTCTGCTGCTGGGCAACCTTGTCGGATCGGCCGGGTTTCGCGACATCGACATCTGGAAGCTTGAAGAAAATCCGACAACGGAACCCCATTGCCGCGGCTTCGCCCAAGGCTGGAAAAACGGACGACCCAGCCACATGGACGCCGGTCAATTTGCGTCAACCGGTCCCATCTGAGCGAACGATCGTGGCCGCGCCTGCCAGCAAACCGACCGCCCGTGCAGCCTCGCTGCCGATCGCCAACCTCGTCCCCGCGTGGCTGGATCCGGGCTGCGAGGACGGCCGTCTTCGTCTTCACATTGGCGGATGGGCGCGCCGTCCGGGGTGGAAGATTCTCGATATTCAGGCCGGACCGATCGTCGATTTCGTCGGGAATTGCCGCGATCTTTCGCAGTTCGGCGACGGCACTGTCTCGGCCGTATACGCGTCCCACGTGCTCGAGCATCTGCCGTATCGGGACGAACTGCCAAAGGCGCTGAGTGAGATTCGTCGCATTCTCACGACAGACGGCATCTTCCTGATGAGCGTTCCGGATCTGGAGGTTCTCTGTCAGCTGTTTCTCGATCGGGAGCTACCCTTCAAGGAACGTCTGACCGTCATGGCGATGATGTTCGGCGGCCAGAACGACGACCACGATTTCCACTATGTCGGCCTATGGCGCGAGCATCTGGGAAGGCTCCTGGCCCAGGCGGGGTTCCGGCGGGTCGACCAGGTGCCGGTCTTCGGCCTGTTCCAGGATTCCAGCAGCGCCAATGTCCGCGGGCGCTACATCAGTCTCAACGTGATCGTGAGCTGAGCCATGGGCACGGCCGTCGAGATTCCCAAACATGCCGAGACCGCAGGACCGCTGCGTCTCCATATCGGCGGTCACCAGGCCAAGCCGGGTTGGAAAATCTTCAATATCCGACCCGGCAAGAGCGTCGATTTTGTCGGGAATTGTACCGACCTCTCGCAGTTTGCGAATGGCGCGGCCGAGAGCGTCTATGCCTCGCACGTCATCGAGCATCTTGGCCACCGGCACGAACTCCCGGCGGCGCTGGCGGAGATTCGCCGGGTGCTCAGGCCCGGGGGAAACCTCTACATCAGCGTTCCCGATCTCGAGTTTCTTTGCGGACTCTTTCTTCGCCCGAACGTGCCGGTCGACGCGAAGATCCGCATCGTCACGATGATCTTCGGCATGCAGGCAAACGAACACGACTATCACAAATTCGCGTTCTCGCTCGACATGATGGCGATGTATCTCGCTCAGGCAGGTTTTTCGAAGATCACGCGCGTGCACGATTTCGGCCTGTTCGAGGACTACAGCAAGCTCGAGGTCGAGGGGAAGCGCATCAGCCTCAATCTCATTGTCGAGTAGGGTCGTCGGGACGGGGAATTCGGTCGGCATGTTCAAGAAAATATTGATCGCAAACCGCGGCGAGATTGCCTGCCGGGTCATTCGTACATCGAGAACGATGGGTATCCGCACTGTCGCCGTCTACTCGGAACCGGATGCCGACGCGCTGCATGTCCGAGAAGCCGATGAAGCGATAGCCATTGGTCCGGCCGCGTCGGCGAAAAGCTACCTGGTAATCGAAAAGATTGTCGAAGCGGCTAGAACCGCGGGTGCCGATGCCGTGCATCCGGGCTACGGCTTCCTGTCCGAAAACACCAAGTTCGCCGAGGCGCTGGCCGAGGCCGGGATCACTTTCATTGGTCCGCCACCGCATGCAATTGCGGCGATGGGCGACAAGATCGAGTCGAAAAAGCTCGCCGAAAAGGCCGGCGTCAGTACGGTTCCGGGCTATCTGGCGCCGATCGCCGATGGTGAGGAGGCACGGCGCATCGCGGTGCAGATCGGCTACCCGGTGATGTTGAAGGCTTCCGCCGGCGGCGGCGGCAAGGGTATGCGCATTGCCCGCAACGACACCGAGGTCGAGGAAGGGTTTCGTAGCGCCAGCAACGAGGCTCGGTCGGCATTTGGCGACGATCGGATCTTTATCGAGAAGTACATCGAACAGCCGCGGCACATCGAGATTCAGGTGATGGCCGACGGGCACGGCAACGTCATCCATCTCGGCGAGCGCGAATGCTCGATCCAGCGCCGGCATCAGAAGGTGATCGAGGAGGCACCGAGCCCGTTCATCGATTCGCGGACGCGCGCCGCCATGGGTGCGCAAGCGGTGGCGCTGGCAAAGGCAGTCGACTACCAGTCGGCCGGCACGGTCGAGTTTATCGTCGATGCGAACCGGAATTTCTATTTTCTGGAGATGAACACGCGACTGCAGGTCGAGCACCCCGTGACCGAGCGCGTCACCGGACTCGATCTCGTCGAACTTATGATCCGGGTCGCTGCAGGGGAGAAGCTTCCACTCAGGCAGAAGGACGTCGAGCTGGAGGGCTGGGCCATCGAGGCTCGTGTCTATGCCGAGGATCCGACACGCGGCTTCCTGCCGTCGATCGGACGTCTCGTCCGCTACCGGGAGCCACCGCTCGGCGGCACGATCCGTGTCGACAGCGGCGTCTACGAGGGCGCCGAGATCAGCATGCACTACGATCCGATGATCGCGAAGCTGGTCGCCAGTGGGCGCAACCGACAGGAGGCCATCGCCAATATGCGCGATGCGCTCGATGCCTATCTGATCGGCGGAGTCGGGCACAACGTGCCCTTCCTGGCTGCGCTCATGGCTCACCCGCGATTCCAGTCGGGCGACATTTCGACCGCTTTCATTGGCGAAGAGTTCCCGCACGGGTTCCACGGCGTCGGCGCGTCGCCCGATCAGGAACGGCTGCTGGTGTCCGTGGCGGCCGCCGTTCATCACCAGCTTATGCTGCGGGCGCGGCGCATCAGCGGTCAGGTGCGGCCGGCGGCACGCCGCGAAGGCGCGATTTGGGTCGTTCTTGTCGACGCGGACCGGAGCTTCGAGGTCACGGTCGTCGAGACCGCGGACGGATTTGCCGTCATCGATCGGGCCGCGAGCCATGAGGTCGTGAGCGATTGGCACCCGGGCGAGCCGTTGTTCCGGGCGCGGATCGACGGCAATCCCATCACCGTGCAGGTGACGCCGTCCGGGATCGGATATCGGCTGGTACAAGGCGGCGCGACGTTGACGGTCAAGGTACTGACGCCGCGTGCGGCCGAGCTTCACCGGCTGATGCCGATCAAGCAGACTCCCGATCTGTCGCGTTTTCTGCTGTCGCCGATGCCCGGCCTCCTGATCTCGATCTCGGTCGGCGAGGGCGACGAGGTGAAGGCGGGGCAGGAATTGGCCGTCGTCGAGGCGATGAAGATGGAAAACATTCTGCGCGCCGAAAACGACGGTCGGGTCGCCAAAGTGCTGGCGACCGCCGGGAACGGCGTCGAAGTCGATCAGCCGATCCTGGAGTTCGAAGCGTGAAAATCGTCCGCGCAGTTGTAACCGGCAAGGTCCAGGGCGTCTGGTTCCGCGCCTGGACGGTCAAAGAGGCGCAGAAGAGAAACCTGCACGGCTGGGTACAGAACCTGCAGGACGGCAGCGTCGAAGCCTTGTTCGCGGGCGACCCCGCGATGGTCGATGCGATGGTGACGGCCTGTCATCAGGGGCCGCCGCTGGCGAAGGTGGCAAATGTTGCCGTCAGCGATGCGACGGGCGAAGCGATCCCGGACGGTTTCATTCAGCGCGGCGCCGATTGACACGGCTCAACCGCTGGCCTCATAACCGGGCCCTGTCCCACGGTAGCGTCGAACGTACGTCGTAGCGCTGCGTCGAGATCGCTCATGCGCGCAGCATGGCCGAGCACGGCCAGGGATGTGACGCCGAAAGGCTCGTGCTCGGATGCGCGGATGCCGCAGGGCACGATTCCATCATAGTGCGCCAGGTCCGGCGCGACGTTGATCGATATCCCGTGATACGCGATCCAGTGCCGGACACGGACGCCTATGGCGGCGATCTTGTCCTCACGCCCATCGCGCGCAATCCAGATTCCGATCCGCCCGGGCCGTCGCTCGCCTCGGATGCCCAATTCGCGGAGAGCAGCGATGATCCATTCCTCCAGCCCGCGCACATAGCCCCGCAGGTCGGCGCCGCGCCGCGACAAATCGAGCATCACATAGGCGATGCGCTGACCCGGGCCGTGATAGGTGAACTGGCCGCCGCGCCCGGTCCAATGGACCGGGAGGCGCTGCGGATCGACCAGGTCGGTCAGCCGGGCGCTGGTGCCGGCGGTATAGAGCGGCGGATGCTCCAGCAGCCAAACCAGCTCGGGCGCCGTGCCGGCACGAATGGCCGCCACCCGGGCCTCCATGGCCTGGACGGCTTCCGGATAGGCGATCAAATCCTCGCTGATCTGCCATTCCATGGCGGACAACAGGGCTCTCCGCTTGATAGGTCTTGGGCGATTTGCTATTCCCCGGCGTCGCCAAAGACAAGGCATTTGTCCCTATGTCGCGGTCGTGGCGGAACTGGTAGACGCGCAGCGTTGAGGTCGCTGTGGGAGAGATCCCGTGGAAGTTCGAGTCTTCTCGACCGCACCATGATTTTCGTCAGGCCCGCCGGCTGACCCGTGCGGGCCTGATTGCCTGAACGGGCCATGCCAATAACGGGCTGAGAGAAGCCGGGCAGGCTCCACGCGCCCGGCCGGGAGGGCGCGGATGCCGGTGAATCTGCGAGACGGCGCACTCGACAGCCATCGGCGACTGCAAGCCGAACGGCTGCGGCGATCGTGTCATTGCAGTGACAGACAGATCGGGGAGGGTGGCGCATGACCGATGCGGCGCACGAACTCTCACCTGAACCCGAAGAACTTTACGGTCTTACGGCCGACCTCGTTCGAGATGTGCACGACGCCATCTCCGACGGTGCCGTTGCGCGGATCGAAGAGCTGGCAGATCCGCTCCATGCCGCCGACCTGGCCGACCTGCTCGAGGCGCTGGATCCCGAGGAGCGCCACCTCCTGATCGCGATCATCCGTCACACGTTCGATCCGGAGACGCTGTCCTATCTGGAGGAAAGCGTCCGCGAAGAGGTGATGGAGCTCATCGGTCCGCAGGAGCTCGCGCATGCGGTTGCCGAGCTGGACACCGACGACGCCATCGATCTGCTCGAGGATCTCGACGAAGACGAGAAGCGGCGAATTCTGGAATCGGTGCCGGCCGAAGACCGCCGGGCCATCGAAAAGGGTCTGACCTATCCGGAAGACAGTGCGGGGCGCCTGATGCAGCGCGAGCTGGTTTCGGTGCCGCAGCACTGGACGGTCGGCGAGGCCATCGATTTTCTCCGGGCGAGCAAGGATCTGCCGGACGATTTCTACGACCTGTTTGTAGTCGATCCGATGCATCACCCGGTCGGGTCGGTGCCGCTGTCGCGGGCCATGCGGAACGGCCGTTCGGTGAAACTCGCCGACATCATGGAAACCGAGCTAAGACCCGTTTCGGTTACGCTCGACCAGGAATCGGTCGCCAACCTGTTCCGGCAGTACGGGCTGGTCTCGGCCCCCGTCGTCGACGAAAACGACCGGCTGGTGGGCGTGATCACGGTCGACGACGTGGTGCTTGTCATCGACGAAGAGGCCGAGGAGGACCTGCTGGCCTTCGTCGGCGCGGGCGAAACCGACTTTCATGCGCCGGCTGTCGAAGTGGCGTGGACGCGGGTCCGCTGGCTGTTCGTCACGCTGATCAATGCGGCGATCGCCTCGTCGGTGATCCTGCAGTTCGAAGCGACGATCGAGCAGATCGTGGCGCTCGCCGTGCTGATGCCGATCGTGGCGGCGATGGGCGGCAATGCCGGCGTGCAGGTCGTGGCCACGATCGTCCGCGCCCTGGCGACGCGCCGCGTTTCGCCGTGGTCGAGCCCGTGGCGCGTGATCGGCAAAGAGATCGCGGTCAACGCCATCAACGCGCTCGTCTTCGCGGCGGTGGTGGGAACGGGGGCGGCGCTCTGGTTTGGCAGCTGGCCACTCGGTGGTGTGCTGGCCGGCGCAATGATCTTTAATATGGTGTGGGCGGGCTTCGCCGGCACGGTCATTCCGCTGACGCTGGCCCGCCTCGGCGTCGACCCGGCCATCGGTGCCGGGCCGTTCCTCACGACGACGACCGACGTACTCGGCTTCTTCGCCTTTCTCGGCCTGGCGACACTGTTCCTGCTATAGTCGCAGTTCTCGGCGGTCAGGCGCTCTGCGGCTGGGTCTGCGCGAGACCGGCTGCCATTGCGACGTCGGCTGCTTGCGCCTGGCGCGCCGCCTGCGCCGCCCGTTTTTCCCGACCCCGCCGTCGCACTTCGTAGACGATGGCGACCAGAATCGTGGTTGCAACGATGATGAAAGCCACTGCGTTGACGGCCGGTGTAACGCCCTGCCGCACCTTGTTCGCAATAAAGATCGTAAAGGTGCTTTCGGCGCCGATGGAAAAATAGGTGGTGGTGTAGTTTTCGAACGACTGCAGGAAGGCAAGCGCCCCCGCCGACAGGAAAGCCGGCCGCAGATAAGGCACCGTAATCCGCCAGAATACCTGCCGTGGGCTGGCGCCAAGATCGAGACCGGCTTCTTCCAGCGTGGTATCGAAACGCTGCAGGCGCGCCATGAAAATCAGCATGCAGTAGGCCGCAATGAAACTGGACTGCGCGAACGCGGCCGTCCACCAGGAGGCCCGGAAACCGAGCTGCTGGCTCCAGAAGATGAAGGTCGAGATGCCGAGCACGATGCCTGGCGCCAGGATCGGCGAGACCAAGACCGCATAGACCAGACTTTTGGCTTTTACCTGCAGGCGTACCAGCATCAGAGCGCCACCAAGGCCGAGCGTGATCGAAATGGCAACCACGAGGAGGGCGATGTAGACGCTGTTTTCGAGCCCGTCCCACATGCGTGCGTCTTTCCACGCCTCGCCAAACCAGTTGAGGGTAAACGTGAAGTCGCGATGCGTGGGTATGCGGCTTTCGTTGAAGGCGATCAGCATCATATAGGCGAGCGGGAACAGCATGTAACTGAAGAAGATCAGCAGATAGGCCCTGATCGCCCATTTCAGCAGGTTCTGATTGTCGTTCACGGGTCCGCTCCTACCGCGTGATGTCGCGCAGGGTGACGCGGAAAACCCGCATCATGATCAGTACGAAGACCAAACAGACAAACTCGAGGACCAGCGAATATGCCGAGCCGCCGTTCCAGTTCAGTACCGAGAATTGCGATTCGATCGCCTGCGTGAACCAGAAGCTCGATTTGCCGCCGAGCAGGACCGGCACGATGAATGATCCGGCGGTAAGCATGAAGGTCACGATGCAGCCCGACGCTATGCCCGGTTTGGCATGCGGTATCACGATGCGGCGATGCACTTGCGGCCAGGTCGCGCCCAAATCGCGCGCCGCCTCGACCTGGTTCCTGTCGAGGCTCTCCATCGCGTTGAACATCGGAAAAATCATGAATAGGACGTACGCGTAGATGAGCCCGACGAAAAGCGCGATGTTGGCATCGAGGACGGGCAGCTCATAATTGAAAAACTCGACCGGCTCCATTCCCACGGCGGTGAAGACCTGGTTGAACAGCCCGTTCTTCGACATCAGCGTCCGCCAGGCATAGGCGCGCAGAACCTCGTTGACCCAATAGGGGATCAGGAGGCACAGCATCAGGATGCTCAGCCACTGTCGCGTCGCGACCTTTGCGAGGTAGTAGGCAAGCGGATAGCACACGACGAGGGCGAGCAAGGTGATTACGCCGCTGGTCAGCAAGGTGCGCGTGAAAGTCCGTAGCGCCAGATCGTCGTTCGGATCGAACAGGTTCAGGAACGAATAGAAGGTGAAGCCCTCCTCGGCGAGGCCCTTGTTGATGGCGCCCGGATTGGCATGGAAGGCATAGTCCAGCAGCATGATATGCGGGACCAGGATCAGCATCAGCGCCCATACGGCGACCGACCCGAAGATGAAGGTCACGCCGAAGGGGCCGAAGCGTTGCAGGGCTTCACGCACTGGCGAGACTCCCGCGCGGGAGGATCGTAGCCTGATCGGTGTTGAAGAACACGTTCAACTGCGTTCCCGGCTCATAGGTTTGCACCGCCCCATCGTTCGACATGGTGATCGTGACGGGGCGCCCGTCCGGATTCGCCAGCGAGATATTGACGGTGATGCCCTCGAACATCTCGCCCAGCACCGCTGAGGCGAACGAGTTCTCCTCTGCCTTTGCGGCGGTCGATGTCAGGCGCAAGCGTTCGGGCCGCACAAACAGGAACCCTTCCTCTCCAATTTGCAGACCGCGGGTATTGAGGCCGGCAAGCGGTCCGAACGCAGTATCGAGCCTCGCCTGCCCGTTGCTGACGCCGGTCACGCGCCCGGCAAACAGATTGTTCTCACCAACGAAGGAAGCGACGAATGCGGTCTCGGGGTGGTTGTAGATATCGGAGGACACGCCGACCTGTTCGACATGACCCTGACTCATCACCGCCACGCGATCGGACATGGCCAACGCTTCGCCCTGGTCATGGGTGATATAGATGAACGTGATGCCCGTGCGCTTCTGAATGTCGCGCAACTCGGCTCGCATGTGTTGGCGCAGCTTGAGGTCGAGGGCGGACAGAGGTTCGTCGAGCAGAAGTACTTTTGGTTCGACGGCCAACGCCCGCGCGATCGCAACGCGCTGCTTTTGGCCGCCCGATAGCTCGTCGATGCGGCGATCGGCGTAGCCGGGCATCGCGATCAGCTCGAGCAGGCGGTCGACGGTCGTCATGCGCGTTGAGCGGTCGAGGCCGCGCACCGCAAGTCCGAACGAAATATTGTCCGCGACGGACATCAGCGGAAAGAGCGCAAGATTCTGGAAGATCAGCGCCGTTGGACGGCGATTGGGGCCGATACCGGCGAGATTCTGGCCGCCGAGCGTGATGTGGCCTTCGGTCGGCTCGATAAATCCGGAGACCATGCGAAGGATCGTAGTCTTGCCGCAACCGGAAGGCCCCAGAAACGAAAAGAACTCGCCTTCCTCGATCGTCAGGTCGAGATTGTGCACGGCGGTGAATTCGCCGAAGCGTTTCACCACATTGTGAAAGACCAGATCGTTACTCATTTGCCACCCCTGCGCCCCGCAGCCGGGCGATCCAAGCTTAGCACAGCCTTTCCCGCCTCAAGAGGCCCCGCTTGCCTGATAGGTCGATTTGGCAAGCCATTCCGGCTCGATTTCAACGCCCCAGCCCGGCTCGTCGCCAACCGTGACCCGGCCGTCGACCACGCGATACGGGTCGTTCCGGTAGAGACCGTACTGCCAGGGATAGTAGTCCGGCCCCTCGATTGAGAATTCGAGGTACTTGCCGGGATTCGGTATCGCGCGCAGCAGATGCATGGTGAAAAGCGTCACCAGACCCCAATTGGCCGCATGCGGTGTTACGGGCATGCCGGCCACTTCCGCCATGCGGCAAACGCGCAGCGTCCGGGCGATGCCGCCCAGATAGAGAATGTCGGGTTGCGGAATGTCGACGACGCGATTGCCGATCATCTGGCGCCATACCGGAAACTCGCAATCCTGCTCGCCCCCCGTCACCGCAATCGACAGCGTGTCCGTCACTCGCTTGGTCTGATCGAGCTCCCAAAAAAGGCAGGGCTCTTCGAAATGCTCGACACCTTCGGCCTCCAGCAGGCGGCCGACCTCGATTGCGCGATCGGGGCCGAATCCGCTATTGGCATCGACCAGCAGCGCGGCCTCGGGCCCGAGCGCGCGGCGGACCGCCGGAACGATGGTCTCGGTGCGTCCGGGCCATTCATCGACATCGTGGCCATACTCGGCGGCAACGCGGAATTTGAAGGCATCGAAGCCAAACTCGCCGCGCAACCGGTTGAATCGCTCGGCTTCCGCTTCGGGCGTGATGTCGCGCCGCATCGATGAGGCGTAGCAGCGCAAGGGGCCGGGCGTGCCGCCGAGCAGGGCGACCACGGGCTTGCCGGCATCCTTGCCCCACATGTCCCACATTGCGGTATCGAGGCCGCCCATGGCGCGTTTCAGGTACGAACCGGGAAACTTGTGCTCGCGCTCCTGGATGAGGTCGAGCAGGGCGTCGAGCGCGGCCGCATCGCCGAGCTCTCGCCCGAGCGCATAGGGCGCAACCTGCCGGTGCAGGACTTGGCAGGTGATGTCGGAATTGTAGGTCGATACCTGTCCCCAGCCCTGTGCGCCGTCCTCTCGCATCAGGCGGACAAAGCCGATGAATTCGCTCGTAAAGGTTTCGATCTTGGTCAGACGCACAGGATCGAGGCTCGCTCGGGCAGGGACGGAAACCGCGACGGCCGATAGCGGCCGGCTTCGCCGAAAGTCGCGGCGGTCGATTGAGATGGCGGGCGCAGCGGACAGGAAAACGCGCCACCCCGAAGGTCGGGGTGGCGCGTTCACCCGTTACGTCGTGATAACCTACGCCGCCGAAATCTTGTCGGCCAGCGCCTGGCGCTTCTCGAGGAACCAGGTGCGCTCGATGCCTTGCATCCACAGTTTGGCAATGGCATCGCCCGGATAGGCGTCCTGGAAATTCTTCTTGAAGGAGTCCGAGACGTAATTGTCGAATCCGTCTACCACCGCGTTGTAGGTGGTGTTCTCCGAGGCCAGGCCCGCATTCTCCGCCGTAAAGTACCAATTGATGAAAGCGTAGGCCTCTTCGACATTCGCAGCGCCGGCGGTCAGGGCAATGGTATCGATCCATGCCAGCGCACCTTCGGTCGGCGCGAGATAGTTGTAGGGTAGGCCCTGATTCTTGAGCTGGAAGATTGGACCGTCCCAGGTCATGCCAATAATAGCGCCATCCTGCTCGAAGCCGGATTGCGTGTCCGCGGTACCCTTCCACCAGTTCACGATCTGGTCCGCCTTGTTTGCAATCACGTACTCGGCGGCCGTCCCGTATCCGAGGTCGAATGCGGCCTCGTCGTCGTAGGCGTTGCGCATTGTGCCTTCCGGCAACTGACCTTGGGCTTCCATCCATAGGCCGGTCCCGAGCATGATCGATCGCTGTCGGCACAGCATCGCACCGCGATACTGTTCGGCCCACAAATCGCCGAACGATGCTTTGCCATACTCGAGCTGAGTCAGGTCCGTGTTGTAAGCGAGAGCTTCGGTGCCCCAGTCGTAGGGCAGAGCATACCATTTGCCGTCGACCACCGCGCCAAGCTGTTCGGACTGTTCGATGAAGTTCGGATAGACATTGGCAAGGTTCGGAATCTGGCCGAAGTCCAGTTCGGCGAGGTTGCCGCTTTCGACATGGGCCGGCACCCAAGCCACCGACGGCGATGCGATGTCCCATCCGACACCGCCGGCCGCCTTGAGCTTGTTCAGCTGATCTTCGTTTGACGAGAAGGTGGTGACTTTCAGGTCGATGCCCGTATCGGCGATGAACTTGTCGACGAGCGGCTGGGGAGCGTAGTCCTCCCAGGTAAACCAGCTGAGTTCGCCCGACGACGAGAACGCGTTCCGGGAGATTCCCGGACCCGTCAATGTTACGACACCTGCGGCCAATGCGCCCTTCAGTATGGCGCGCCGGCTCGCGCGCGCCGCCCGCAGCGTAGACTTCGCGGCGCGCTGATTGCTCGTCAGTTTGCTCACTGCAATTTCTCCCTTGTTCGGATGTGACAGCCTCTAACCTGCTTCCCGGCTGGAACGGTTCTTATCGCGCGAGAATGTTACAGTTCCGTATCGCCCAGCTATTTGGTTCGCGGGGGCGCCCTTTGGGAAGTCACAAATGCAAGCACATCGAGGCCCCGTTCGACAATCGGGGTGCGAATCGGACCCTCGGTCGGACATCTGGAACGGGTCGAACACCGCGGGGCTGGCGGTTCCCCGGGCCCGCCGGTAGGCTGGCCAGCCCCGGAGGAGGGGCCACCCATGGGCTTGGAAATGCGACCCAATTGCGAGAAATGCCAGGCTGCCCTGCCGCACGGGGTGGAGGCCTATATCTGCAGTTACGAGTGCACCTTCTGCCGCCCCCGCAGCCAGGCGATGAACGGCATATGTCCGAACTGTGGGGGCGAGTTGCTCCGGCGGCCGCGGCGGCGAAGCGCCTGACGATGCCCCGCAGGCTTATCTCTTCCGGTTCGAGTTTCGAAGCGCTGGCGTCTTACAGCCGCGCCGTCGTCGACGGGGACTGGGTGTTCGTCTCCGGCACGACGGGTTTCGACTACAAGGCCGGCACGATCAGCCCGGACGTCGCCGAGCAGACGCGGCAGACGTTCAGGAACATCGGCGCCGCGCTCGACGAGGCCGGCAGTGGCTTCGCCGACCTGGTTCGCATTCGCGTCTTTCTGGCTGATCCCGCCGACTTCGCCGTGGTTGCGCCGATCGTAGGCGAGTTCTGCCGCCCGTCGAAACCGGCGAATACGACCGTCGTCGCACCGCTCATCGATCCGCGCATGAAAATAGAAATCGAAGCGACTGCCAAGAAACAAGCGCAATCAAGAACCGGGTGAAGGAAGGAAATGAACCATGGCTGACATCCAGACAATTCCGGCGCGTCGCGGCAAGGCTGCCAAAGTTAAGGCCGGCCAGACCATCAAGATGATCAACACGCACGGCAACCAGGTTGTCGATACCTGGGCATTCAATGCCGCCGACCTGGGCGAGTTCATGTCGATGGAGCACACGCGACCGCATATCGGACATATCTATCCGAAGGTCGGCGACATCATGTACACCAACAAGCGCCGGCCGATCCTCACGATCACCGCGGACACCTCGCCGGGTGTGCACGACACGATCATCGCCGCCTGCGATCGATACCGGTACAAGTTCCTCGGCGTCGAGGGCTATCACGACAACTGCACCGACAACCTGTTTGCGGGCATGAAGGAACTCGGCCTGACGCCGCCGGAATGTCCGTCGCCGTTCAATGTCTGGATGAACATTCCCGTCGCGAAGGACGGCGGCATCCAGTTCCTGCCGACGGTTTCGAAGCCCGGCGATACGCTTTCGCTGAAGGCGGAGATGGACCTGATCATCGCCTTCTCGGCGTGCCCGCAGGACATCCTGCCGATCAACAACACCAAACCGACGGAAGCCCATTTCCAGATCGTGGGTTGAGGAGATCGTCATGCCGACCGTGCTCGTCACCGGCGCCAATCGCGGAATCGGACTCGAGTTCGTCCGCCAGTACGCGGCCGACGGCTGGAAGGTGCTGGCCGGCTGCCGGCGACCGGACAAGGCCGATGCGCTGAAGGAGATCAAGGGCGATATCTCGATCCATCCGGTCGATGTCGGCCGGCCGGATCACATCCGCGACTGGGCGCAACGCCTGAAGGGCACGCCCCTCGACGTGCTCATCAACAATGCCGGATTGGGCGGCGACGACGATGCCGCCGATCCGGAGGTCTGGTCGAAGGTCATGCAGGTCAACGTGATTGGCCCGTTCCAGATGGCGAAGAGCTTCCGGCCGAACGTCGAGGCGGGCGGGCGCAAGCAGATCGTCAACATAACCAGCCGCATGGGTTCGATCGGCGACAATTCGGAAGGCGGGTCGTATACCTATCGCTCGAGCAAAGCCGGCTTGAACGCGGCGATGCGCAGCCTGGCGATCGACTGGAAGGATGCCGGCATCACGGTGCTGCTGTTCCATCCGGGGTGTGTCAAGACCGACATGGGCGGGCCGGATGCGCTGATCGATGTGGAAATCAGCGTCGGCGGCATGCGCAAGAAGATCGATGCGGCAACGCAAGCCGACAGCGGCCGTTTCTTCAGTTACGACGGCAGGGAAATCGCCTGGTAGATGCGGAGCGATGGCCGGCTGGCAGATCGCGCAGATTAATATCGGCCGGACGAAGGCGCTGCTCGAGGATCCGGCAATGGCGGCGTTCATGGCGGCGCTCGATCCGGTCAATGAAGCTGCCGATGCCAGCCCGGGTTTCGTCTGGCGGCTGCAGGACGAAAGCGGCCACGCCACCAACATTCGGGTCTTCGACGATCCGCGGATGATCGTCAACCTTTCGGTCTGGGAATCGCTCGACGCGCTGCGGGCCTTCACCTACCACGGCCAACACACGTCGGTACTGGCGCGGCGCAAAGACTGGTTCGAGAAGCTCGACCGGCCGCACCTGGCACTTTGGTGGACTCCGGCCGGCTCGCGCCCGACGGCAGCTGAGGGACTGGCGCGGCTGGACCATCTGCATCGCCACGGGCCGGGCACCTTCGCATTCACTTTCAGTGCAGCGGTTGCGTCCCCGGCATGAATTGCGATCGGCGCGGCCCACGCGCTAGGGTCCGATCATGGCCAGGATCGAGGCTGTGCTCTGCGACATCGACGGCGTGCTGCATGTCGGCGATGCGCCTGTGCCCGGCGCGCAGCGTGCAATCGAACGACTGCGAACGGCCGGCATCCGGCTTTGCTTCCTGACCAACACGACGCGCAAGTCGCGGCGCGTCATCCTCGATCGCCTTATCGGCATGGGCCTCGACATACGCGGAGAGGAGCTTCTGACGCCGTCGCGTGCTGCGCTCGATTGGCTCGCGGTCGAGCGACGGAAGGCGCACCTGCTGATCCACCCGAACTTGCGCGAGGATTTTGCGGGTGTCGAAGACGGGCCCGAGGCCGCCGTGGTGATAGGTGACGCGGCAGAGGGATTTACTTACGAGGCGCTGAACGAATGCTTCCGGCTCATTGTGGCAGGCGCGCCGTTCCTGGCACTGGCGCGCAATCGTTATTTCCGCGAGTCGAACGGATTGAGTCTCGACATGGGCGCTTATGTCGTCGGTCTCGAATACGCGACCGGCCGGGAGGCAATCACGCTTGGCAAGCCCGCGCGCGCCTTCTTTGAAGCTGCGCTATCGATTGTCGGTACCAATGCGAAGAATGCAGTCATGATCGGCGACGATGTCGAAGCGGACGTTAACGGTGCCATCGCAGCAGAACTTCGGGGTATCCTGGTTCAAACGGGAAAGTACAGCGAGAAGGATAGGGCGTCGCTCGCGAAGGACGGCACAATCGCACGGGACATCGATGCAGCCGTCGACTGCTTGATTGGAGACAGGTGATGACAGACACGACGCCGCTCGAGTTCTATTTCGACTTCTCGTCGCCCTACGGCTATCTGGCCTCGCACAGGATCGACGAGATCGCGGCACGCCATGGGCGGCAGGTCGCCTGGCGGCCGTTCCTGCTCGGCGTCGTGTTCCGCGAGACGGGACAGACGCCGCTCAAGGGCCAGAAGCTGCGCGGGCCCTATCACGAGCATGATTTCGAACGGTCGGCGCGGCGGCTCGGCGTGCCGTTCAATCCGCCGGCGAATTTTCCGTTCCCGGCTCAGGCGGCTTCCCGCGGCTTCTATTGGCTTGCCGATAACAATCCGGGGCGGGCCGTTTCGTTTGCGAAAGCCGTCTATCGTGCTGCTTTCGGCGAGGGCCAGAACGTCGCCGATATCGACCGCCTCGAGACCCTTGCGCGATCGGTGGGCGCCGAGCCGGCGGCGTTCCGCGCAGCGCTCTCGGATCCCGCAATCAAGGAGAGACTGAAGACCGAGACGGATGGCGCCATCGCGCGCGGCGTATTCGGCTCGCCCTTCGTCTTTGTCGACGGCGAGCCGTTCTGGGGCAACGACCGTCTCGATCAGGTCGAGGAGTGGTTGCGGCGCGGTGGCTGGTAGCGGTTGGTGACGATGGAAGAGACCGAACTTAATCTTCCGCGAGCACGTCCCGATAGATTGCACGGTCGACATTGCCGCCGGACAGGATCAGCGCCACGCGCTTTCCCGTCATTGCCGAGCGTTCCTTGAGCAAGGCGGCGAGTGCGGCGGCACCGGCGCCTTCGGCGACATTATGAGTGTCGGTGAAGTAATGGCGCATGGCGGCGCCGATCTCGGCCTCGCTGATCGTAACGATGCGCTCAGTGCCCTTCTGGATGAGCGCGAGCGCGGATTCGTCCGGTACTCGCACGGCCATGCCGTCTGCGATCGTGTCGGAACTGTTGGTCGGAACCGGCCTGCCGGCAGCAACGGAGAGCGCGTAGGTCGCGGCATTCTCGGCAACGACGCCGACGACATTCGTCCTAATGCCCAGCGCGTCGCGGGCTGCCATCACGCCGCAGATGCCGGAGCCGAGTCCGACCGGCACATAAACCGTGTCGATATCGGGTACCGACTGGAACAGCTCGTAGCCATAGGTGGAAACGCCACGCACCAGCCAGGGGTGGAAGGAGCGAAGCGGATGCAGGCCGCGCTCGGCAGCCAGCCCCATGGCATACTCGTACGCGGCCTGGAAATCGTGCCCGTGCTCGATCAGCTCGGCGCCGAAGGCGCGCATCGCGGCATTCTTCTCGACGCTGTTCCCGAACGGCACAACGACCACGGCAGAAAGGCCGCTGCGCTGCGCCGCGAAGGCGACCGACTGGCCGTGATTGCCCCGCGTCGCCGTGATGACGCCCTTGACCGAGGGCTGGTCGTGCTTGAGTGCGTCCATGTAGGTGAGGCCGCCACGCACCTTGAAGGCGCCGATCGGCGAGTGGTTCTCGTGCTTGACCCAGACCTCCGCGCCGGCGCGCAGTCCGAGCAATGGCCAGCGATGGGTCGGCGTCGGCGGCACGACCTTGTGGACAAATCCGACGGCGGTTTCGATCTCGGCGCGCGTCAGCATGGCGATCTCCGGAGCGGCCGACTATGCTGGCGGGCTCCCGCATACGCAAGGGTTCTGGGCGGTTTCCGGACATGACCGAATATCTGCGGATCGACCGATCGGGTGCCGTCGCGCACATCACCTTGACGCGGGCGGAGAAGCACAACGCGTTCGATGGCGCCCTGATCGCCGAACTAAGGGCGGCGTTCCGTGCCGTGGCGGTCGACACGAAATCGTGCGTCGTCGTGCTCGACGCCGATGGTAAGAGTTTCTCGGCCGGCGCCGATCTTAACTGGATGCGCGAGAGCGCGACCTATGCCGAGGCCGAGAATCGTGCCGATGCCGAGAAACTGGCGGCGATGCTGCGCGCGCTCGACACCATGCCGAAGCCGACCATCGCTGCCGTGCAGGGGCCTGCCTATGGGGGTGGGGTCGGGTTGATTGCGGCCTGCGACATCGCGGTAGGATCGGACGCAGCGATCTTTGCGCTCTCCGAGGTCAAGCTCGGCCTGATCCCCGCTGTCATCAGCCCTTATGTGGTGCGCGCGATGGGCATGCGGCGCGCCCGACGCTATGCACTCACCGGCGAGCGATTCGACGCTCACGCCGCGCTGGAGTCGGGACTGCTGCACGAGATCGTGCCCGCGGCCAACCTGGACGCACGGGTCGCGGCGCTCGCAACGCTCTTGTGCGAGGCGGCGCCGGGCGCGCAGGCAACGGTCAAGGCGTTGCTGCGGACCGTCGAGAACCGGCCGATCGATCACGCACTCAACGCCGAGACCGCGCGCTGGATCGCGAAGGCACGCTCGGGCGACGAGGCACGCGAGGGCATCGCCGCCTTCCTCGAACGGCGCAGACCGCGCTGGTCGGACGACGGGAAGAGATGACCCTGCATCTCATCAAGCTGTGTGTCGGCGTCGACACGGTCCAGGAGCTGCGCGACTGGCACAAGAAGAAGATCGCGCAGCGCAAGCGGATGAAGCCGCCGCGGCTTTGGCACATCACGCGCATGATGCCGAAGCAGCGCGACGAGATTCTCGACGGCGGTTCGCTCTACTGGGTCATCAAGGGTTTCGTTCAGGTGCGCCAGCCGATCGTCGACCTGGAGCCCATGACGGACCGGGAGGGCATCGCCTGCTGCCGGATCCGGTTGGCGGAGAAGCTGATTCCGGTGACACTGACGCCGCACCGCCCGTTCCAAGGCTGGCGCTATCTGAGGGCGGCGGACGCGCCGGCCGACCTCAAGTCGGGCGTAAAGCACGACGAGCTGCCGGCCCGCCTTTTGAAGCAACTCAGCGACCTGGGGTTGGCCTGAGGCCCCTCTCGTCATGCCTTGAGCCGGGGCGGCGCGGGCGGCTATCGTCCGGCCGGTTTCGACGCCGGAGGGGCAGGATTTCATGAAAACGCATGCGCAGGCGGTGGTTATCGGTGGCGGCATCTGTGGCGTCAGCCTGCTCTATCACTTCACCAAGCTGGGCTGGACCGATGTCGTGCTGATCGAGAAGGCCGAGTTGACGGCCGGTTCTACCTGGCATGCGGCCGGCAACACGCCGCAATACGACACCAGCCTCAACATGATGCGGATGATCCGCTATTCGACCGAGCTGTACGACCGGCTCGAGGCGGAAACGGGCCAGCCGACGGGGTTCGAAAGGTGCGGCTCGGTCCGCACGACGATCCTCAAGGACCGCGTCTATCAGTTCAAACATCTCGAGGGACAGGCGAAGCACGCCGGCACCGAGTTCCATGTCATCGGACCGAACGAGATTCGCGACATCTTTCCGTTCATCAACCTCGACGGGATCATCTGCGCGGCCTGGACGCCGCAGGACGGCTACACCGATCCGGCCAGCACGACGCATGCGCTCGCGAAGGGTGCACGGATGGGCGGTGCTGAAATCTATCGGCATACGCGCTGCATGGATGTGAAGCGGCTGCCGAACGGCGAGTGGCTGATCGTCACCGACAAAGGCAACATCACCTGCCAGCATGTGATCAACGCGGCGGGCACCTGGGCGCGCGATCTGGGGCTGATCTCCGGCATCTCGCTGCCGATCGTTTCGATGGAGCACCAGTATCTCGTCACCGACGAAATCGACGAGGTGAAGCGGTGGGGCAAGAAATTCCCGCTGCTGCGCGATCCGGATGCGTCGTTTTATCTGCGACGCGAGAAGATGGGCATGATCTTCGGGCCCTACGAGCGCGAGGGTGCGATCTTCGGGGCCTACGGTATCCCGAAGGAATTCGGTGCCGACCTGCTGCCGCCCGACACCGACCGTATCGATTATATCGTCGAGATGGCGATGCAGCGCGTGCCGTGCCTCGCAACGACCGGCATCAAGCAGATCGTCAACGGCCCGATCCCGCACGCGCCGGACGGCGGACCGCTGATCGGTCCGGTCGCCGACCATCCGAACTATTGGGCGCTCAATGGTTTCTCGGTCGGCATCAGCCAGGCCGGCGGCGCCGGCAAGTATCTCGCCGAATGGATTGTCGAGGGCGAGCCGTCGATGGAGATGTTCGAGTTCGATCCGCGGCGTTTCGGCTCCTACGCTGGCATCGAGTACACGATCGAGAAATCGAAGGAGGTGTACGCGATGATGTACGCGGTCTCGTATCCGGGCGAAGAGCGTCCGGCCGCGCGGCCGAGCAAGACCACGCCGCTCTACGGTCGTCTCAAGGAGCAAGGCGCATTCTTCGAGCAGCGTTACGGCTGGGAGCGCGCCGCCTGGTTCGCGCCAAAGGGCAAGAAGGCCGAGGCGGATTTGACCTTCGATCGGCCAAACTGGTTCGCCTATGTGGCGGCCGAGGTGAAGGCCGTGCGCGAGCGGGTCGGCGTGCTCGACCTGTCGGGCTTCTCGAAATACGAGGTATCAGGACCGGGCGCGGAGGCCTTTCTTGAAATGCTCTGTGCCAACCGGCCGCCGCGCAAGGTCGGCGGCATCATCCTGACACAGTTCCTGACGCCGAAGGGTCGCATCGAGGCCGAGGCGACCATCTGCCGTCTTGCCGGAGACCGGTTCTACCTGTTGTCGGCGGCGGTCGCGCAGACGCACGACAAGGACTGGATGGAAAAACATCGCCGGCGAGACGGCAGCGTCGAGCTGGTCGACATCACGACCGGCTGGGGCGTGCTGGTGGTTGCGGGCCCGAACGCGCGCAAACTGCTTTCGAAGTTGACTCACGAGGATCTCTCCAACGAGGCCTTTCCGTGGTTGACGGCGAAGGAGATCGAAATCGGCGGCATTCCGGTCCGTGCCATGCGCGTCAATTACGTCGGCGAGCTGGGCTGGGAGCTGCATCACGAGATGCCGTATCAACTTGCGCTCTACGACAAGATCATGGCGGCGGGCGCCGATCTTGGTGTCGCCAATTTCGGGACGGCGGCGATGAACTCGATGCGGCTCGAGAAGGCCTATCGCGCCTGGGGCAGCGACATGAATGTCGAGGTGACGCCGATCGAGGCGGGCCTGGACCGGCTGGTAAAGCGCAAGGACCGCGATTTCATCGGCAAGGATGCCATCGAGAAGCAGCTTGCCAGCGGCATCAAATGGCGTTGCGTGCTGATGAAGGTGGATTCGCCCGAGCGCGACGCCGCCGGCAACGCGCCGATCTACGAGGGCGACAAGGTTATCGGCATCGTGTCGTCGGGCGGCTACGGTCACACGGTCGGCAGCAGCCTCGCGCTCGGCTACCTGCCGCCCGACAAGACCAAGGCGGGATCGACAGTCGAGGTCGACGTCTATGGCGATCGGCGTAACGCCGTCGTGGTGCCGGAAGCGATCTACGACGTCGACAACCGGCGCCCGCGGATGTAACGCAGACTAGTCGGTCAGGTTCCGGAGATGCGATAGCTGCGCCTCGGTTTCAGCCATGAGGCGTCGCACCAGGTCGCCTGCGGGCATGACATCTCGCACCAGGCCGGCTGACTGACCCGCATAGTGGCAGGCGGCTTCGAGTTCGCCCGTCGCGCCGGGCTTCGGCGTGTCGTCGCTGTAGCGTTTCAGAACGGTGCCGTCGGCCTGGCGCACGACCGGCTCGCCCTCGCCGGGCCGCTTTCCGGAGGCGGGCGAGCCCGCCGCGATCCAGCGATCGTAGGTAGAGTTGCGGATGACGCGATGCGGTGCGCGTGGCCAGTCGAGGTCGAACAGCTCCGTGTAGACGGTATCCGTCTCGCGCGCCTTGATCAGTCGTTCCTTGTAGTCGTCGCTCGCGTCGGATTCGACGGTCGCGAGGAAGCGCGTGCCGATCCAGGCGCCACTCGCGCCCAGCGCCAATGCTGCGGCAATGCCGCGCCCGTCGGCAATGCCACCGGCGGCGATGACGGGGATGCCATCGGCAGCATCGACGACCGCGGGCACCAGCACCATCGTACCGACCTTGCTCCAGACATGGCCGCCCGCTTCGACGCCCTGCGCCACGATCGCATCGGCGCCGAGATCGCCGGCACGCTTCGCTTCGTCGGCCGACCCCACCGTGACCAACGCCTTGGCGCCAGCAGCACGGATGATGGGGAGGTAGTGCGTCGGATCGCCCCAGAAGAGCGAAATGAGCGGCGCTCCGTTGTCGAGCGCAATGGCGAGCCTCTCGTTCTGGTCCCACTCCAGACAGAGATTGATGGCAAACGGCGCCGCAGTTGCGGCACGAAAATCCGCGATCTGCTGGCCCAACCGCTCGGACGTATGCCACGAGGCCCCGAACATTGCGAAGGCGCCGGCTTTCGCCACGGCAATTGCAAGCGCGTGGGAGACGGCCCCACCCATCGGCGCCAGCAGGATCGGATGCCTGACGCCAACGAGGCGCGTGAAATCGGTTTCGATCATGGCGTCATGCGGTCGCGAGTGGCGTCGCCTTTTTCGGCGGTGGGAAGCTCGCATCCAGCGTCGCGATATCGTCGGCGCTCAACGTGATGTCGAGCGCGGCGAGATTCTCGTCGATGCGTTCTTTTTTGGCAGTCTTCGGAATCACGACCACATCGGGGTGGTGCAGCAGCCACGCGAGTGCAATCTGCGCCGGCGACCTGCGGTGTCGTGTTGCGACCTCAACCAGCGCCTTTTTGCCCTTGATCTCGCCCTTGAAGAGCGGGCTGTAGGCCATCAGCGGGATCTGCCGCTGCCGGCAGAGCGGCAGCAGGTCGAACTCGAGACCGCGTTCCTGCAGATTGTAGAGCACCTGGTCGGTTGTGCAGTTGTCACCACCGGGAATCGCCTTCAGCTCATTGAGATCCTCGACGCCGAGATTGCTGACGCCCCAGCTCACGATCTTGCCGGCCTTGCGCAGTTCCTCGAAGCCGGCAACGGTCTCCACCAGCGGGATGTTGCCGCGCCAGTGCAGCAGATAGACGTCGATTCGATCGGTCTTGAGCCGCTTCAGGCTGCGCTCGCAGGCCTGCTTCACGCCCTGCCGGCTGGCATTGTGCGGGTAGACCTTGGAGACAATGAAGACGCCGTCGCGCCGGCCGGCGGTCGCGTCGGCAACGACTTCCTCGGCGCCGCCTTCGCCGTACATCTCGGCCGTATCGAGGAGCGTGATGCCGCGATCCAGCCCGTAGCGCAGCACGTCGGCCTCGCCCTTGCGCGAACCGCCGCGCTCGCCCATGCGCCAGGTGCCGAGCCCGAAGACCGGCATCGATTGACCCGATTTCAGTTTCGCGCTGCGCATAATCAGGCTCCTTGCCAGGGTCGGAAGGCGGGCGGGTAGGCGACGTCGATCGGATCGGCCAAGGCGTGGAACTCGGAGAAATGCGACCAGGCATTGCTGGTCGATTTCCGCACGCGGTCGACCAGTTCCTTCTCGTTCCAGGCCAGCACGCGTCCGTTCTCGACGCGCAATTTTCCGTTGACCATGACGTGCTTGACGATCTCGCCGGTGCCGCACTGCACGAGGGCCTTGATCGGGTCGAGAAACGGACCGATACGCAAGCGGTCGAAATCAACGACCACGATGTCCGCCTTGGCGCCTTTCGAAATTCGACCCAGATCGTCGCGCCCGAGCGCTTTCGCACCGCCGAGCGTCGCCGCGTTGAAGAAATCGCGCGCCTTGGATGCTTCGTGGCTGTTGTCGGCGAGCTTGCCCGCCAGCATCCCGAGCTGCATCTCCTGAACAATGTCCTGCGGATAGGTGTCGGTGCCAAGCCCGACATTGATGCCGGCATCGCGATAGCGCTGGAAGCTCTCGAGCTTGACGCCGCGCCGTGCGAATACGACCGGGCAGTGCGCCACGCTCGCGTCGCTGTCGGCGATGAGCTTGAGGTCGTCGGCGAACGAGTAGGCGGTCTGGCTGTGGCCGCCAATGTAGAGACAGTGGCCCAGAATGACTTCCGGACCGAGAAAGTCGATTGCGGCCAGGTTCCCGATCGGCGTGCGGCCGGTCTGCAGGACCGTATCGTGAAACTCGACCACCGATTCCGCGACATGCAGGGTCATGGGCACCTTGAGCGTGCCGGCGGCCTTCTTGGCGCGACGCAGCAGATCGGGCGTCGACGTCCAGAACTCGTAGGGCACGAGGATCGTCCGCACCAGCCCATCGAAATCGCCATCGTGCTTGCCGGCAAAGTCGATCGCGCGATCGAGGGCCGCTTCGCCGGCCTTCTCGTCCCAGTGCCGATGAACCCGTCCGGCCTGATCGAAATAGTGGCTGGCGGACCCGAAGCCGGGCGTCGTGTAGACGCGGATGCCGAGCTCGGCGGCGAGCTTCGCGATCCCCATCGGATCGTCGCCGAACTCGCCGCCCATCTCGACAACCGTTGTGCTGCCGAAGCGCAGCAGCGAGGCGAGACTATAACGCAGCGTCGCGTCGAGCTCTTCGAAGGCGAACAGGTTCGGACCTTTCACGCCTTTCGACGGCCAGTGATTGAGAAAACCCGAACGGAACAGGTCGCGCCGTCCGGCATCGAGCACCATACGATCTCCGGCCTGCGAGCCGATATGGACATGGATGTTTATCATGCCGGGGATCACGAGATCGCGTTTGGCATCGATGCGTCGTGCGACCGGCTGGTCGTAGCGCTGCCCGACATGGACGATGCCGTCGCCCTCGACGACGACAACGCCGTTTTCGATCATCCGGTGCTCGCGCCCGTCGAAGGCCACGATCCAGCCGCCGTCGATCGCAATCCGCTCTGCCATCCTCAGCTTCCTACGAACTTGTCGTGCAGTCGATGATTGACAGGAACCAGGCGCTTCTGGACGTCCCGGTAAATCTCGAACATCTCGCGATAGATCGCGTGCCGCTTGGCATTCGGTTTGTTGGTATCGAGCAGGCGCACGCAGCGCGCCACGGCATCGTCGTAGGAGGCGAACAGGCCGACGCCGACTCCGGCGACCAGCGCCGCGCCGAACGAGGCGTCGCCATTCTCCGGCCGGCGGATTTCAACGCCCAGCACGTCGGCAACGATCTGCCGCCAGGTCGCGCTGCGGGCGCCACCGCCAATGATGCGGAACTCGTCGAACAAGAGACCTTGCTCCTTGGCGGCCATGAGCAGGTCGCAGAGCGCGTAGGCGATACCTTCGTAAAGGGCGCGTGCGAAATGCTCGCGCCCGTGCTGCATGGTCAGGCCGACGAAATCGGCCTTCAGCTTCGGATCCCAGTGCGGACCGCGTTCGCCCTGCAGGTAGGGATGGAAGATCAGGCCCATCGAGCCCGGCGGCACCGTGCTCGCCATCTCGTCCATGCGCGCGAAGGCGGCGCTGCCGTCGCCGCCCGGCTCCAGGAACATCCGGTCGCGCAGCCATTTATGGGCAGAGGCGCAGGAGTTCATGCCGGTCGCGCAGTAGTACTTGCCCGGGACGATGTGCGGGTAACAGGAGATCGGGGGGTGAACCGCGGGCCCTTCTGTCGTCAGGAACACGACGCCGGCAGTGGCGAGTTTGATGGCTCCTTGGCCGGCTTTCGTTGCGCCAACGCCATAGATTTCGACCGTCGTATCGTTCGAACCGCAGACGACCGGCGTGCCGGGGGCCAAGCCCGTCCCGCGCGCCGCTTCGGCCGTCACATGGCCGACCACGGCCGACGGTTCCACAACCGGCGGCAGCGTCTTCATGTTCCAGTCGATCAGGGCGCAGATCTCCGGCGACCAGTTGCGCGTCCCGTTGTCGGCCATCAGCGCGCCGATCACGTCGCTGAAATCGGTTTGCCAGGTGCCGGTGATACGCCAGCGCAGCCAGTCCTTGGCGATGAATAACTTCTGCGTACGCTTGACTGCGTCGGGCTCATGCTTGCGCAGCCATTTGAGCATCGCCAGCGCCCAGGTCGGATTGGCGCGGTTGAGCGACGTGCGGATGATCAACTCGCCGTGCTTCTCGTGCAGCTCGCGCGCCTCAGCGACGCTGCGCTGATCGGCCCACAGGATGGCGGGACGGATCACTGCGTCATCGGCGTCGGTCAGGACGGGAATATGCGCGCCGGCACTGAACCCGATGCCTGCGATCTCGTCGGCCGAAATGCCGGCGCGCTCGATCGCTTGCGGTACCGCCTTGCAGAAAGCGGCGTACCATTCGATCGGATTCTGCTCCGACCAGCCGGGATACCGGATCTGGGTTTCGATCGGATGCGAGGCCTCGCCGGCGAGACTGCCGTCGCTGCGGATGATCGTGGCCTTGAGATTGCTCGAGCCGAGATCGGCGCCCATCAGGTACGTCGGGCCGGGCATCAAACCCTACCTTCAGCACGCGCTGTGGCTCGCGCGCGACAAGCCTCGCCGAAGGCACGGTAAAGTTTCAAGGAGAACGAATTCCTGGCGGCCTTGTACTCGGGATGCCACTGCACAGCGAGGGCGAAAGCCGGCGCATTGCGGACGCTCACGGCTTCGATCAGCCCGTCCGGGGCCGTGCCCTCGATATCGAGTCCATCGGCCAGTCGATCGATGCCCTGCGAGTGGAGCGAGTTCACCTCGATCTCGCGCGTCCCGGCTATCTTCTCGAAGGCGCCGCCTTCCTTGAAGCGCAGCCTGTGTTTCGGTCCGTATTTGATGTCCGGATCGTCATCCTTCGGTGCGCGATGATCTTTGTGGCCCGCCAGGTTGTGGACCTGTGCGTGGAGCGTGCCGCCGAGGGCGACGTTCAGTTCCTGGAACCCGCGGCAGATGGCGAGCAGGGGCACCGCCTGCTTCAGACATTCCCGGATCAACGGCAGGGCGATGTCGTCGCGCCCCTCGTCGTAGGGCTCGGCGTGCGGTCCGGCCTTGCCGCTGTAGTGGCGGGGGTGCACGTTGGAAAGCGAGCCGGTGAGGCAAAGCCCGTCCAGCCGGCGCGCCAGGTCGGCAGGATCGATGGCTCGGCCGATTGCGGGGATCAGCAGCGGCAGACCGTGCGTGCCGGCGAGGATCGCGCGAATGTATTTGTCGCCCACTACATGGATCGGCTTGCCGTCGCCGTCCTTGTAGTCGGCGGACACTCCGATGAGCGGTTGAGGCGCAGGCGGCATGGCAGGGATCGGCAATCCGGACCGTTGGCCGCGGATTGTGGCGGCCGTCCCTGGCCCTGACAATAGCGCGGCAGCACGGCAGGCTTGCGCGAAACGCAACGCCCGACTGCGTGGCGGGCGAGCGACTGCTCTGCTATGGAAGCTCGGTCGGTGGAGGAGAGGTTCGATGTCCAGGGGGACCATTACCGAGCACGACCGCCGGTTCATACGGCACGCATTCGACGAGATGCGGCAGGGCTACGAGGCCGGTGGCGTGCCCGTCGGGTCCGTGATTGCCGAGGGCGACACGCTCCTCGCTTCCGGTCACAACAAGCGGGTTCAGCATGGCGATCCGATCGCCCATGGCGAGATGGACTGCCTGCGCCGACTGGGCCGCCGGAAGCACTATCGCGGCCTGACGCTCTATACGACCCTGAGCCCGTGTTTCATGTGCTCGGGTGCGGTGCTGCAATTCGGCATCCAACGCGTCGTGATCGGCGATATCGTCAACTTCAAGGGTGCTGCCGACTTGTTGATCGAGCGCGGGGTCGACGTGGTGCTGATGGACGATCCGGCCTGCATGGAGCTGATGGCGCGTTTTATCCGCGAGCGGCCGGAGCTCTGGAACGAAGATATCGCCGAGGACTGAAGCGTTACCGCGATATCGCAGGAAGCGCGTATTCCTTCATTGCATCGATGAAAAAATCGGTGAGATAGGCGGCGAAGGACGGCCGCACCAGCACGCGGAAAGTCGGCGTCTCGTCGACCTGCCAGATCATGGCCTGGCTGCGTGCAACGACGGTCTGCGCGCAGCGCTTCGCCTTGAAGGCGCGCGGATGCAGGTCGATCCCGCAGCCCTTCGCGAGAACCTCGCGGGCCTTCGATCCGCTTAGTTCCAGAATCGTCCGGTTGGCGCTGACATCGGTAATCGAGACATGCTTGCCGGAAAGTGCGCGCTTCAGCTCGTAGATGGTCTGAGCGCGCGTTGCGAACGGCACCAGAATGAGCCATTCGTCGGGAGACAGCCAGAGCGCTGCGCGATCGCCATTCACGGACGCGGTGTTGGCGGTCGTCGGCAGGTCGAGGCCGAGCACCTGCCGGACCGCACCTGCGAAGGCGGTATCGGACGGATCGCCGCGCAGGTCGATCTGGCCGAAGAAGCCGGAATCCCGGAGCGCGACAACGCCCGGAACGCGCACGGCGATGATCGCATCGGCGCGATTGGCGAGGGCTCCGCGCATCTTTTCGGTGCGATCAATCACGGCGCTTGTTCTCCGCATCGAAAAAGACCGGGTCGGCGATCCTTGCGCTGACGGTACGGCCGATCAGCGGCGCATAGATCGCATCGCCCTTGCGTCCGAGACCGCCGCGGACGACGGCGAGCGCGATCGAGCGGCCGCAATTGGGGCTCCAGTAGCTCGACGTCACATGGCCAACCATCGGCATCGGCACGGCGGCGCTCGGATCGAATACGAGCTGCGCGCCTTCCGGCAGGATCTCCTTGGGATCGTCGGTCAGGATGCCGACCAGCTGCTTGCGGTCGGTGCGGACCGTATCGCTGCGATTGAGCGAGCGCCGCCCGATGAAATCCTTGTTTTTCGAGACGATCCAGCCCATGCCGAGATCGATCGGCGTCATCGTGCCGTCGGTATCCTGGCCGACGATGATAAATCCCTTCTCGGCGCGCAGCACGTGCATCGCCTCGGTGCCGTAGGGCGTGATGCCGTGTTTGCGGCCGGCTTTCCACGCGGCTCTCCAAACCGCCATTCCGTAATAGGACGGCACATTGATCTCGTACGAAACCTCACCGGTGAAGCTGATGCGGAAGACGCGCGCATCGATATCGGCGACGGTCGCTTCCTTGAAGGACATGAAGGGGAAGCTCTCGGCATCGAGCGAAAGGCCGGGCGCGATCTCCCGCATGATGTCGCGCGATTTCGGACCGGCGAGCGAAATCGTTGCCCATTGCTCGGTGACCGAGGTGCAGTAGACCTTCAGTTCCGGCCATTCGGTCTGGAGATACTCTTCCAGCCAGTCGAGAACCCGCGCCGCGCCGCCGGTCGTGGTGGTCATCAGGTAGCTGTGCTCGCCGAGGCGCGACGTCACGCCGTCGTCGAACACCATTCCGTCTTCCTTGCACATCAGCCCGTAACGCGCGCGACCGATGTCGAGCTTCTTCCAGGCGTTCGTGTAGATGCGATTGAGGAACTCGGCCGAGTCCGGCCCCTCGATGTGAATCTTGCCGAGGGTTGAGGCATCGAGAATCCCGACCGCGTCGCGCACCGCCTTCGATTCGCGAGACACGGCGGCATGCATGTCCTCGCCGGGGTTCGGATAGTACCAGGGCCGCTTCCACTGGCCGACATCCTCGAACATGGCACCGTGCTCGACATGCCATTTGTGGATGGCGGTCGTTCGCAAGGGATCGGCGAGATGGCCGACGTCGCGGCCGGCCAGGGCGCCATAGGAAACCGGCGTGTAGGGCGCACGGAAGGTCGTGGTGCCGAGGGCCGGGATCGACGTGCCTTGAGCGGCGGCCAGGATGCCGAGCGCATTGACGTTCGAAGTCTTGCCCTGATCCGTGCCCATGCCGGTCGTGGTGTAGCGCTTCACATGTTCGACGGAGTCGAGCCCTTCGCGGTGCGCCAGCATCAGATCGGATGCGCCGACATCGTTCTGGAAGTCGACGAAGCGTTTCGCGCCATGACCGGGCGGCTTGGTCGACGGCACCAGCCAGAGCGGCCGGATCGGCGCGGTCTCATCCGAATCGGCCCGCGGCGCCGGTGCGGCGCCCGGATCGAAGCCGGCGGCCTTCGCGACCTTGATGCCGGCAGCATTGCCTTCTGCGAGCGCGCTCGCCAGATCGAAACTGCCGTTCGCCGCGCCGACGCTGGTTTGGACCTGAGCGGGCCGATCGGGAACGAAGCATGCCGTTGCCTCGTCGTAGCGCAGCTTGCCCTGCGACTGGCAGAACAGGTGAACGGCCGGGCTCCAGCCGCCCGACATGGCGAGGAGATCGCAGGCGATCCGGTCGGGAGAGCCGGTGACGCCTTGGCCGTCCGCGGTCAGTCGGGCGACCTGGACGCCGGAGACGGTGGGAGCGCCGTTCGTCGCGACGATCGCGTGGCCCGCCAACACAGGGATGCCACGGTCGCGCGCGCGATCGGTCAGGGCGGCCCGCACCGTTTCGCGCACATCGACGATGGCTGCGATCGAAATGCCCGCATTCGCCATGTCGAAGGCGGCGTCCCAGGCGGTGTCGTTGTTGGTGAAGACGACGGCGTTCCGGCCGGGCAGGGCGGTGTAACGATTGACATAGCTGCGCGCTGCGCCGGCCAACATGACGCCGGGCCGATCGTTGTTGGCGAAAACCAAGGGGCGCTCGTGCGCGCCGGCCGCGAGCACGACATGGCCGGCGCGGATGTGCCAGACGCGCTGGCGCGAATGACCGGTCGCGCCGCGCGGCCCGAGGTGATCGGTGCGCCGTTCGACCGCGCAGAGATAGTTGTGATCGTAATAGCCGAACACGGTTGTGCGCGGCAGCAGCCGCACCGTGTCCCGGGCCAAGAGTTCGGCCAGGACCGCATCCTTCCACTCGGAGCAGGCTCGGCCGTCGATACGCGCATCGCTGCCCAGCAGCGAACCGCCGAACTCCGACTGTTCGTCCATCAGAATGACGCGCGCGCCGCCGCGGGCGGCCGCACCGGCGGCAGCGAGGCCGGCCGGCCCGGCACCCACCACGAGCAGGTCGCAATGCTCGTTCATCCGGTCGTAGAGATCCGGATCGGCGGCATTCGGCGCGCGGCCCATGCCGGCCATGCGGCGGATGGCCGGCTCGTAGTAGCGCATCCAGGCCGAGCGTGGATGCATGAAGGTCTTGTAGTAGAAGCCGGCGACGAACAGCTTGGAGAACAGGTTGTTGATGGCGCCGAGGTCGAAATCGACCGACGGCCAGGCATTGACGCTGTTGGCGACCAGACCCTCGTAGAGTTCGACCTGCGTCGCGCGCACGTTGGGCTCGCTCCAGGCGCCGAGTTCGAGTTGCACCAGACCCGACGGTTCCTCGGCGCCCGCAGTCATGATCCCGCGCGGCCGATGATACTTGAAGCTGCGGCCGACGACCTTTACGCCGCTCGCCAGGAGCGCAGAAGCAAGCGTGTCGCCCTTGAAACCGCGATAACGCCGCCCGTTGAACGTGAAGTTGAGCGGCCTCGACCGGTCGATGCAACCGGCATTGGGAAGCTGGTGGCGACCGCTCATCGCGAGGCCACCGGCGCTGGCGTGGCGGGATCGCGATCGGGTAGCGGCGGCTGCGCCGCACCGATTTTGTACACCGCGGCAATCTCATGCGTGACCGTCGAGCGGATCACGTTGAACCAGCGCCGGCAGCCGTTGGTGTGATACCAGCGCTCACGGTGCCAGCCCTTCGGGTTGGTTCGCATGAACACATACTCGGCCCAGTCCGCATCGTCGAGTGCCATCGGATCCTTCGGGCGCGCGATATGCGCTTCGCCGCCGCAGCGGAACTCGATTTCATCGCGCGGCCCGCACCAGGGGCAGTTGATCGACAGCATCGGTGACGGCTCCTAGTGCGCGACCGCGGCGGCGCCATGCTCGTCGACGAGCGCGCCGGAGCAGAAACGATCGATGTTGAATGCGGCGTTCAGCGGGTGCGGTTCGTCGCGCGCGATCGTGTGCGCGAACACCCAGCCCGATCCCGGCGTCGCCTTGAAACCGCCGGTGCCCCAGCCGCAATTGATGTAGAGCCCCTCGACCGGCGTCTTCGAAATAATTGGCGAGGCGTCGGGGCAGACGTCCACGATGCCGCCCCAGGTCCGCATCATGCGGACGCGGCTGAAGATCGGGAACAGTTCTAGGCAGGCGCCGAGCTGGTGTTCGATGATCGGGAAGCTGCCGCGTTGGGCATAGGAATTGAACCCGTCAATACCGGCGCCCATCACCAATTCGCCCTTGTCGGACTGGCTGACATAGACATGCACGGCGTTCGACATCACGACGCAATTGATGATCGGCTTCAGCGGCTCCGACACCAGCGCCTGCAGCGGGTGGCTCTCCACCGGCAGGCGAATGCCGGCCTTGGCGGCGAGCACCGAGGAATGGCCGGCGGCGGCCAGCCCAACCTTCTTGGCGCGGATCGTGCCGCGCGTGGTCTCGAGCGCAACAATGCGGCCGCCCTCTCGCACGAGTCCGGTCACCTCGCAATTCTGGATGATATCGACACCGCGTGCATCGGCGCCGCGCGCATAGCCCCAGGCGACGGCATCGTGCCGCGCCACGCCGCCGCGACGCTGCAAAGTCGCGCCCATGATCGGGTAGCGTACATTATTCGCATCGTTGATGATCGGGCAGAACGCCTTGACCTCGTGCGGCTCGAGCCACTCGGCGTCGATGCCGTTCAGGCGGTTGGCGTTGACCCGACGCAGCGCTTCGCGCTTGTCGTGCAGATTGTGTGCCAGGTTCATCACGCCGCGATGGCTGACCATGCAGTTGAAGTTGAGATCCTGCGACAGGGTCTCCCAGAGCTTCAGCGCGTGCTCGTAGAGATGGGCACTCTCATCCCAGAGATAGTTTGAGCGGATGATGGTGGTGTTGCGGCCGGTATTGCCGCCGCCGAGCCAGCCTTTCTCCAGCACGGCCACGTTGGTGATGTCGTGCTGGGTCGCGAGGTAGTAGGCGGTTGCGAGCCCGTGTCCGCCGGCGCCGACGATGACAACGTCGTATCCCGACTTCGGATCGGGGCTGCGCCAGAGCTTCGGCCAGTTCTCGTGATGGCTGAATGCGTTGCGCGCGAGGCTGAAGATCGAATAGCGGGCCATCGAATTCATACAGATTGTTCCGGGAAACCGGGGCGATATCGAGCGGGCGGCGAGCATAGCGGCGACCCCCGCCCTTGGACAGTTGGCCGGTGGACGCAGCGACGGCGCTCTTTCCCCCGGCACGGTGCCCGCTATAGGCTTGCGCCGGCTCGCAAATCCGAGCGGCAACGACGCCGCTTGGCCTGGCTGCGACAGGCAGGTTCGAGGTAGTGCCGGACGGGGAAAGGGAGAACGACATGGCCAAGCGGTTCGTCGTGGCGATGATGGAGCACGAAACCAACACCTTCTCGCCAGTGCCGACGCCGCTCTCGTCCTTCGCCCGCGGCGGCGGCAAGTCGCCGCCGGCCGGCCAGGACGCCATCGCCGCCTACAAGGGCACCAATTTCGGCTTCGCGGCCTTCCTCGATATTGCCGAACAGGCAGGTGCCGAGATGGTCGTCCCGGTTGCTGCCAATGCGCATCCGAGCGGCTATGTCGCAAAGGACGCCTATGAGGCGATCGCCAAGGCGATCTGCGATGCCGTCGCCAAGGGCTGCGATGCGGTCCTTCTCGATCTGCACGGCGCGATGGTGGCCGAGCATAGCGACGATGGCGAGGGCGAGTTGCTGGCCCGCATCCGCAGGATCGCGCCGGACGTGCCGATCGCGATCTCGCTCGACTTCCATGCCAACCTGACGCGCCGAATGATCGAGAACGCCACCGTCATCACCGGCTACTGCACCTATCCGCATATCGACATGTACGAGACCGGACGACGCGCCGGCCAGACCCTGATGCGCGCGCTGAAGGGCGAGGTGAAACCCGTGATGGTCTGGGGTTCGCTGCCGATCCTTTCGCACACGCTGGCGCACTCGCCGCAATTCGAGCCGATGAAGTCGATCATGGCGCGCGCCCGGAAGGCGGAGGCCGACGGCACGGTCCTGAACGCGTCGGTCTTCGGCGGCTTTGCGCTGGCGGATATCCAGCATGTTGGGTTGGGCGCGATCATCGTCGGCGACCGCGATCCGCAGCCCGCGCAGAGGCTGCTGGATTCGCTGTTCGAGGAGGCGTGGCAGAAGCGCGAAGGTTTGCTGTTCAAGGGAGCGCCGATGGACCCGGCGCTGGAACGCGCGAAGACGCTCGACGGCGGCCCGATCATCCTGGTCGATCATGCCGACAACACGGCGTCAGGCGGCACGCAGGATGTCATGGTGCTAGTGAAGGAAATCATCGATCGCGGCTTCGAAGATGTCGTCGCGGGCCCGATTTGGGACCCCGACGCCGTCGAGGTATTGGTCAAGGCGGGCGTCGGCGCAACGGCGACCGTTCGCGTCGGCGGGCGCACCGACATGCCGACGATCGGCAAGAAAGGCGAACCGCTCGAGCTTACCGGTCGCGTGCGTGCGATTACTGACGGCACCTGGAAGGTCACCGGTCCGATGATGACCGGCGTGATGATGAATATCGGCCGCACCGCCGTGCTCGACACCGGCAAAGTGCAGGTCGTCATCAGCGAGCGTCGCACCGAGCCGTTCGATCTCGGCGTCTTCACCCATTGCGGCATCGATCCGACGCGCAAGAAATACCTGCTGATCAAGTCGCGGCAGCATTTCCGTGCCGGATTCGAACCCATCGCCAAGCACATCGTGCTGGTCGATGGAGTCGGCGTCACGGCCTCCGACTATGCGTTATTCCCGTTCGACAAGGTGCGGCGACCGATCTATCCGCTCGATCCCGATACGCCGATGGATGCCGGCCGGAACATGGAAAAAGCCTGACGAACTCGGCGGCAATATCCACAAAAAACAAAGCCACAAATCGCCTTGGGTTGACTTGAGCGGGCCGTGTTCCGACCCTTGGCGGAGAGGAGGATCTCTGCCATGACGGCCCGCTGGGTTGTTGCTGCCGACCGCGCCAGGCTTGCAAAGGATGGCCGCGCCGTCGTGCGCATCGAAGGCAAGCAGATTGCGCTGTTCGACACACCGCAGGGCATCTTCGCCTGCAACAATCGCTGCCCGCACGAAGGCTATCCGCTGCGCGAGGGAACGCTCGACGATCAATGTCGGTTGACCTGCAATTGGCACAATTGGAAATTCGATTTGCGCACCGGCGACAATGCGTTCGGCGGCGATCGGCTGCGTACCTATCCCGTGGAGCTGCGCGGCGACCAGGTATGGGTCGACATCGCAGAATTGCCTTTCGAAAAACGTCGCGCCGAGCTGATGCACAATCTGCGCGAGGCGTTCAACGACAACGAATACGACCGCATGGCGCGCGAGATCGCGCGACTGCGCCTGATCGGCGCCGATCCGCTCGATGCGGTGCGCGCGGCAATCGACTGGTCCTGGGACCGGTTCGAGTTCGGCTGGACGCATGCTTATGCCGGGACCGCCGACTGGCTGCAGCTCTATGACGAGCGCGGCAACGATCCGGAGACGCAGCTTATTTGCCTGATCGAGGCGGTCGGGCACATCGCGGATGACACTCTGCGTGAACCTGCCTTTCCGTACTCAAACGCAGTGCGGCCGTGGGACGAGAAGGCTTTTATCGCCGCCGTCGACGTCGAAGACGAGGAAGCGACGATTGCCACGCTCAATGGCGCCCTAAAGGAGAATTTGCCCTGGTCGTCGCTCGAACGCACCTTCGCGACCGCGGCGCTGTCGCACTATAACGGCTTCGGTCATTCGATCATCTACGTCACGAAGGTCGAGCCGCTGCTGAGACGGCTCGGCGATTCGGTGAAGGCGCCGTTGCTGCGTTCGCTGGCGCGCGAGTTCGTCTATACGACGCGCGAGGAGTACCTGCCCGAGTTTCGTTCTTACGGCACGGCACTGGCCAATTGGGGACAGGGCGGCAACGGCCGGACGCTTTCGGGCGGCGATCTGGCCGGCCTGAATGCCGCCAAGGCGATGGCGCTGGTCTCCGCGCACGGCAAGGAACCGCCGCTGCAGCTCTATATGGCGGTGCTTGGCATGAGCGCCTACGCGCTTCTGCATTTCGATCTTGCGATCATGAACCGTACCGACGGTCCGATTGCGGACAATGCAAGCTGGCTCGATGTGACGCACGGCATTACTTTCTCGAATGCCGTGCGGACGACTTGCACGAAGTATCCCGAGCTCTGGCCGCAGGCGCTGCTTCAGGTCGCGCTGCAGGCCGGGCGCAATGCCGGCTTCCTCGACGCGCAGATCGAGCGCTCGGATTGGGCGGTCCGTAATCCCGAGGCATTCTTCGACAAGTCGGTCGAGGCTTTGTTCGACCACGGGCGCGAGGAGTTCATCGTCTCGGTCCACCTGATCAAGACGTTGCTCGCGACGCGCGAAGAGCATCGCGCCGGCGTTGCCGGGGGCCCCGCATCGCCGATTCTGGAAGGCGTCAACCGGTTTTTGAACTCGCCGCTGAAGCTCAAGCACGCACGCCGCGTCGCGCGCCAGGCAATCGAGTTCGTTGCGCTCGACGGCTGACGATTGATCGATGCTGCGATCGCGGCGGCTCTCGCCCGCGTGCCGGAGCTGGCGGGCGTACCCGCCGATTCCTGGCGCATCGAGACGTTGCCGAGCCTGAGCAATCGCGTCTATCGGCTGAGTGGTGCCGCCGGCGACTATGTGCTGCGGTTTGCGAACGAGGCACCATACCTCGATCGGATGCGCGAGGCGCACAATCATCGACTGGCCGCTGCGAATGGTTTGGCACCGCCCGTTTTTTTCGACGATCCCGAAAGCGGCACTCTGGTCACTGCGTTCGAGCCCGGCACGGCGACATTCGACCGCAGTGGGGGTGGCGGCAGGGCCATTGAAGCGGTGGCGTACGGCCTGCGTCGGCTTCATGGTTCGAAACTCGCCTTCAAGGGCGAGATGCGGTTGGCGCCGACGATGGAAGAGTATCTCGCGATAGCAGGGCGCGCCGGGAGCGGTGCCGCGGCCCTCTGGTCGCGGTGGCGTCCGATGCTGGTGCCCGTGCTTCCACTGATCGAATCCGAGCTCGTGCCGAGTCATGTCGATCCGGTACCGCGTAACATCCTGGTGGCCGGAACGGGCGATGCGGCGCGAGTACGGTTCGTCGATTGGGAATATTCCGCACCGGCCGCACCGATCTGGGATCTGGCCGACTTCGCCATCGAAGCCGAGCTCGGCGACGACGACGAGAAACGTCTCTTGTCGGCCTACGGCATTGAACCCCGGACTGCCGTCGACGCAGCGTTTCGGCTTTACAAACCGCTGCTCGATCTGCTGGCCGCCGCCTGGGCGGCTTCCCAGATCGCGCTGCACGGCAGCCGGGCGGAGCATGACGCGATGATTGGCGCCCGGTTGGCCCGTGCTCGGGCCGCTTGCGAACGTCCGGGTTTCGAAACCCTTATCCCGGCCGCGGCCCGTCTCGACTATTGAGTTTCGGCCGCCGCACGATCATATTTCCTACATTGGAACTCACCGGGGTGCCGAAAGGCTGAGAGGCGATGTCCCTGCGGGACCGCCAACCCGATGAACCTGATCCGGGTCATACCGGCGGAGGGAGATGAGCCATGCCGACCAAACGATTGTGCCGCATGTCCTCTTCCCGGTGCCGGAAGGAGGTCACGATGCGGATTTCATTCCTCTCGTTCCTTGCCGCGCTCGTCGCCGCCCTCACGTCCGTCGGCGCATCGGCGCCGCGTGCGGGCAACGGAGAACTAACGGTCTACACCTACAGCTCTTTCGTCTCCGAGTGGGGCCCCGGCCCTGCCATCGAAACCGCATTCGAAGCCGAGTGCGGCTGCGATCTCGAGTGGGTCGCGGTCGAAGACGGTGCCGCGCTGCTGTCGCGGCTGCGGCTCGAAGGCGACGAGACCGAGGCCGATATCGTCCTGGGCCTCGACACCAGCCTGATGGCATCGGCCGCCGAGACCGGGCTGTTTGCGCCGCATGGCGTGACGATGCCCGAGTTCGCCTGGACCGATCTTTGGGTCGATCAGCTGTTCGTGCCGTTCGACTACGGTTATTTCGCGGTGATCTACGACAGCAAGGTCGTAACCGATCCGCCGACCAGCCTCGACGATCTCGTGACGGGATCGCCGGCCGAGAAAATCCTGCTCGAGGATCCGCGCACCAGTACGCCCGGCCTCGGTTTCCTGCTCTGGATGCGCAGCGTCTACGGCAATGTCGCACCGGGCAAATGGCGCGACCTCGCGGATCGCATCCTGACCGTTGCGCCCGGCTGGAGCGAAGCCTACGGCATGTTCCTCGACGGCGAAGCGCCGATGGTGCTGAGCTACACGACGTCGCCGGCCTATCACATCAATGCCGAAGGAACCGATCGCTACAAGGCGGCGATTTTCTCCGAAGGCCACTACATGCAGATCGAAGTGGCCGGCATGACACGCGTGTCCGATGTTCCCGATCTGGCGAAGCAGTTTCTTGCGTTCGTGCTGACCGACGGGTTCCAGGCGACGATCCCGACCGGCAACTGGATGTACCCGGTCGTGCTTCCGAACGAACCATTGCCGGCAGGGTTCGAGGACGTCGTGCAGCGCGACAGCCAGGCGCTGCTGTTTGCGCCCGAAACCGTCGCCGCCAACCGCCAGGCCTGGATCGACGAATGGCTGCGGGCGCTGAGCGATTGACGCCGGCGATCCCGGGCTTCCTGATTGCCGGCGCTATCGGGCTCATCCTCGCAGCCGCGCTTGCAGCGCTGCTGAGTGCGGTGGACGGCGAAGGGCTGCGGCATGCCATTGCCGATCCTTATCTCTGGCACGTGCTGGGGTTTACGCTCATGCAGGCCGCGCTGTCCACGTTGGTCAGCGTTGCGCCCGCGATCCTGTTGGCCCGCGCACTGGCGCGACGTTCGGAATTTCTCGGCCGCGCGCTGCTGGTGCGGCTGTTGGGCCTGCCGATGGTGGTGCCGGCGATCGTCGCGGTCCTCGGCATCGTTGCGATCTGGGGTCAGGCGGGTGCCGTCAACAGCGCGCTGACCGCGGTCGGGCTCGGGCGCTGGACATTTCTCTACGGTCTGCCGGGCATCCTGATCGGCCACGCGTTCTTCAACCTGCCGCTGGCGACGCGATTGCTGCTGCCGGGCTGGTCGGGCGTGCCGGGCGAGACCTGGCGCCTCGCCGCACAGCTCGGCATGCGCTCGGGCGCTATCTTCCGGCTGATCGAATGGCCATTGCTGCGCGAGCGCCTGCCGGGCATCGCGACCGCGGTGTTCCTGCTCTGCATGACCAGCTTCGCGATCGTGCTGACCCTGGGCGGCGGGCCGGCCGCGACGACGGTCGAGGTGGCGATCTACCAGGCACTGCGCTTCGACTTCGATCCGTCGCGCGCTGCACTGCTGGCGTTCCTGCAGCTCGGCCTTTCCGCGTTGCTGATCCTGATCTCGCAGCGCTGGGCGCGGCCCTTCGACATGGTGGCGACGCCGGGTCGACCGGCGGAGCGTCCGGATTGCATCGGCGTTGTCGGGCGCATGCTGGATGCGCTCGTTATCGTCGCGACGGCGATCTTCGTGTTATTGCCGCTGACCTCGGTGTTGCTCGCGGGATTGGTGCCGGATGCATTTTCGATCTGGGGCGCAACGCGGCTCTGGGCGGCGGTGCTGCGCAGCCTCGCGATTGCGGCGCTGGCAGGCCTGTCGGCGGTCGGCACGGCGCTGGCACTTCAGATCGCGATCCGCAGCTTGCGGCGCGGCGATCGCATCGGAACCGTCCGCCTGCTCGATCTCTCGGCGTCGCTGGTTCTCGGATTGTCGCCCTTGGCCTTCGGCGCGGGCCTGTTCCTGCTGCTTGTGGACATCGTCGGCGCCTTTCGCTGGTCGCTTGCGCCGGTCGTCCTGCTGTCGGCCTTTCTTGCCTTGCCCTACGCGATGCGGCTGCTCGGCCCGTCGTTGCAGCGATCGGCCGCGCAGCAGGATCGGCTCTGCGCGGCCTTGGGCCTTCGCGGCTGGAATCGATGGCGATTGGTGGACTGGCCGGCGCTTCGACCGTCGATCGGCCTGGCGCTCGCCTTGTCGATGGCACTCGCCATCGGCGATCTCGCTTCGATCGCGCTGTTCGGCGCCCCGGACAACGTAACGCTGCCCCTTTTAATCTATCAGCTCATGGGCAGCTATCGCATGGATGAGGCGGCCGGCGTTGCGCTGGTGCTGATCGTCCTCGTTGCGCTCACCTTTACAGGGATCGAACGCTATGTCGGCGGACGGCAACGCGCCCGCGATTGAGCTCGATGCGGTCGAGTTCCGCTACGAGGACATGCCGATGCTGTTCTCGCTTTTGGTGCCGGACGGCGCCTTCCTCGCTCTGATCGGACCGAGCGGGGCGGGCAAGACCACGCTGCTCAACCTCATCGCCGGCTTCGATCGCCCGCTCTCGGGACAGGTTCGGCTGTTCGGAATGCCGATGCGCGAAACACCGCCGGCCGAGCGCCCGGTGACGATGCTGTTCCAGGAGCACAATCTGTTTGCGCATCTCGACGCCGCCGCCAATGTCGGGCTCGGCATCGATCCTGGTCTGCGGCTGACCGCGGGCGATCGAGAGCGTGTCGCAGCCGCGCTGGCGGAAGTCGGACTCGCCGGTTTCGAGAGTCGCCGGCCGGCGCAATTGTCGGGTGGCGAGCGCCAGCGGGTCGCGCTCGCGCGCTGCCTCGTGCGCGATCGGCCGATCCTGTTGCTCGATGAGCCCTTCGCGGCGCTCGGACCGCGCATGCGCCACGACATGCTCGAACTGGTGGAGCGATTGCGCCGCGCACACGGGCTCACGGTCGTCATGGTGACGCACAGCCCCGCCGACGCGCGCCGCGGCGCCGATCTCACGGCCTTCGTGCTGGCGGGTGAGGTGCGTCGAGTCGGACCGACTGCGGCGTTGTTGACCGGACGGGACGATCCTGCGTTGGCGGTCTATCTCGGCGATGCCGGGGAGAGCTGAGCAAAGGCCGCACGCAGCATCGGGGCCCGGACCGACAGGAACTCGTCGGTCGCCGCCACGAGTTTTTCGATATCCGCAGGCTGCATCGGCAGGCTGAGCGCGATGAAGCCGCGGCGGGCGAGGTACTGTCCCGCCGCCAGCATGTCGAGATGATAAAGTTTCAGTGCAGCGCCCATCAGCTTCTCACGGGCGACGTCGTGCGGATGCGCATCCTGCGGTCCGCGCACAGGTTGATCGGAGAAATGGATCGTCATCAGCGACCCGACGCCCGTCACCTGCAGCAGGCCGCCATGTTTCTTCGAAACCGCCTGAAGCTTTGTCCGGAGCGTGTCGCCGAGCGCATTGATGCGTTTCGCTTCATCTGTCGTGAACACCTTCGTCAGCCCGGCAAGTCCGGCTGCCATCGACAGCACGTTGTTGTTGAACGTGCCCGCGTGCCCGATCGAATCCTTGTGATCGGGATCGAACCGCTCCATCAGGTCGCGCCGTCCGCCGAAGGCGCCGAAGCTCAGGCCGCCGCCGAGATACTTTCCGAGCGTCGTCATGTCGGGCGTGATGCCGATCGCGCCCTGCAGCCCGGTCGGCGACAGGCGCGAGGTCATCACCTCGTCGAAGATCAAGATGATACCGTGCCTGGTCGCTTCCTCGCGCAGCATTGCGAGGAAAGCCTTGTCGCCCGGAATGCAGCCTCCGGACCCTTGCATCGGCTCGACGACAATCGCCGCCAGTTCTTTCGCATGCTTTGCGATGAGCGTGCGCGATCCCGCGACATCGTTATATTGGCCGATAACCCAATCGATCGGGAAGTTCAGCGGGTTGCCGTGGTGTCCGAAATAGAAGACGCTGCCGTGATAACCGGCCTCGAACACCATGATGCGATCGCGCTTGGTCATCAGCCGCGCGGTCTGCACCGCCAGCATGTTGGCTTCGGTCCCGGAATTGGTAAATCGGACGAGATCGATCGACGGGAACCGCGCAACGATCGCGGCGGCAAGGCGCGCTTCGTACCCGTTGGGGCCGCCGAGCACGATGCCGTCGGACAGCGCCGCGCGGACGGCTTGCTGGATGACCGGATCGGAATGGCCGAACAGGCCCGCCGTGTATTCCCCGAGGAAGTCGGTATAGACGTGACCGTCGAGATCCGTCAGCCGGTTGCCTTCGCCCTTCGCCCAAGCGAGCGGGAACGGATCGTAGTGCAGCACGGTGCGCGTATTGCCGCCCGGCATCGCTTCGCGCGCCTTCTGGTGGCGCTCCTTGCTGGCGCCGTTGGCGGCGACATACCGCGCCTCCGCTTCGGCCAGAGCGGCACTCAGATCGGAGTTGCGCGAGGAATCGTCGGCCATGGTCTGCTCCCGGGCGAAGGCGAGAGCATTCCGGGCAGGGTGGGGCAAGTCAACCGTGCTTTCGGCGCGCCGCGCGATTGGCTAGGCTGGCTACGCCGTTTCGGAGCCGCCCCGCTTGGACCATCTCGCATTTCTCGACCGGCTGCTTGCGCTGCCGGCACAATATTTCCCGCTCGTTTCGCATGACGGGCGCCGGCTTGCCTTCTGCCGGCGCGGGTTCGGCGATGGCGCGCAGACCTATGTCGCGGCGCTCGAACCGGATGCCGAGGCGCGCCGCCTGACGTCGCTCCCTGGCGATGCCTATCCGGTTTCCTGGGGATTCGACAACCGATCGATCGTCGTCGCGCGCAGTCACGATGGCGACGAGCGCGACACGCTGTTCCGGGTCGATGTCGAGACGGGCACCGAAACCCGCCTGACCGATCGGCCGGATGACCACTTCATCTTCGGCGGCGCGCTGCATCCGAACGGTCGCTGGCTGTATTACGGCGCCACCAAGGACTTCGACAGCGGCAAGTCCCTGGAAAGCGCGTGGCTTTGGCGGCACGATATTGATACCGGCCGGCGCGTCTGCCTTGCGCGCCTGCGCGGCAGTCATCGGCCGATTCCGTTTCTCAGCCCCGATGGCGCAGCGATTCTTTACTCTCGAAACGATCTCGATCCGGCCGGCCGGCAGCTCTGGCTGGTCGGCTCCGATGGTGCAGGCCATCGCGAGATCGTCAACGAGGGCGTCGCCGTCCGTCTGAGCGGCGACTGGTCGTCCGACGGAACGGCGATCCTTGTGCATGCGAACGGCCCGTCTCACGCGCGCGTTGGCGTGTATTCGTTGGCAGAAGGGAAGCTGCGCTGGCTGATAGACAATCCGCACCGGAACATCGAACAGGCGTTCTGGCCGCAGCGCTCGAGACACATTGTTTGCATCGAGACGCACGATGCCATCAGCCGCGGGTTCCTGCTCGATCCGCAAACCGCTGCCGAGACGCCGGTCGTCGGCGACAGCGATGGCACGCTGCTGCCGATCGCACCGTCGAACGGCGGCCTCTGGCTCGGCCGTCATTTCGATGCGCAGCATCCGGACCGGCTCGTGCTGTTTGCGCCGGGGTCTCGCCCGGCCGCGATGCTGCCGTTGGCGTCCCTGCCGGAAGGACTGGCCATCGATCCGGCGCAGCTCGTGCAGCCGACGAGCGTGATCTGGCAGTCGACGGATGGCGCCCACGTGCAGGGCTGGCTCTACCGTCCCCGCGGGCGAACCCTTGGCGCGGTCGTTGCCGTGCACGGCGGTCCGACCTGGCATATCGAGAATCGCTTTAGCGCCTTCATCCAGTACCTCGTGCGGCGCGGTTTCGCTGTGCTCGAGCCGAATTATCGCGGCAGCACCGGTTTCGGACCCGGGTGGCGCGATGCCATCAAGCGGGACGGGTGGGGCGGGCAGGAACAGGACGATATCCGCGCCGGCATACGGATGCTGATCGACCGAGGCATCGCAGGACCGGGTTGCGTCGGCATCAGCGGCCTGTCGTACGGCGGCTATTCGTCCTGGTGTGCAATCACGCGCTGGCCGGTGCGGGAAATCGCAGCGGCTGCGCCGGTCTGCGGTATGACCGACCTTGTTGTCGACTACGAAACAACGCGGCCCGATCTGCGCGCGTACAGTATCGAGATGATGGGCGGCTCGCCGGAAGAGATTCCAGCCAAGTATCGCGACCGGTCGCCTATCCACTTCGTGAATCGCATCCACGGCGAACTGTTGATCGTGCAGGGGCTGCAGGATCCCAATGTCACCTCCGAGAATCTCGTGGCCGTTCGTCGGGCGCTCGACGCGTCAAACGTTCGGTACGAAGCCTTGACCTTCGGCGATGAGGGGCACGGCATCAACAAGGAGGCCAACCGGCGCACGCTCTATGCCAGGCTGGCGGATTTCTTCGAGTGCGCCTTCGCGCGCAGTCTGGTCAACGGATAACGGGATTGCGACCGCATTGGTCCAGCGGTCATTTTGGGAGGAAGCTATGTCGGCAGCAGCACGCAAGGTCATCATCACCTGTGCGGTGACCGGTTCGATACACACGCCGACAATGTCGGAGTACTTGCCGCTCACGCCGGATCAGATCGCGGAACAGGCGATCGGTGCGGCGGAGGCAGGGGCCTCGATCCTTCATCTGCATGCGCGCGATCCAAAGGACGGGAGACCGACACCGGATCCCGACGTGTTCATGCAGTTCCTGCCGCGCATCAAACAGAATACCGACGCCGTCATCAACATTACGACTGGAGGCGGCGCGGGCATGTCGGTCGACGAGCGGCTCGCGGCGCCGCTTCGCGCGAAACCGGAGATGTGCTCGCTGAACATGGGTTCGATGAATTTTGGCCTGTTCCCGATGCTCAACAAGTACAAGTCGTTCAAGTACGAGTGGGAACGCAAGCATCTCGAGAACAGCCGTGACTTCATCTTTCGCAACACGTTTGCCGATATCGAGCGGATTCTGAAAGATCTCGGCGAAGGCTGCGGCACGCGCTTCGAATTTGAGTGCTACGATGTCGGACACCTGTATACGCTGGCGCATTTCCTCGAGCGTGGACTGGTCGATCCGCCACTGTTGGTGCAGACGATTTTTGGCATCCTCGGCGGCATCGGTCCCGAAGTCGAAAACCTCGTACACATGCGCAACACGGCGAATCGCTTGCTGGGCGATGCCTACGAGTGGTCGATCCTCGGCGCCGGTCGACACCAGATGAACCTTCTGACGGTGGGCGCTGTGATGGGCGGCCATTGTCGCGTAGGGCTCGAAGACAGCCTTTATCTGGGCAAGGGCGAGATGGCCAAGACGAATGCCGAGCAAGTGAAGCGGATTCGCACGATTCTTACCGCTCTGTCGCTCGATGCGGCGACGCCGGCGGAGGCACGCCAGATGCTGGCGCTCAAGGGCGGCGATCAGGTGGGGTTTTGATTGTCAGCGTGTCGCCACGAAGTAGATCCGTCGAAACGGAAAGATCGTCTTGCCGTCAGGCCGCCGAGGATAGGCGGTTGCAAGGCGTTCGGCGAGCTGCTGCTGGAACAAGGCGGCGTCGGCCGAAGACAGCACCGTGAGGTAAGGCCGTAACGCGGTGCCTTTCATCCATTCCAGAACGGCATTCTCGCCATCGAGAATCAGCAGATCGGTGGTTTCCCAGGCTTCGATTCTGGCCGTCAGCCTCGTGACTGCATCGACGTAGAATGAGACTTCGTGCACGGGTGCGTGTCGCACGAGATGGCCGGTTCGCGCGTTCCAGCTCGCCGACATGGCCAGTGCGGCAAGCAACCGATGCGATGGCGCGTCGAAATTCCCCGGCATCTGGATTGCCAGCACACCGCCCGGCGCGAGCAAACGAACGAGCCTTGGTATCAACGTCTCATGCCGGTCGAGCCATTGCAGCGTTGCATTCGAGAAGATCAGATCGGGTGCGGATGCCGGCTGCCAGCCATCGATATCCGCTTCGACAAATGTCACCGTCGGACACTGACTGCGCGCCGCCGCAAGCATCGTCGCCGATGAATCGATCCCCGTGATCTGGGCGGTGGGCCAGCGTCGGACAAGCAGGGCCGTTACCGGCCCGTCGCCGCAACCGAGATCGACAATACTTGCAAACTCCCGACCCGGTATGCGCGCAATGAGCTCACGGGCTGGCCGCATTCGCGCATCGGAGAAGCAAGCATACTGTATGGGGTCCCAGCAGGAACCTGTCACGTATCGGCCCACATTCTCATCAGGTTGACGTGCGTCTTGGAGACCAGGTCGGTTTCCGCGGCATTCGGCAGCTGCGCATTCAAAAGCTGTTTTATCCGTCCGATGTCGTAAAGTATCTCGCGCTTTGCCGGATCGCGCACGTAACTCTCAACCCATCCGACGATCGCGACGCGCTCGCCACGGGTAACGGGCTGCACGCGATGAATGCTCGAGGAGGGATAGAGATACATGGTTCCGGCCGGCAATTTAACTTCGTGCTCGCCGGCGCTGAACATGATCGTCAGCTCGCCGCCATCGTATTCCGTCGGATCGGCAATGAAGATCGTGAATGACAGGTCGGATCGCGTCATTCGTTCCTTCCCCATCAGCGCATCGTCAACATGGGGCCCGTAAGCCATGCCGGGTTGGTAGCGGCTGATCATGGTCGGCCGAAGCGACCGCGGCAGGGCGATACGCCGAAACTCGGTGTTTCCCATGAGCGTCGACGCAATCAGGTCGTGAATGTCCTTTCGATGCGGCGCGTCGCGCGTCATCTGCAGATTGTCCTTCACGCGTCGCGCGCGCGAGCCAGCAGTTCGATCGCCGGACTCGAATGGGCTCTCGGCAATCCATTGCCGCAGCTTTGTGAGCTGGTCGATGTTCAGGATGTTGGAGATGATGTGCGACATGCCGTTTCAGCTCTTTCTTGAACTCGCGCGACGACTCTCGACGTGGTACGTTTTTCCGAAGCCGCCAAGCTTGCTGGGCGCCAAGCCCGATGATAGCGTGCGCGAGGTCCGGAACGACAAATCCTGGCGCGACGATGCGGGCATTTCAGCCGGTCTTCAACGACAACTTTGCGTCCTTCGCGACCGTCGGAAATTTCTTCTCCGCGATCGAATGCGACCGCATCATTGAACTTGGTTTGTCGCTGCAGAGCGGCGAGGCAACGGTACTGGGCGAACGCGGCAAGACCAATGTTCCAGGCGGCCCGGCGCGCCAGGGAAATGTGTCCTGGATCAAGAACGATGCACGCTCCGAACCGCTGTTTGCGCGCCTGGAGAAGATCGCAACCGAGATCAATAACCAAGCCTACAACTTTCAGCTCGAAGGGTTCGGCGAGCCGATCCAATTCACCCACTACGATCGCATGGGCGATCATTACGGGTGGCATCAGGACCATGGCCCCGGCCGCATGAGCCGGCGAAAACTTTCCATGGTAGTCCAGTTGTCCGATCCTAGCGGCTACATCGGGAGCAATTTGCAGGTGATGTCGGCGGGCGCTGCAAAGAATATGCCGCGCGAGAGGGGCTCGGTGATGATCTTTCCGTCCTGGCAGGTTCATCGCGTTACGCCGTTGGAGTCGGGACTGCGATACAGCCTTGTCGCCTGGATCTGGGGCGAACCGTTTCGCTGATACTGGAACCAACCCTGTCCATCCTTCGGACTCGATGTTGCGGGGCGATCGGCTCCAAACGACGCTCGTCAAAATGCTGGTCGGCAGGGCAAGCCAAGTATACACTTGAGTGTGACTCATTGAGCCAAGTTCATTTGATTGGGCTGGTGCATGGTTCGCCATCGGATTGTGCAACATCGTGGTCGCCGGTACTCGATTAAACTGGAAGAGACAGTCTGGCAGACCCTTGATTCCATTGCGGAAGGATTGGGTATACGGCTGAATCAACTCGTTGGTCAGGTGGCCGGGGGCCTTTCGGAGAACTCCAGCCTTACCGCATCCCTGAGAACCTTTTGCCTGCAACGGTCTCTCGACCAGATCGCCGACCTTCAGCAGAACCTTGATGACCGGTCCCTGATGTCGGAGGGAATCCCGATAGCATCCATTGTCGAGGCATGTCCTGCGCCCTGTTTGCTGGTTCGGGCGCCGGATGAAGTCGTCCGGGTCAATGAGCCGGCCAAGACCTGGTTCGGCACGGACGGCGAGGCGTTGATCGGGAAGTCCCTCAGCCACTACCTGCAGATTCGGTCAAAGCCGAAATTGTCGGAGATTCTGGCGACCTATCGGACCGGCGAAACCCGGAATCACACTGCTCGCGTTGTCTATTTGCGACCGGGCCGGCTGGTCATGGCTAGAGCGGGCATTTGCCCCGCGATGGTCGGGGGCGAGCAGGAACTGCTCTACCTCGTAATGATCGACCACGGCCCGCATCGACAATAAAATGCCTGATAATCAATAAATTATGCATTTTTGGTCACGGTCGGGAGGGCTGGGCCCTACCGACCGTGTGGTCCGCGGATTGCCGGTTTTTGGCTGAGGCCGTAGATTACCGAGCGTGGTGAACGGAGAACTGCCGCTGGCCAAAGGAGGCCGGCGGGGCGGCAGATGATAGAGCGCGACGATAGCAATCTGATCGATCTCGAGAATGTTGACGCCGTTGACGGGCGGATTGACGGCGCGGTCGATTCCAGGATTACCCTGTCTCTTGGAGATCTATTGCCGGACGAAAACGGTGAGATCGTTATCGTTAGTGATGGCGATTCGCTGCAGCTCAGCATCGTCACCGATCTGCGGGTTTGCGACTCAGGCGTGTCGGGCGAACATCTGACTGCTGAGGGCGTCGATGTGGCCGGCCTGTGCTTCTTTGCCTTCGAAGGCGGTACAAAACTCTATTATCCGGCCGATCTCGACGTGACGGTTTCCTCGAGTTCGAGCGCCGGCTGATCAACCAGACTCAGTCGATGGCGCTGCGCGTCATGCCCGTGTGGCTGCGTTATCGCTCCCGAAATTGATCGGCACAAAGACTCGACAGCCGGGCCGACGCAATGCTTTGGCGTTGCATGGCAACGACGGAAATCCCTTTCCCCGTTATCGCACGGCTCCGACGAAGACGACGATTCGCTGAATCGCGATGACCTGACGGCGCGTGAGGCCCTTGGCTTGCTCCATCGCATTTGGTTTGTCTCATCTCCGATGGTCGGCGGAGTGGGTTGTTGCGTGCGCGTTGTCGGGATCGCATGCTGAATAATTCGATATCACAGAATTGTGATCGAGTACCATTTTAGTCAGACATTCACAGACGGGTGAACTCACATCATACGGTGTATGATTTGAGCCCTGTGTGATTGTGCCCCTGATCATCCTGCCGATAGTTTGGCAATCGGAGCTAAAGGGCAGGATCGGCGACAAGCATCTGTTTGTCGTCGGCAGGGAGCTTGATCATGGCTACCGACTCGACGGATGGCCTGGCCGCCACGACGAGTGACGGCACGCAGGGTATTTCCGAATCGTCATCGGTTTCGGCGCATTCAGATGCTGCGGGCGCGAACAGTGCAGGCAGTGAGCGGCGCATCGATGGCGCGGAGGGCACCGATGTCAATGTGGGCGACGACAAATCGCCCCAACTGACGCAGGCCTCGGCCATTGCGCTCATGCCGAATGCGGGTGAGTGGATCGTCATTCGGGTCGAAGCCGGCGATCGTATCGAGTTCCCCTTTTCACTTGCGGGCGCGGAAGGCGTTCTGAAGGACGGCAACGTCGAACTGCGTTTGCCGAACGGCGGCGTGGTTGTGTTGCAGGGCTATCTTGCGGCCATCGAAGGTGAACCGCCGCTGCAATTGACGGACGCACACGGTGACGTCGTCGACCTTGAGGACTTTATCGTTGCGATCGATGAGCTCGAGGAATTGGGGCTCCTTCCGTCGGCGGAAGAGATCGAGTTCGACGAAGTGGGCGCGCAGCAGCGGACAAGCCCGGTCCACGATGGCGGTGCCAATTTCACGCCGGCGGATCCGATCACGATTCTGGACGGATTGCAGGAAGAAGGCGCGCTGCTGGGTACGGCGCTCGCTTTCGAGCTGGAGTCGTTGGAGGAGCGAAAGGCCGCAGAGGATTTGGATGATGGCGGCCCGACCGAACTCGTTTGGTCGATTACGGGCGATACGACCGTCGTCGAAGGTACAAGCGGGATTTACACCGTCTCCTACTCCGGGATCGAACTGTCGCCGGGTCAGACCGCTACGATCGCCGTGGCGACGAGCGGTGGGTTCGACAGCACGATTAACGATGCCGGCTCGGGCGCAGACTTCCAACCCGTCACGACGGTTCTGACTTTCACCGGCGGCGGAGCGACGTCGCAAACGCTTTCTGTCACAATCTTCTCCGATACGGTTCTGGAGGGTAGCGAGGACTACACCGTCACGATCGGGAGCCCGTCGTCGGGTTCGATCGCGACCAGCCAGGCGAACACAGTCATCACGGATGACGATAACGCGACGGTTCCAGTCTGGTCAGTTGCGGGGAGCAGCGTTGTCGGCGAAGGCGATGGGCCGGCGCTTTACACGGTTTCGTATACCGGGGCGGTCCTGGCGCCCGGTCAAACACTGACCATCGCCGTCGCTTCAAGCGGAGGGTTTGACAGCAATCTGCCGAACGCGACCCCTGGCGCAGATTTCAGCTCGCTTTCGACAGTCCTCACCTTCACCGGTGGCGCTGCGACTTCCCAAATCGTATCGATCGGCATCGTCAACGATACGGTCGTTGAAGGATCCGAAGACTACACGGTCACGATCGCCGATCCGACGGCTGGCTCGATCGGTACCAGCCAGGCGAACACGATCATCACGGACGACGGCGACAGCTCGCTCCTGAGCTGGACCATCGTGGGCGACACGGCGGTCAGCGAGGGCGGCACGTCGTCCTACACGGTCTCCTACAGCGGCGCGACGCTGGCGCCGGGCCAGACCATGACCATTGCGGTCGCCAGCAATGGCGGGTTCAGCGGCACGCTGGACGACGCGCAGTCCGGGACGGACTACA
>Ga0187892_10000905_pt1 | contig 73566 bp, 54 predicted proteins | sample MA1701073metaG_FD_139345 | JGI IMG/M metagenome (GOLD analysis project Ga0187892, IMG submission 139345) | Bio-ooze microbial communities from a basaltic lava cave in the Kipuka Kanohina Cave System on the Island of Hawaii, USA - MA170107-3 metaG ...
AGGCGATACCGCCTTGCTTGTGATACTGCCGAGCAAGGGCCAAATCGTAGAATTCCTCGATGACCTGGGCGCGAAGATCATCCGTGACCGTATCCAACTGGGCGATCTCGCGGGTGATTTCTTCCACCGTCTGAGGTTCGAGATGGCGAAGAATCGCCGCCGAGGCCGTTCGGTCCAGAGCGACCAGCAAGATGGCCGCCTTCGCCGGCCCGGTCAGTCCCGCGACACTTGCCGCGGAGCTGGACTCCTGCCCCGCTACAACCCCGCTTGGCGTCTCCATAACCATCTCAACAAATCCTTGTAGGACCGACTTTCTAGTCGGTCACACTGATTTTCCTTTTGCCTTTTGCCTATTGCCTCTTGCCTTCTTCCTCATTCCTGCTCAATCCACTGCCGCAGCATCTGTGCCGCCGATTCCGGATCGGAACCGATCAGTTTCGAGACCTCCTTGGAAAGCTCCTGATACCGGAGCGTGGCCTCGTCCACTTCTTTGCCCACCAGCAGACCTTCGGGAGCGGCCGCCTGCCCAATGGGCGCCGGACCGGACGCCAACACCGGCTCCTCTTGCCGCTCGGGAAACTCCGAAACTCCGTGCCGCCGTGCCGCCGTGTCGCCGTGCCGCGATGCCTTCGTCCCTTCGTCCCTTCGTCCCCTCGTCCCTTCGTCATCATTCGACCGCCGCACCACCCGAAGCATCAAACCCAGGCTGAGAATCGCCAGCAGGCCCAGCCCCGCCGTTGGACCGTATCCGCGGAGCAAGGCCGTCCACTCATTCATGAGGCCTACCTGCGCAGTTCGCAAGGGGTCCACGCCCGCGGGAACGGACTGCCACGCGGGACCGCCTTCGCCCCAGGCCACGTCCGGGTATACGTCCACGGTTACGTCGGCGGGTGTCTTGGCCATGACGATCCGTTCCACGCTGCTCTTGACGCGCGCTACTTGCTCCTCGCGCACGGCGATAAATCTGGCATCATCGTCCTGGACTTCTTGAACATCCGGGTTCTTGGCCCGGAAAACGCCTACCAGAAAACTACGCGGAATTCCCACGGTGGCCGTGACTTTCTTGACCGACGGACCCTGCTCGACCGTTTCGGTCTCGCGGACTTTCGGCTCGAAATTCTCGACTGTGGATTCCTCCGTGGTGTGGTGCTGACCGGCTGCCGCGGCGGAAATCGCCTGCCCTACATTGGCCTGCACGCCCGGCTCGGCCGCCCCATCGCCGGCCGTCTGTTCAGTCGAGGCTTTCGTTTCGGTCTTAGGCTGTGGAGACTCATGCTTGTTGATCTGCTTGACGCGCTTGCTGGTGTCCAGCTCCACGGTCACCGAAGCTAAGACGCCCGGAATGTCAGAGAGCTTCGTGCGGATTTTCTCCAGCAGGCGCTCTTCCAACCGCTGAACAATGCGGAAGTGTTCGTGCCCCGCGGCTTCCTCTGGCCTCGGTACGCTGTAGGAGCGGATGGTGCGGCCGTCGACGACAGTCACGTTGAATGGTTGCAATCCCGCCACCGCCCCACTGATCAGCTTGGCGAAAGCCTCCACCATTTCATGGGTCATTTCCTTGCCGGGCGCGAGTGTCACCGTTACCGACGCTGTTGGTACGTCGGCGGCGCCGCCCAAGCGGCGACGGCTCACGGGATTGATCAGCACGGCCGCCTTCTGCACCGCGGGATAGGTGGAAAGGATCTTGGCCAGTTCGTTTCCTTTGGCGTAGTTTTGAGCGTATTCCCGCGCCTCGGGCGACTGAAAAGGATTGCCGTCCGTAATCACCGTGGCCATGTCCAGCAGACTTCCATCCGGCAATGCTCCACCGGAGTGCAGCAAACGCAGGGCGGTATAACGGTCCGAGGCCCGAACCAGTATTCGCGTTCCCACGACTTGGAAAGCAACGCCGCTGGCTCGGAGCGATTCCTCGGCCGTACTCAGTTCTTCCAGCGAAAAGTTATGATTCAGCACCGGCACCATCTCGGGACTAGCAGACCACTGCAATAACCAGAACATGGAGCCGGCAATCAACGCGGCGCACAGGCCGATGGCGATCCGCTGCGAAACGCCCAAGACGCCGAGCTGCGTCTGGATGTGCTGAAGAAGCTTACGAAACCGGTCCATCTACCTAAATCCGCATCTGTTGAATTTCTTTGTAGGCGTCCGTCAGTTGGTTTCGAACCTCCATGAGCAAGTCGAAGGCGATGCCGGCCTTGTTCACTGCGGCGAACACCTCCGCCACGTTCTCGGTTTGCCCGGTGATCAGCCGCTGAACGCTTTGGTCGGCTTCGGCCTGCAAGCGGTTCACCTCATTGAGGCTGTCCAACAGAATGCCCCGAAAATCCTTGGTCGCCGGGGCTTCCGCCGGTTTGCCAACCAAATCCGGATGACCGCCGATCGGCCGAACCTGGAAATTCATCGGAATCACGTCAGACATAACTTTTAGCGCCCAAACGCTTTAGACCCCGACGCACTCTTAAGTGGCTTCGTGCCTCATTCAGTCGCCCTCAGGCAATGAGCCTCAAGCTCGTGGCTGCCATGGATTTTGCCATCTCAATCACCGTCGCGTTCGCTTCATACGCCCGGAGCGCCGTCAGGGCGTTGACCATTTCCGTATGTATGTCCACGTTGGAAATCCGCACGTACCCCTGGTCGTGGCCGGACCGCACGGCATCAGGATGGTCCGGGTCCCAGCGAAGCCCGAAAGGGGCCGGATCCTCCACGATGGCGGCGACGTGCACGCCTCGCGATCCTTTTGCCCGCGTCGCATCCCCCTGAGCGAACAGCGGCACGCGACGCCGATACGGCACGGCGTTTCCCTGCTCGTCGCGGGTGACGTCCTTCATGGCAATATTGCCGGCGATGGTGTCCAGATGCGCCCGCTGGGCGATCAATCCGGAGGTTCCGATGTCCAGTACGTCAAACATGAATCACCTTCTTAGGCCGCCGATCCCCGAACGGCACTCCGCAATCGGTCAAAATGCCCCCGCAAGAGCGTGCTCGCCAATTCGTGGACCATCCCCGTTTCCGCCAGTTCGGCCATTTCTCGCTCGATCGACAGATTGGTTCCGTCGTGAAACAAGATGTTCTCCACCGGCCGTTCGGTCGGCGTGAGCTTAAGTCGGCCCCAAGGATCCGTATTCACCTGCGATGATCGCGCAAGAACAAGGGGTCTGCTCGGATCCTCTTCACGACGGGCAAGGGCTTCCCCAAGCGAGCTCTGAAACGCCTTGGCGTCGAGCTGTTTGGCCCGGAAGTTCGGGGTGGCGCTGTTGGCGATGTTTTCCGCGATCACCCCGAGCCGGGCCTCATGAAACGCCACGGTCTTCACCAACGCCGGCGCCGCACCCCGATCCGTCAAAGTAGATAAGAACATCCGCTTACCTCCTAAAGACGTGTAAACGGCGATCCGCTGATCCGAGCCGTGACCAGCAGGGAGCGGTTTTCAGTACGAACCTGACCGCTTCCTGACGGGCGCGGCTCGGTAAAGGCCGTTCATACACGTTCATCCGATCCCGAAACCACAAGCGAAAACCGGCTATCCGCAATCGACGTACAGAGCTAGGCATCCTGCGTGCCACGGCCTTTGAACTAAGCTTTTCCCTCGCGGGCCTCGACCCATCCCTAAGGAACGCCGGCAGAGTGCCGGTCGGCAATGGGCGAAAACTGCGAATCTTGCGCAACTTTTGCCCGCTCTGGGACTTCATCGCTACGGCATGCTTCCAGTCGCCATTGCTTCAACTTCATTCCCAACGTCCGAATACCCATCCCCAACGCCTTGGCCGATCTGGCTCGATGTCCATTAAACCGCGCCAGAGTCTGCTCAATCAGGTGTCGCTCCATATCTTCCAGCATGCGCCCGTCTCGCAGCGGGCCAAAGCCGTTCACCGGCTTGGAACCAACCGCGGCGCCGCCGAATCGAACGGAATCCGTGCCCGTTCGTAGCCAGGGCTCGATTAACTCGGCGGTCACTGCCCCACCGGTGCACAGCGTCGCTGCGCGGCAGGCGATGTTCTGTAATTCGCGCACGTTGCCCGGCCACGCATAACTCATCATCAGACGCAAGGCATCGGGAGCAATACGCAGAGATGAGCTGCCTTCCCCCGGCCCGGATCTTTGGAGAAAGTAATCCAGCAGTTCGGGGATATCCTCGCGCCGTTCGGCAAGCGCCGGAACCCGAATGGGCAACACGTTGAGGCGATAGAACAAGTCCTCACGAAAACGTTTGCGGGCCACCCATTCTTCCAGATTCCGATTGGTCGTGGCAATGACGCGCACATCCGCCCGCCGGCTCGTACTGCTGCCCACGCGCTCAAATTCGCCTTCCTGGAGCACGCGCAGGAGTTTGGCTTGCAGCGGTACGGCCATTTCCGAAATCTCGTCCAACAGCAAGGTTCCGCCGTCGGCCAGTTCAAAACGCCCCTTGCGCGTCCGATCCGCCCCGGTAAACGCACCACGCTCATGACCGAAAAGTTCGCTCTCCAGCAATGAAGCCGACAACGCGGCGCAATTCAGGCACAGCATGGGACGCTTGCCCCGCGGCGAGGCCCGGTGGATGGCCCAGGCGACCAACTCCTTGCCCGCCCCGGATTCGCCGGTGATCAACACCGTTGCGCTGCCGCCCGCGACGCGCTCGATCTGCTCGCGAAGCGAGGTCATGGCCGGACCGCAGCCGATCAACTCTCGGGCGTGGTGCAGATCATTGACTGTGGCGCGCAGCGCCTCATTCTCGCGCTTGAGCCGGTTGAACTCCAAGGCCCGCTCGACCACGACGGCCACCGTATCCGCCTCGAACGGCTTTTGCAGATAGTCGTGGGCGCCCAGCTTCATCGCCTCCACTGCCGTGGCCACCGTGGCAAAGGCGGTCATGACCACCACGGGCACGTCGCAGCCGGCGGCCCGAATCTCGCGAAGCAGGGTCAAGCCGTCCATGCGGGGCATCTTCAAATCCGTGAGCACGACGTCGAAACGATCGCGCTTGATCTCCGCCAACGCCTCGATCGGGTCGGCGTAGGCGATGACGGAGTGTGCCTCGCGTTCCAGCGCCACGGCCAGCGAATCCCGAAGAAGTTCCTTGTCGTCAATGACGCAAACCTGAGCCATTTCGTCGCCCCTATCTCTTTGTCCGTGTTCCCTATTGCCTATTGCCTGTCGCCTGTTGCCTCTTGCCCTCTTGCCTCTTGCCTTCTTTTATTGCCTTGGGCACAGACAACACGAATACCGCTCCTCCTTCAGCCCGATTGTCGGCGCGCACGCGGCCTCCGTGCATCTCCGCGATTCGATGCACAATCGCCAGCCCCAAACCGGTCCCGGTGTCCTTCGTGGTGAAAAACGGGTCGAAAATCCGCTGCAAGTCGGCCGGCGGAATCCCCGCCCCGTTATCCTCGACGGCGATCGGCAAGAGGTCTTCGTCGGTGTCCGGCCCCATCCGGATGGAGACCCGCCCGCCCTTTCCAGCCGCGTCCAAAGCATTGAGCACAAGATTCAGCAAGGCCCGCTCCACTTGGGCGGCGTCACAATACAGCTCGGCGCTCGCAATTCCACGTTCCACGTCAATCACCGATTCAAAGGAGGCAACCTGCGGAGCGGCATGAATCACAACACCGTCCAGAATCGAACCGAGTCGCACGACTTGCCGACGTGGCCGGGCGCCACGCGCAGCCGGCTCGCCGGCGCAGGCAAACGCCAGGATATCGTCGACCACCCTTTCCAGGATATGGATTCCCGCGCGAATCCGTCCAACGAGGTGGGACCGACTTTCTAGATCACCGCGCGCGATTCCGCTCCGCACCTGAGCCGCGGGCCTCAGCCCGCGCGATGCTTCTGGCGCTTGCGCCGCGCCTGTTCGCGCACGTTGACTAAGTCGGTCAATGTCTTGGTCCCCATCGCCGAGCTCGCGTTCCAGAAGCGTTGCGTAAAGGCTGATGGCCCCCAGCGGATTTCGGATTTCGTGGGCCATGCCGGCAGCCATTTCGCCCAAGGCGGCCAGCCGCTCGCGGCGCTGCAGTTCTTGGTTCTTTTCCGTGAGCTCATCGCGCAGCCTGCAAACTTCGCGGCCCAAGAGCGAATGCGAGCGCATGAGCCGCTCGGTCACATCGTTGTATGACTGAAGAATCGCCGCCAAATCGTGTTGGCAGGTCGGAAGCGTAGCCACGTCGCTCATCGCTTAAGTCTCGTTCCATTCGTGCGGCCGGACCGTACCATGGACCGGCGCCTGATAGGCGGCAATTGCCTCCCCGCCCGAGTAACTTGCCTGGAGCTTCTCCGCTACGCCTTTGCGGCGGACCGCCAGAATTCGTGCGTCGCGTTCATCGCTTTCGCGAAGCCGCCGGCGTCGATCGTGTGAGAGCGCCAGCAACCGATCGGCTTCCACCTGTTCGGCGGGAGTCAACCGTTCCCGAAATCGGGGCCACCCTTGAAGGATCGGCTCCAGCCGCGTCGCAACCTGGATCATTTCATCCAGGAGTCGCTTTCGGTCGGCCAGCAGCGAGAGCAATGGTTCCATCCCCTCCGCCGCCACCAAGGGACGCTGCCGGGAGGCCAAAGCCTCCAACCGGCCAAATAGCGACTCCTGTTCGCGGAGTAGCGAAAGGGCATCTTCCGAGGAACAGCCAGAGTGACCCCAGGACGAAGAGCCCTCTTCGCTTTTGCCTTTTGCCTCTTGCCTCATGCCTTCTTTTTCCAGGCTTCGTGGGTTCATTTCATCACCGCCCGTCAAAACAACGCCGACTCTTGCAACCATTCAAAGTACCGCTTCCAATCGGCGCGCGTCTGCGGCGACCCGTCGTGCTCAAATGCATCTGCCGGCAACGCATCCACCAAAACCAAGGCACGCCCCAGGGCACTTCGGGCTTCCTCCGATTGGCCGAGAAACACATGACAATTGATAATCTGAACGTATGCGCCCAAAAGCTCCGGACCCTCGCCAAGCGACGCCGCCAATTCCTCGTATCGCTTGAGCGCCGACAGGTACTCCTGGTTTTCAAACCAACAGTCGGCCTCATGCAAACTCGCGAGACGTCGATACACGCGTTCCGGCCTGCCCAACGCCGCCGGATCACCGCTGTCCCATTGGTCGATCACCGAACGATACAGCTCGCGGGCACGCTGAAATCGGCTGCTGACTTCATCGCGGGTCTGTTCCCATTCATTGCCCGAACCGGAGCCGCCGAACCTGTTGCGCAATTGTAGGGCGCTGCGGCGGTAGGAATCGGCCAGCAAAAACCGGGCGGTGACGACACGAGGGTCGTCGGGATACCGGTCCAATGCTTCTTCCAGAGTCGCAATGGCCCGTTCCATTTCGCCGCGATCGTGAAGCAATTCGCCCCAAAGGAAGAGCGCGTCCGTGAACTCCGGGGCCTGCGGAGTGAAGACATCCGGATCGTCCAGGACCACCCGGAGAGTCCGCTCCGCGTCGCCGGTAAACTCAGGCCCCATGAAGAAATAGCATCGGGCTGTCGGAACCAACGTTCTTCCAGCTTCCAACGATCGAGGAAACCGGCGATAGCATTCCTCATAGGCCTCAACCGCGCCGGCGAGCCGGCCCATCTGTTCCCGAAGCCGTCCCACTTGCAATAAGGCCCGCGCCACAAACGGATCGGCCGGGTATTGGCCAGCAAAGACCAGAAAGAACTCGACGGCCCGCTGGGCTTGGCCCGCTCGAGCCAACAACTCGGCCGCTCGCCGCACCGCTTCCCCGGATTGTCGATCATCCGGAGCGATGGTGGCGAGCTGCAAATAGGATTCGGCCGCCTCCGCGTACAACGCTTGAACCTCAGGGGAAGCCGGCAGCCGATATCCCGCGTTTGCCGAAGATGAGTCGTTGTTCTCCGCATACAAACCCTGAAGTTGGGCAAGCCGATGCAGAAGGATGCTCTCCTGGTGCTCGTTTCCCGACTCAAGAAGAGACAGGGCCTGACGCGCATAACGAATTGCGGGCAACAATGACCCCGATTGCCGCTGCGTCTCCGACAAAACACTCAGAAGCGTCCGAAACTCCGCACGCCGAACGGGACATTCCCTCTCCAACGATGGGAATTGAGTGGCTGCGTCGGCTAAGATATCCAGAGCTTCTTCATGGCGGCCTTCGTGGGCGAGCGCTTCGCCCAGACCGATCATGCTGGCCAAGGCATACGGGTGCCGCGGATGCTGCGTGATGACGTCGCGCAAGAACGAAGCAGCCTCCTCCACACGCCGCGGATCCTCGCCTTCCTCCGCCAAAAGAACGCGGCCCAAAAGCCAGCCCGTCATGGCGTGCAGATCGTCCCACGGCTCGACGCGGTTCCGGAGGTATCGTAGCATCGTTGCCGCCTCTCCTGTCCGGCTCGTCAAAAAGAGGGACAGCGCTTCCAGATAATTGAAACGATCCTGAAATTCGGATTCGCCCAAAAAACCCGCGAATCGTTCGAGTAACCCCGGTGCGTCCTCGCATTGACCAGTTTCTTCCAACAATTCCAGTTTTTGTTCGAGCGTCCAAAGAAGCCACTTCGGATCAAGGCCGGTGCCTTCCGTTGCCGCGGACAAATTATCCGAGAGCACGGCGTCGAGGCGGTGAGGCGCAGCGTCCAGCGAATCGCGGAGGAGAAAGAACAGTTTTTGCCGAACAGCGGGGGCGTCCTTGATTCCGCGAGCCAGCGCCGCTTCATATTGATCGGCCGCCGCCAGATGCTGCCCTTGCCACTCGTGTGCCTCGCCGATTCGAGCGAAATCGCCGCCGTCCAGTGCGGCGCCCAGAGCCACGGCACGTTCATAATCTTGCAGGACAAAGCGCCCCGCGGTCGGCGAAACGTTGCTCCGCTGAGACGAGGATCCGTACCGTGCCCTGGCCAATTGCACATGAAGAACACCGCGATCGGCGTCGGTCAATTCGGGCCGTAAGAGAACCCGTTGGGCCAGCGATAGGGCAGGATCAAACTCGCCGGCGCCGATCCACTCCGCGAGTTGATGAAGTTGGTCGTCCAGAGAAAAGCGCGGTGCGTCCTGATCGCGGCGCAAAAGGGCCAGTCCGAGCAAGGCGGCCGACACCAGCAAAAGCGGGATTTGCCATTTGCCGGCGGCGCGCTGTCGAAGGTGAGTCCATTCGTGTCTGTCGCCCATCCTGAGCCTTGCCTCCACGTGCGTCACTTTGATTCAAGGACGCGGCTTTTAGCTCAATGTCGGCAGACTTCGCCGTTGGTCTTGATAGACTCCTTCCATCGTCTCGTGCGCTGCGGGGCGCTCAACCCGAGTATCAATGCTACCGCGCGGAAGAGATGAAGGGACAAAGGGACAGGGCAGCCTCTGTTCGGTTGTTGCCTCCACATTCAAAAAGCAAAAGCGGCGAGGCACCTGATGGCACCCCGCCGCCTCTTAGGCACACTTGTGATGTAGGCCGTCGGATTAGAAGTTGACGGCCAAGTCGTAGTTCGACGCCACCACTTTCGCCTTGGTGAGCGTCATGTACGGGTTCTCGCTGATCTTCGTCACAAACAACGGCTCATTGCCCACGATGGTCAGCAGCGGAGAACGGCCCGGAGCCACCCCGTCCTCGGGGACGCGGAGCAGGTGACCGCTCCAATTGCAAATGTAGCAACCCGGATCCTGGATCGCCTCAAACGGAATCCGCGTTCCGATCGAAGCACTGTTGGCATTGTCGAATGCTTGCCTGCCTTGAGTCGCAGTCGTCATTGAAAAACACTCCTTCTCTTGAGTAGGAAGTTATGGGTTAACGATTACGGCTCGAACAATCGGCGCCAATTGTTCGTTGGGGCGGTTACGTCCACCCTTGACCGCTTTGCTCTTGCATATCGGATTGTCCGGCGCGGACCCTGAAGTAATCCGTGAAGATTTTTCCGCGCTCGCACATGGTCCGCGGCACGTCGCCGCCGCCAGCGGTCATTTGCGCCGCCCAAGTCCTGTGCAGTGATCAGTACGAAACCTACATAGCACTATTGAAATCCGTCACGTTTGGTTGGCGGGCTGCTCAAACTTGGCGTGAAGGAGCCGTCGTAAGGGCTGCACCATGACTGATAATGGGCTTGGTTAAGCCTCTTTGACGAAGGCCAATAGCGTGTGCCCTAGCAAGAGCGGCCGAAAAGCGGACGATCCGAACACCTGCTCGTCGATGGCCCGGCGAACGTCCGGATCGGCTTCCGGACGCCCGTTGTGGTTCCCGTACCCGTAATCATGGAACAAGAGGCATCCGCCGGGAGCCAGCAAGTCACGATAATTCGCGAAGTCCTGCAACACCTGGCCGTAGGAATGATCGCCGTCCACAAAGATCAATGACGCACCGCCCGGTTGAAGCATTTTGCAAGCCCGGTCCGACGGGCAGGTGAACTGGACAAGACGATGTTCCTCCCCAAGTTGCCGCAACATAAGGCGAACATGTTCGCGATTGCAGGGCTCGGCTTCGTGAGGGTCCACAGAGATTAAAAGCGAATCGCTGCCCGACGCCCGAAGCGCCAAGGCCGACATCGCCAGTGAACGCCCGCGGAAGGAGCCAATTTCGATCACGCAATGCCCAAGGGCGTGCGTCCAATGGGTCAGGGCATGAAGAACACAGCCCTCCAACGGCTCCGGCCAGGTGACAAACCGTACCAGGACGTCGATCTCCTCAGCCGTCAATCCCTGCCAAGCCACGTCGGCGGCGGTGAGAAGACGTTTGGCGATCGCACGGTAATTGGACCAGCGCGCGGCGGAAACCGGCCAGTCGTCATCCGGCATCGTCTCCACGGGGAAAAAAAGCTCCCGCAGTTTTCGGTGCGGATCGCGGGTAAAAGGCCGATAGCGCTGCATCTGCGTTGCTCCCGAGGGGAAGGTCAACCGGCCCATCACCGTGTTCACGTCGGGAAACCCGCGGTCCTGCTGAAAAAATGCCGCGGGCCGGAAAGTGCAACGTCGTGGCAGCGGCTGGCGCGGCCCCACAAGCAGCGAATCTCCGTCGCGTTCCACGTGAAACCATGCCGCGGCCTGCCCGATCATGGCCACCGAAACTCCGTCGATTTCGCCGACCGGCGCCTTCACTGCCTCGCTGTTTAACAATTGCGTCCCTTGCTCATTCACGCGTTACACCAATGTTCGTCCGCTGCTCGCACTTGCCGGCGATCATTCAACCGAGCCGCGCCCGTCAGGAAGCGGTTTATCCCGACCGCTCCTCACGGTCGGACGGATGGATCACCGCACCTCGACTCGCACAGCTTCCGGCGGACCGAAGCGGTCCACCGCACGGCCTTGATTTAGGCCAATTTCAAGAAATCCCGAACCGCCGACGAATGCCACCGGCCGGCCAGGGGCAACTTCGTGAAACGAGGAGCATATACGGCCGAGGCTTTCGTCGTTGACGGTTACCTCCCAATCACGTTGGTGGACGCGCGGAGCCTTGAGCTGCTCCTGCCGAACGTTGGTGACCAGCGTGCCAAAGCGATCTACATAAAGCACGTCCCCGCGAATGGTCTCGGCCACCAGCTCCGCCCGATAGCTCATCGGCAATAACTCCAGCCGATCGGTGAGATGGCCGAACTCGCGGGGCTTGACCCCATTGGCAAGGTGCGCAGCCACGGGCGCCATGATGTCCCGGCCGTGGAAAGTGGAGGAAACAGCCGGAAGGAAAAACCGCCGCTCCTCGACCACGCGCATGGATTCGGTTGGTAGATCACGGTGCAAGAAGGTCAACAGCCCGTTATCCGGGGCGATCACTGATTGCCCCTCATATTGGCCCAGCAGGATGCGCCGCTCCGACCCGACGCCGGGATCGACGACGGCCAGGTGGATCGTCCCTTGGGGAAACCACGGCCAGATCTGTCGCAGCACAAACGCCCCGTGGGCGATTCGGTATGGCTCAATGTCGTGGGTGACGTCCACGAGCATCGCTTTGGGCGCAAGACTGAGGATCACACCCTTCAACGCCCCGACGTAGGCATCCCGAGTTCCGTAATCCGTTATCAGCGTAATAATCGGCATTCAACACCGTTCTTGTCCGACCAAGAAAATAGTCCCCGGTCTTCAGGCGGATCCCGGCTAAGGCCGGGGCCGCGATCTTCTCCTTTGTTTTCGACACCTCCCCTTCTGCTACATCAACACTTCAAGATGGCTTTGTTTGGTAACAAGTATGTGTTTTTGGACCCGAGCCGACGCACGCGTCGCGCAAGCGCGCGGCATAAATGCCGCGGCTCTGACGAAGCGACGAAGGTAGCGAAAAGAAGGCAATGTTCGAACACGGCGCAATTTCACCTACCTTTCCAACCTCAATAACGTCAAGGGCGATCTCTCGTCGGCGCGTGCAGAGAGAGCGCCCCTGTTAGGGCTGGAAAAGGGCGGTGAGGGGTGAGCTTGGCCGTGCCGCCTTAGGGGCGGGATTGGCGCACACCTCGACCGCTTCGCTGGCGACTGGGTTAACGCGGCCCCGCTCCCTCACGGTCGCGGCTCGGTCTCTCAGACTCCGCTTCCTCACGGGCGCGACTCGATTTGTCAGACCCCGCCTCCTCAAGGGCGCGGTTCGGGTTCGTCGCCCGCTGTTTTTGCTCGACAAAGCCCGCGCGGTAGCATGGCCAGCCATGCGGTTCACGAAGATGCACGGCCTGGGCAATGACTACGCGTACGTCGACTGCTTTGAAGAGCAGGTGACCGATCCGGCGGCGTTGGCGCGAGTGATCTCCGCCCGGCACACCGGCGTCGGCAGTGACGGGCTGATCCTGGTCGGCCCTTCGCAAACGGCCGACGTGCGAATGGAAATGTACAACGCCGACGGTTCGCGCGGCCAAATGTGCGGCAACGGCATTCGCTGCGTGGCCAAGTACGCCGTCGAGCACGGCCTGGCCAAGAAGACTGATCTTCGCATCGAGACGGACTCCGGGATCAAGAATCTTCAATGCCGGCTGGCCAACGGTCGCGTGGTCAGCGTTCGCGTGGATATGGGGCGGCCGATGCTCGCTCCCTCGTCGCTGCCTTCGACCATCATCAGCGATACGCTCATCGATCATCCGCTGCGGATCGGGCAAACGACCTGGACGGTAACCTGCGTCTCCATGGGCAATCCTCACGCCGTGATCTTCGTGGACGATCTTGAAGCCGTGGCGCTCGCCGAAATCGGACCGAAGATCGAGCGTGCCCCGGAGTTTCCCGAGCGGATCAACGCTCATTTTGTTCGCGTGCAGAGCCCGGGCCGCGTCACCATGCTCACCTGGGAACGGGGCAGCGGGGCCACGCGGGCCTGCGGGACCGGGGCATGCGCCGTATGCGTAGCCGGGGCACTCACGCGGCGCGCGGGACGCGCCGTGACCGCCCGCCTTCCCGGCGGCGAACTGGAAATCGAGTGGGCCGACGACGATCACGTCTACATGACAGGCCCGGCGGTGGAAGTCTTTTCCGGCGACTGGCCCACGTGACGCCCAGCACCGAGGAGTGACGTTGCGGGTGCATGAAGATGCACCCTACATGCTGCGATGGGGCTGCTCGACGTTTCGGTACTGGGTCTTTACTTCGCCGCGGTGCTGGCCGTGGGGTTATGGACCGGACGCGTCGAACGCAACACGCAGGATTATTTCCTCGGCGGGCGAAGGCAGCATTGGCTGCTGGCGGGCGTTTCGATCATCGCCACGGAAATCAGCGCCCTGACCTACGTGGCCGTCCCGGCGGACTCGTTCCGCGGCGACTGCAACTACCTGCAAATGTACTTCGGCTCTTTCGTCGGCCGCATGCTCATCGTGTTTCTGTTGCTGCCCGCCTTCTATGGCGGCTCGGTGACGACGGTTTATGAGTACCTCGGTCAGCGCTTCGGGCCGCGCACCCGAACCACGGCGGCCTTGATGTTCTTCTTTTCGCGCGTCCTGGGCAGCGGAATCCGCCTGCTGGCCGGTTCCAGCGCCTTGGCCGTGGTCTTCGGCTGGCCGCTGGAATGCGTGGTCGTCGGCTCAGCGGGCGTGGCCGTCATTTACGCATCGGCCGGCGGCATCAAGGCGATTCTGTGGACCGATCTTTTGCAAGCAATCATCTTTCTCGGCGCCGCCGCCGCGGCGGTCGGATTCCTTTTTTCCGCCACGCCCGGATCCTGGACGGATACGTTGTCCGACGCCCACGCGTCAGGCAAGTTTCACGTTTTCACTTGGAGCCTCCATCCCAACAATGAAAAGTCGTTCTGGGTGCTCTTCAGCCACACGGTGGTGATGAACATGGCCGCGATGGGCTGCGATCAAGACCTCACCCAGCGGATGCTAACCTGCCGCGATCTACGGCAAGGACAAAAGTCGCTGATCTTCAACGCCTTTGTGACATTTCCCATCGTGTGCTTGTTTCTTCTGATTGGCGTGCTGTTGTTTGCCTATTATCAGTCCCGCCCCGAAGAGCCGCTGCCCGGCATGGTGGTTAAGACGAAGGACCTGGTTTTTCCATGGTTCATTGCCACGGTCATGCCCAACGGACTTCGCGGGCTGTTGGTCACCGCCATTTTCGCGGCCAGCATGTCCAGTTTGGCATCGGCCGTCGGGGCTTTGTCTTCCTCGGCGGTGACGGATTTCTATCGCCCGTTGTCGCGATGGCGAGGGTTTGGCGCCACCCGATCCGAATCGCATTTTCTGGCCGCGGGTCGAATGTTTTCTTGCCTTTTTGGACTCTTGCTCATTCTCGTGGCTCTGGCCTTTGCCGGGCGCGACGAACTCTTATGGGAGGCCTTCAAACTACCGAGCCTGCTATTCGGCGGCATGCTCGGTGTGTTTTTGCTGGGCGTAACCACGAGAAACCGAGGCAATGACCGGGCGAACCCGGCATACATGTTGACGTCCGTAGTGCTACTCGTGGCCTTACGCTGGCTTCAAGAACGCCATCAGACGATTTACATCGCCTGGCCCTGGTGGGTCGTCATTGGAACGGCATGGACGTTCGGGTGGGGCCTCTGCGGTCGGACCAAGATGCCAAAATGAAGAATGAAGGGTCCGGAATCGAAGGAAAGGCTGGACTTACTCCACCCGCCAGCCGGTGCCGTCGGGGCGATCTTCGAGGACAACCTTGCGTTCGGCCAGCAAGTTGCGAATCAGGTCGGCCGTCTCGAAGTCTTTTTTCTTGCGAAGGTGTTGCCGAACCTGGATCAGCACCTGCATGACTTGGTCGGTCAGGCCGTCGTCTCCGGCCACCTTGCGCACCGGCGGCTTCTCGAAGAGCCCAAGCACGCGCCCCAAGCCGATTAACCCGGCGGTCGCCTTCGAGACGTCTTGCTTTGCAGCCGGCGAGCCGTTCGATTCCAATCGTTCCCGCTCGATGAACCGGTTAATCGCCGAGGCATAATCGAACAACGCCGCCATGGCCCCGGCGGTATTGAAGTCATCGTCCATTGAGCGGGTGAAGGTAGCTTGGCACTCGTCGCCCGCGGCGGCGATGTTAGATGCCGAACCCGCGCGGGTTGAAGCTCGCGGCTCGGAGTAGGGTGAGTCCCCCGTAAGCCGCTCCACGCGCTCAAAGAGGCGGTAGAAACTCTCCAGCCCTTTGCGTTTGCTTTCCAACTCGGCGTCGGAGTATTCGATGGGGCGGCGATAGTGCGTACTCAGCACGAAGAAGCGGATGAGCTCGCCGGAACAGTGTTTCAAGAGATTGTGCAACGTCATCCGCGTCAGCGCCGCCTGCATCTCCGGATCGGCGTCGGACTTCGATATCTTTTTCGTGTCGACCCGCGTCAGGCCGTTGTGCAGCCAATATTTCGCGAATGGCTTCCCCGTGGCACTTTCCGATTGGGCGATCTCGTTCTCATGGTGCGGAAAGATCAAATCCATGCCGCCACCGTGGATATCAAAGGTCTCGCCCAAATAACGGCTGGCCATGGCCGAGCATTCGATGTGCCACCCAGGCCGGCCCTTGCCCCAAGGTGAATCGTATTTGACTTCCTCGGGTTCTTCGGGTTTAGCGGCCTTCCACAGGGCAAAGTCGCCCGGGTTGCGCTTCTCCCCGCTGCGCAGATCGCGCTGACCTTCCTGCTCTTCCGGGCGGCGATTGGAGAGCTTCCCGTAATCGGAGTCCTTCGACACGTCGAAGTAGACATCGCTGCCAACGACGTAGGCGAAGCCGCGGTCGATCAGTTGCTGAATAATGCGAACGATGTCGGCAATGTGCTCGGAGGCCTTGGGCATCCGGTCGACGCCCGTCACGCCGAATTGGGCCATGGCCGCCAAATAATCCCGGGTGACCCGTTCGGCGAGTTCGAGCGTAGTGGTTTTCTGTGCCGTGGCCTCGACGATCAGTTTGTCATCGACGTCAGTGACGTTGACGATCCAAGTAACCGTATACCCACAATGAACGAGGTAACGCTTGATGGCGTCAAAAATGATCGGCCCGACGGCATGCCCGATGTGGCTCGGCTTATAGACCGTTGGACCGCACAGGTAGATGCCGACCTTTCCCGGCGTGACCGGTTCAAACGGCTCTTTCTGTCGCGTTAGGGTGTTATAGACTACAAGCCCCATGATCGAGCGTAACACCTATTGCCGGTTTGCCTTGGCCGTCCTTTCGCAATCGACCATCCTCACCACCGACGCGATGGCTGTGCAAGCGATCGCATCTTCATGCCCCAAAGGGCCCAGCCCTTCGTTTGTTTTTGCCTTCACGCTCACGTCCTGCGGGGCCAGCCCCACCAGCCTTGCTATCGACTCTGCGATCTGAGCCTTATAAGCCGAAAGCTTGGGGGCCTCCGCATGGACGATGACATCGACATTCCCAGCGCGGAAGCCTCTGGTCCGAACGCGCTCGACGGCGTCGGCCAGCAGCACTCGGCTATCGGCGTCCTTGTAGGCTGGGTCCGTATCCGGAAAAAGATCACCAATGTCCGGCAATCCCGCCGCGCCAAGCAATGCATCGGTCACCGCGTGAAGAACCGCATCGCCATCCGTGTGGCCAATAAGCCCCTTGGGATGCGCGATCTCGATCCCGCCGAGGATCAGCCGGCGGCCTTCAGACAACCTATGAATGTCGTAGCCGATCCCCACGCGAAAATCGTCCGTCCTCATAGCCAAGGCAGCGTATGGGCCTCAAAGGGGTTTTGCAACCATCGGCATGGTCCTGGCCCGTCGGGTCACAATAATCTACCCATAAGCGACCACCGAAAAAACGGAAACTGACCGTCGGCAATCTCCGGTGCTTGCTTTGGACAGTTGTACCCGCCTACTCTTAGTGCATAGATAGTTTCTCGGCGGGCGCATGTTTCAGCCGAGGCGTTTTTGGGGTCGTCCTCGTGGAGGAGAAATTGATGCGTCATCACACCAAGTCATGGGGTGCTCGTTTCCTTGCGCTTTCCGGCGTATGGGTGTCGGCCTTACTCATCGGCGGGTGTCCGCCGATGAACCCGCCGGGCGACGACCCGCCGGGCGATCCGTTGCCCGTCACCGTGGATGTGGTCTTAGAGGGCAACGGGTCCGTCGACCAGGAGGCAGACGGCGACCAGGTCACTTTGACCGCCATTCCCGCGGCCGGCTGGCAATTCGACGGCTGGTCCGGCAGTGAAGTTTCCAACGAAAACCCCCTGACCATTACGGCTACGGTTTCGACGGAACTCACGGCTCGGTTTGTCCCTGCGGCTCCGTCATCCGACGCGGACGGCGATGGTGTGGCCGACGATGCCGACGACTGTCCGGGCACCATGGCCGCCGCCGAAGTGGATGACACCGGCTGTGCGGCCAGTCAACGCGACGCCGACGAAGACGGCGTCAATGACGATGCCGACACTTGTCCCGATACGCCCGCGGGTACGAACGTGGATGCCAATGGTTGTCCCTCAACCGCGGCGGACAGCGATGGCGATGGCGTTGCCAACGCCGACGACGATTGCCCGGGTACGGCCACGGCGGCGCAGGTGGATGCCAACGGCTGCGCGGCCAATCAACTCGACGCCGATCAAGACGGCGTGACCAACGATCGCGACACATGCCCGAGCACTCCCGCGGGCGGGGCGGTCGATGGCAATGGCTGCGCCGCGTCGCAGCGAGATAGCGATTCCGATGGCGTCCTGGACGGCGCCGATGAATGCCCCGGCACGCCGGCAGGTGCGGCCGTCGGAGCAGACGGCTGTCCAACGAACAACGATGACGACGGCGACGGGGTGACGAATGCTCTCGATACGTGCCCGGATACGGCGCCAGGCCGCCCCGTTGATACTAATGGCTGTCCGATGGCCACGCCGCCCGGTGGCGGTGGTGGCGGAGGCGGAGGCGGGGGCGGCGACATCCCCGAAGGCGTGTGCGGGCGGGGGAGCAGCAGTTGCTTCGCGGCCACTCGAACGCCGGGCTGCAACGACGTCTCCTGTTGTGAAACCGTCTGCGCCCAGGACGCCTACTGCTGCGACGACCAATGGGATGATCTCTGTGCCAACACCGCAGCACAATTGTGTCCCGGTGCCCCGGAGGTGACGAACAACCTATGCACCACCGCCATTGCCATCGCCGATGGCAACACGGCCATCAGCAATTTCGGCGCCACGCAAGACGGCCCCAACGAAGGCGGTCTGTGCGCAGCCGTGGACATTGGGGCGGACGTGTGGTTCTGCTACACGGCCCCTTGCGAGGGCGTGGCAATCGTGAGCCTGTGCGGAAGTTCCTTCGACACGACGGTGGCCGTGTACAACGGCTGCGGCTGCCCGACCGGCGCGACGCCGGCCATCGGTTGCAGTGATGACGATTGCGGCTTCGGCCTGGATTCGCGCACCGTGGTGCCGGTGACCTCCGGCCAGTCCTACATGATCCGCGTGGGCGGTTACATCGATCCTCGCACCGGCCAAGCAGCCCAGGGCACGGGAGACCTGACCGTCATTTGCACGACCGATGCCGGCTTTGGCCGGGTGTGCGGTCCGGGCAATGGCGACTGCATGGCCGGGCACTCGATGCCGGGTTGCGACGACGCCACCTGCTGCGAGACGGTCTGTGCCGAAGACGCGTACTGTTGCGACATTGAATGGGACGACTTCTGCGCCGACGAGGCGGCCGGTCTGTGCGGGGCGGGCTTCGAAGTCTGCGGCGCCACGGGCGCAGCGGAGTGCACGGCGGCGACGGAATCGCCCGGGTGCAGCAATGCCAACTGCTGCAACGCCGTCTGCGACGAAGACCCCTATTGCTGCCTGGTCCGCTGGGACAGCAGTTGCGTTTCCGCCGCGGCCAACAGCCCAGCCTGCCGTTGACGGACGAGCCGAATAATCTGAAAACGGGTGAGCCGCGCCTCTTGGCCGGCTCATCTGCGTTGGCCGCTGACGGACGGTTGACACCATGAAACCTCGCCCGCCGCCTGGCGGCGGGACCATCAAAGAGGCGCTCAGGTCGTCAAAGCGACACCCAAGCGCCCAGGTACAGGTCCCAAGTACGTCAGCAGGATTCGCGAGCACCTGCCCAAAGTGCTTTCACATAGGAGAAGGATCGGGTAGAATTGTCTTGGATGCATAACAAGCGCCTCGTTTTCGACGGAAGGTAGACGAGCCATGAAATGTGTGGGACATCCGTCCGAGTCACACGACGGTGCCGCTCGAACGCGACGGAACCATCGTGGTGATTAAGTCGGTGCCGGCGAGGATTTGTGAGACGCGCGAACAATGCGTGTGCAAATTTCAGGAGGATCCGAACATGACGTCTCATCACAAACAGAAATCACGCTCGCTATTGTTTGCGGCCTACGCTCGTGCGACAAACTCTGCTGCGAGAGTCCTTTCTCGCACCTACCCGACCCGGAGTCCCTTTTCGCACCGGTTGCAAACCGGTGCCCCACTCGTTGCCTGTGCTATCTTGTACTGTTCGGCCGTGGTGCTTGCCCAGGGCAGCGATCATTGCGCCACCCCGACGGCCATCTCCGGGCTGGGGCCGTTTGCTTTCAACACCACGTCCGCCACGCCCAGCTTCCCCGGGCCCGGTGGTTGTTTCCCCGGGGGCGGAGGCCAGCCCACGCAGATGGGTAATGATGTCTGGTTTCTCTGGTACAACGACGTCTGCGGCGGCGGGCCTTTCCAGCTTGTGGAGTTCTCCACCTGCGGCCCAACGGCGGTCAATACCATGATCGCAACCTATCAGGGCGTCACCGCGTGCCCAACGGCCCATCCCCGCTGCTGCAATGACGATGAGGCTTCATGCACTCCGCAATCTCGCGTTCGCTGCGAGACCTCCTGTTGCGATCCCGTGCTCATCCAAATCGGCAACAAGCCCAACACGACGCCGGGCCCAGGAACGTTTTCCATTACCTGCCTCGGCATCGGCGATTGCGGGCGACCCGGGGGAGGATGCTGCTTGCCCGATGGCACGTGCAAGGGCACCGCCTGCTGCGAAGAGCGCGGAGGAACATTTCTCGGCATCGGCAACAACTGTCAAGGCGATACTGACGGCGACGGCATCGACGAGGCCTGTTGCGACCATGTGACGGGTGATCTGGCCATCGACCTCACCACGGGCGTGGATGACGATCCTCCTCACGCTTTCATTCCCATCGGTAGCCCCGACGACACATGGACGGTCACGTGCGATACAGCGCCCCATGGTCCGCCGCCGCGCTCGGCCGTCGTGGTCGACGCGGCCTTCACCGGCGTTTGGCAAACGCTTCCGGGAAGTCAGTGGGTCAGCGGCAACTTCTTCGGGCCCAACGGCGACTATTGCTACGAAACGTGCTTCCACCTTTGTGACGGTTTCCGCAACGCCCGGCTCGGATTTAGCCTGCGCGCGGATGACGATGCCACGGTCAGGTTGAACGGCAATCTTCTGCCCGTAACACCTCAGCCGGCGTTCACCGGGCCACCCGGAACCTTTGCGACGGGGAACCAAGCGCTCTTTCAAGCCGGGCGGAACTGCCTCCAGGTTGTCGTTCACAACTTAGGCGGGGCACCTACGGGCATGGACATGCGCGGCGAGGTCCGCGTGGAAAATGCTCAATGCTGCTGCCGGCCTTTGGAGAACGGTTCTTCCTGCAACGCCCAGGCTTGCCCCGCGACCGGGACCATTGAGCGCTGCCGGCCCCGATGCCTCCGCTTCAACTCCGCGACTGGACAGACTTTGGTTTCAGACTGCCAATGTCGAGGTATCGATGCTTGTCACGCGGTTTCGGGGGCCGAGGGCCCGACGTGCGACGGCGGCTGCCCGCCGGATCAAGCCTGTGTGCAATCGCGAACCACTATCATCGACCCCGTCAGCGGAATGGTCTCCGTTGAGGTTTGCTGCGATTGCGAGGAAGTCTGTCCATCGCCGGAACCGCCAGCGCTCGGTGACCTGTGCACCTATTACCAAACCCATACGCGAGATTGCGTGGGCGGAGCCGAAGGTGACACATGCCTGCCGCGAAGCGTCACCATCTTTGGGAGTCCGGCCAAACTCTACCCGTTGGCCACGGCGTGTACTTGCGGACCCTGCGGCTTAATTCCCACTTGGGGACTCTGGCCGACGACGGGGCTTCCCTATGTCCAGGCCCTATCGTGCGGCGGTCCTTGTACTCCTCCGGACGACGGAACTTGCCAATTCTTCCGGAACGGCGTGGCGATCGGATCAAACATCAGCGTTCCGGTCTCAGGTCTGGCGGTCGGCGACACCATCCGCTGCGACTGCGACGATCGTCGAGGCTGCCGCCGGAGACCCTTCGATGCCGACGGCGACGGCGACATCGACCTCCGCGATTACGCGGTCTGGCAAAACTGCTTCAGCGGCCCGGAGTAAACCAGTCCGTAGGGCTGACAGAACCTAGCGTGTGCCCAGCATTGTTCGGCAACCGGGGGGTGCCTTGGGCGATATCTTCACGGGCCGGCCGAACACTCACGGCATTGTCACGTCCTGCGAGTCCGGCTGCGAGCTCTTCGACCTAACCCCCGATAACGCCCTGGACCCATCCGACCTGCCCGCCTCCCGCGCTAAGGCGTCGCGCAGAAATAACATAAACGAATCGATTCGCGAAAGCCCAGCAGATACGGCCGTCCGTAGGAACAATCGTGTAAGTAATTCATGCGCGATTCCGCGACAAAAACGCTATCGCGCGTCTTTCACTTCGAACTCGGCGTCGATGACATTGTCGTCTTTTTTGCCGGCCGCGGCGCCGGCGGTGGCTTCCTCGGGGGATGCAGCCCCCGGACGCGCACCGGCGGCAGCCTGCTGGCGGGCGACATTTTCGTAAACGATCTTGCCGATCGTCTGGGCGTCCTGCATGAGTTTGTCGTGCGCCTTCTTGATCGCGTCGGCGTCGTCGCCTTTGAGGATAGAGCGTAAGCTGTTGATCGAAGCCTCCACCTTGCCTCGTTCCTCCGCGGGAATCTTCTCCCCGTGTTCCTTGAGCTGCTGCTCGATCTGATAGGCCGTGTTCTCCGCGGTGTTGCGGAGTTGGACCAGCTCGGCCTTCTTGAGATCATCGGCGGCGTGCTCTTCGGCCTCCCGCTTCATGCGGTTGATCTCGTCCTTGGACAATCCGCCGCTGCCTTCGATGCGGATGGACTGCTGCTTGCCCGTGGCTTTGTCGCGGGCCGAGACGTTGAGAATGCCGTTGCGGTCGATATCGAACGTCACCTCGACCTGTGGTACGCCCCTCGGTGCAGGCGGGATGCCGGTCAGATTGAACCGGCCCAGCGTGCGGTTGTCGGCGGCCATCGGGCGATTGCCCTGCAACGCGTGGATGGTCACTTCCGTCTGACCGTCGGCCGCGGTGGAGAAGACCTCCGTCTTGGACGTGGGGATGGTAGTATTGGCCTCGATCAGCGGAGTCATCACGGCGCCCAGGGTCTCAACGCCGAGTGTCAGCGGAGTGACATCCAGCAGCACGATGTCCTTTTTCTTGCCCGCCAACACCGCCCCTTGAATGGCCGCCCCCACGGCTACGACTTCGTCGGGATTGATGCTTTTATTGGGCTCCTTTCGGAAGATCTCCTTGCATAGCGCCTGGACGGCAGGCGTGCGCGTGGCACCGCCCACCAGCACCACTTCGTCAATGTCGTCGGCTGTCATCTTGGCGCCGGCAAGGGCGTCCATGACCGGCTTGCGGCAACGCTCGGTCAAATGACGGGTCATCTGCTCGAACTGGCTGCGGGTGAGGGTCATCTGCATGTGCTTGGGGCCTGTGTTGGTGGCGGTGATAAACGGCAGGTTGATGGCCGTCTCCATCACCGTGGACAGCTCACACTTGGCCTTCTCCGCGGATTCCTTTAGCCGCTGAAGAGCCATGGGGTCCTTGCGCAAGTCCACGCCTTCCTGCTTGCGGAAGGTGTCGGCCAGGTGATTGATGAGCACCTCGTCGTAATCATCGCCGCCAAGGTGCGTGTCGCCACTGGTGCTCTTGACTTCGAAGGTACCGATCTCCGGGTCGATTTCCAGAATCGAAATGTCGAACGTGCCGCCTCCCAAGTCGAAGACGGCAATGGTTTGCTCTTTCTTTTTGTCCAGACCGTAAGCTAAGGCGGCGGCCGTCGGCTCGTTGATGATCCGTTCGACTTTCAAACCGGCGATTTCCCCCGCATCCTTGGTGGCCTTCCGCTGGGAATCGTTGAAATACGCGGGCACGGTGATAACCGCCCGATCGACCTTGTAACCGAGGTAGTCCTCCGCGGTTTTTTTCAGGTCCTGGAGGATCATGGCGCTGATTTCAGGTGGCGTGTATTGCTTGCCCCGGACCTCGACCTTGACCAGTTCGTCCGGCTTTCCCACAATCTTGTATGGCACCATCTTTTCTTCCGAGGCGACCTCGCTATGCCGGCGCCCCATGAATCGCTTGATCGAGAAGATCGTGTTTTCCGGGTTGGTCACCTGCTGATGCTTGGCAATCTGGCCCACGAGCCGTTCGCCTTTTTCGGTGAAGGCGACTACAGACGGCGTAAGTCTCGACCCCTGGGCGTTGGTCAACACCTTGGGCGCTTCGCCCTCCATGATTGCTACGACGGAGTTCGTTGTTCCTAAGTCAATCCCAATGATCTCTGACATCATTCTCCTTCCATTTTCCAAGGTTCATCTCCGGCGCGCGGAGAGGCCTTGCGCGTTCGTAGGCAGCAAATCGCGTTCCATGCCTCGAGATTGTTTCACTTTTGCAAACTATTTTAAACAAAAGATTTATAAAGCGCATGGTTTCACCTGAGCCTCTGTGACTGCCAACCTGACAGCCCAAAACGCCTGCGGATTTGGCATTGTACGCCCAAATCCCCTGCCGCTTTCCTGGATTGTCCTTTCCTCACACAGGGTTTCCGATAGACTTCTGTTAGCATGGCTGTAGAACCCTTTCAAACGGCGGAAGCGCAAGACACGCCGACCATTCGACAGCTCTCCGTTTTCATAGAAAACCGCGTCGGGCAGCTCTTACGCCTGGCGAAGCTATTCGATCAAACCGACATACGGATTCTGGCCATCTCGGTGGTTTATTCCGTCGACTGTGCGATCTGCCGAATGATCGTCGATCAGCCGGATCAGGCTCACGATGTGCTCGGAAAGGCCGGGTTTCAGGTTTCCGAGGCCGAACTGATCGCCGTCAGCCTGCCTCACGGCCGGCGGGCGCTTTTGCACACGTGGGCCGCTTTGCTCAATGGTGAAATCAACATTCACTATACCTATGCCCTGCTGATCCGCCCGAAAGGTTACGCGGCCATCGCCGTACTGCCGGACAACATCGATCAGGCCGTGCGCGTGCTGCGTGAAAACGACTTCGAACTTCTGGATCAAGAAGACCTGCTCCGCGCTCGCGGGGACTAAGAAAGTCGCTAACCAAACACAAATAATCGCCGCGCTTTTTGGGGCCACTGGACAGGCGTGGCAATGCTGGTACACTCTAGACCATGGCCGTGGCGACGATGGAGCGTCCCTTTCGGTTACCCCCCTTGGGGAAGCGAACAAGGGGTGACCGGCTATGGCGGGCGGCAACGCCAGTTCTGGAACGGATGCTCGCCCTTCCCGCCTTGAACCAAGTCTACGCCGACGCACACCAAAAAAGCGACGCACGTGAGTTTTGCGATCGCGTCCTTGAGGCGTTGAACATCGTCTACTCCGTCGAGCCATCGGGTCACAAGCCCGTTCCTTCATCGGGGCCCTTCGTAGTGGTTGCCAATCACCCTTTCGGCGGGGCGGAGGGCCTCATTCTGGCCGCCCTGCTGAAGCGCATCCGACCCGACGTGAAACTGCTGGCCAACTCCTTGCTTCACTGCATTCCGGAGATGCGGGATCTTTTCCTTTTTGTGGACCCGTTTGGCGGATCCACCGCTGCGTCGCGCAATGTGGGTTCGATGCGCGAGGCGATTCGATGGCTCCAGCGGGGGGGGTGTTTGGGTGTATTCCCGGCCGGGGAGGTGTCGCATTTCAGTTTTCGTCAGCGGTGTATCACCGACCCAGCCTGGAGCACAACGGTCGCGCGCATCATCCAGGCGGCGCACGCTTGCGTGCTTCCCGTGTACTTTGAGGGGCACAACCGGCGGTTGTTTCAGGCCGCCGGACTTGTGCATCCGCGGCTACGTACCGCGCTGCTGCCGCGCGAGCTGTTGAACAAACGTTCGAAGACGTTTCGCGTGCGCGTGGGCGGCCTCATTCCCTATTCACGCCTCGAGTCATGGCACAACCCCGAGGACATCACCGATTATCTTCGATTTCGTACATATCTTTTGAAAGTTTCCAAATCGGGCGGGCCGGCCGCCGAAGTCGAATCCACAACACAACGAGCGCTCCCCCATGCCGCGCACCGGTTCCGCCGGCAGGCACCCGTTGTCGAACCGATCTCGCCTGAAATGCTGGCGCGGGAGACGGGCTCCTTGCCGAGCGAGTCTTGCCTGCTGGAAAGCGGCCCATTGCGAGTTTTTTGCGCCGAAGCCTCGCGAATTCCGGCCATTCTTCGTGAAATCGGGCGCTTGCGCGAGATGACCTTTCGAGAAGTCGGCGAAGGCACGGGCCGGGAATTGGATTTGGATCGCTTTGACCCACACTACCTGCACCTTTTTCTTTGGCATCAGGAAAACCGCGGAATTGTCGGAGCCTATAGGCTGGGGTTGACGGATGAGATTCTCGGTCGGTTCGGCCTCAGCGGTCTCTACACGAGCACGTTGTTTCGATACAAGCGCGGCCTGCTGCGGCAATTCGGGCCGGCCCTCGAGGTGGGCCGCTCCTTCGTGGTGGCCGAGTACCAGCGAAGCCACTCGCCCCTGATGCTATTATGGAAGGGCATCGGGCGGTTCGTCGTGCGCAACCCGCGTTACCGCATGCTCTTTGGGCCGGTCAGCATCAGTGATGAATACGCGTCGATGACGAAGCAACTGCTCATGGCCTTCCTGCGGCGCAACAACTTCCGCAGCGATCTCGAAAGGCTGGTCCAGCCTCGCCACCCACCCAGACTTTGGCCCTTCCGTGATTGCGAAGAAGCGGTCGTGAGCCGGGTGGTCCGAAGCCTGGACGAAGTCGACGAGCTGGTTCGCGAGATTGAATCCGACGGCAAGCAGATGCCTGTTTTACTTCGGCAATACCTCAAGCTCAATGCCAAACTGCTCGGTTTTAACGTCGATTCCGACTTCGGCGACGTGATCGACGGCCTGATGCTCGTGGACCTCACCCAACTCGACCGCCCCATCCTCGACCGCTACCTGGGCAAAGAGGGCGCCGAATCACTCCTGCGTTTCCATCGGGCCTCGTTGGCATCCTGACGGAAAACGGCGAATCCCCGGTGGGTGCCCGAGGTTTTCCGATCCGTGCGATGCACGCGTTGCCGCCGTCAGTGTTGCGCCAATACTCCGTGCGAGGCTGCGCTATGGGGCGACGGGGATTATCTCGATGGGGCCGGCGGTGGTCCAGGTTAGGGGCTGGTTGGTCGAATCGCGGAGCTGGGTGTCGAAGCGTACGTTGACCACGAAGACGCCGCGGGCGTTGCCGGAGGCCCGCCCTTGAGATTGCCAATCCGAGGCCCCGAGTACAACATCCGACCGTGGAAATCGTCTTGGACCGGCCGATTCCGCTCGACGCCCGCACGCGGTTTACCTTCGACGACGGGGGTGGCCGTCAATACCGTGAGTTATACAATATGTACACGGTGACTCCGACGCCGATGATGATTAGGACTTGGTTGACTTCGCCCGCTTGCAGAATTGCTTCGGCATCGAAGGCGGGTCCGATGACCCGCCCTACCCATGCGCCGCCTTCGATTTTTCGAGCGACGACGCGGTGGAGCTAACCGACTCCGCCGCCTTCCACAACCTCCTCACCGGCCCGTGATCGGCGTGCCACCGCATCCGTCAGAACGTATTCCACAGGAGCTGGTTGGTTACCTCATGGTGGAACTGGACTTCGCTGGGCTTGACCAGCGTGCCCAGCTCCTTCGGGCAGCGGTCGGCGCTAATCTGCTTCAGCTCCGCGAACTTCGCGTGGGCCTCCTCCCCGAGAACGTCCGCGGCGAAGCGGCTGGTCTTGAACAGGCGAATGGCGTCGTAGATGTTGTCCGGCAGGAATCGCGTCCGGGCGCGCTTGCCCTCGGCGTCGGCGGCGTCCGGCAGCGGGCCTTCGAGGCCGGTTCGCAAGAGCGTGAAGATCATCAGGTACGGGTTGGAATCAGGAGCCACGGATCGAAACTCGATCCGGGCCGAACGCTCGTTGCCCAAGGGGATGCGGATCATGGCCGCGCGATTGACGGCCGAGGCCTTGATCTGGTTAGGGGCCTCAAAATGCGGGTCCAATCGGCGATAGGCATTGACGCTGGAGTTGAGCACCAGGCAGATTTCCACCGCGTTGTTGAGAATTCGCTCGATGAACGTCCAGCCGAATTCCGACAGCTTGTCCTGCCCGTTGGGATCATAAAAAGTATTCTTGCCGCCGCGGCTTAGGGACATGTTGCAGTGCATGCCGCTGCCATTGATGCCGGCCACGGGCTTCGGCAAGAACGACGCCGTGAGGCCGAAGCTGCGGGCCACCTGACGGCAGATCAGCTTGTACAACTGGATCTGATCCGCGCAAATGGTCGCCTCCGTGTAGCCGAAGTTCATCTCAAACTGCGACGGGGCCACCTCGGGGTGGTCCTTTTCATTGGAGAACCCCATGGCCCGCTGGGCCTCGGCGGCCCGATCGATGAACTGCCGGAGGGGGTCTTGGGGCAGCGAATGATAGTAGCCCCCCGACGAAATGAACTCGAATCGGCCGTTCTCCTGATAATGCCGTTCGGCATCGGTGCCCTGAAACAGAAACCCCTCGATCTCCGGGGCCACGTTGAGCACCATGCTCTGGTTGCGGTACATGTCGTTGGTGTGTCTGTGCAGACGCGATCGAAAATCGGCGTGATACGGCGATCCGTCCTGGGCGCGCACCTCGCCGAAGATGATCACCTTCCCCGGACCGAAAAGGTCGCTGGGCAGCCAATAAAACGCCCCCCAGTCCAGCCCGAGTTTGAGGTCCGATTCGGCGATCTGGGAGAAACCGCGAATCGACGAGCCGTCGAACGTCAGATTGTCCGCCGACTTGAGCATGAACTTTTTGTCGTAGTCCAGCATGTGGAAGCGGCCTTCCAAGTCCGTGAAACAGACCGTGACCGCTTTGATTCGCTTCTCGTCGGTCAGGTACCGGCGGCGCTGTTCCTCGACCGCCCGCGGGTCAACTCGTTCGAGGCGCATGCGCTTCGCCTCGAGGTTCATTTCCTCCAACTCGTCGTAGGGAATCTCCAAGAAATTGCGTAGTGGCGTCGTCTCCATTCTCGTTACCTTTCCTTGCCCTATAATCTAACGCTACCGAAGTTTCTTAATCCGACAGTTAGCATTTAGCCTATGAATCTTCGTTTGTCAAGTATTTTCTACTAGAATTATACTAAAAATGAACCCGCCAGAACTAACAGACTAGATCGTTAGCGAAATGCTAGAGTTTTGACAGACCGATCTACCGCAGATACCGTACCACGCCGGTGCCATAACGAGTTTTCCGAATGGAGCTTATCAACGGACAACATGCGGGTGTTTTCGGCCTCGGGTGGGGCGATGAAGGCAAAGGCAAGATTGTCGATCTTCTTTGCCCGGCGTTCGACGTCGCCGTGCGGATCAACGGCGGTGCCAATGCCGGACATACTGTATGCGTCGACAGCGAGCGCTTTGCCCTGCATCTATTGCCTACCGGGGTTTTGCACGAGCACATGATTGCGGTCATCGGCCAGGGTATGGTCGTCGATCCCACGGCCTTGGTTTCCGAGATTGACGCTTTGGCGGCTCGTGGGATCGATGTGTCCGAGCGACTCAAGATTAGCGATCGTGCCCATTTGGTTCTCGGCTATCACAAAATCGAGGATCAGCTCAGCGAGCAGGCCGCTGGCGAGGAAGATCGCATCGGCACGACCTCGCGCGGAATTGGTCCCTGCTACGCCGACAAAATGCGCCGCGCCGCCGCCGTGCGCTTCGCGGATTTACTCACCGGCGAGGACCTTGACGGACGCATCCGGCGCATCGTCCAAGCGAGACAAACGATGTTCCGCGCCCTATACGGCACCGATGGCGGCCTAAACGTCGAGACCGTGTTGGCCGACCTGTCCAGAGCTCGCGCGCGTCTGCGCCCGATGATCTGCGATACGCTGGCGTATCTGCGCCAGGCGATGGAGCGCGGCAAGCGGCTGCTCTTCGAGGGCGCCAACGGCCTACTTCTCGACGTGGATCACGGCACTTACCCGTTCGTCACTTCCAGCAGTACAGGTCCTTACGCGGTGGGGCCTGGATCGGGAATGTCATTGGCCTGTCTGACCCGAATCATTGGCGTCACCAAAGCTTACGCGACTCGTGTCGGTGCGGGTCCGTTTGTCACGGAATTGCACGACGATCTTGGCGAGCGCATCCGCAGGCACGGAAACGAATATGGGACGACCACCGGGCGGCCGCGGCGCTGCGGGTGGTTCGACGCCATCCTGGGCCGTTACAGCGCCGAGCTTTGCACGCCGACGGATTTAGCCTTGCTGCATTTGGACACGCTCAGTGGTTTTGAAGAAATCGGCATCTGCACGGCATACCGATGCGACGGGCAAACGATGCGGCGTCCTCCGGCCGACTATCGGCAGTTGGAGCGAGCTGAACCGGTCATCGAACTGCTTCCCGGGTGGCAAGAGGACCTGCGGGACGTGCAACGCTTCGAGGACCTGCCGACGGCCGCGCGGGAATACGTCAAGCGCATCGAGACGCTGGTCGGAGTCCCGGTCTCAATCATCGGAGTCGGGCCGGACCGCTCGCAGAGTCTGGTCCGCGGCCGCTTGGAGGATTTGCTGGGCGAACGGCCCGCGGCGACGGCACGAGTGCCGTCATGACCGAGCCGCCGCTGGATCCGCGGGCCGTTTTGAACCTCTCGCCCGAGCAGTTACCGCGGCACATCGCCATCATCATGGACGGCAACGGCCGCTGGGCGGGGCAGCGCGGCCTGCCGCGCATCGTCGGCCACGAGCGCGGCGCCCGGAGCGTCCGCGCCGTGGTCACGCATTGCGCGCGCCTGGGCATCGAGGCGCTGACTCTGTACAGCTTTAGCACCGAGAATTGGAAGCGCCCGCCCGGCGAAGTCGATCACCTCATGGATCTGTACGTTCGGTACCTCGTCGCCGAGCGCGAGACCATCATGGACAACAACGTACGGCTCATTCATCTAGGCCGGCGACAAGGCCTGCCGCCCGAAGTGTTGGAGGAGATGGATCGGACCCTCGAGCTCAGCCGCGGGAATTCCGGCCTCAAACTGTGCGTGGCCATCAACTATGGATCGCGGGATGAGATCGTGGACGCCGTGCGGGCCATCGCCCGCCGGGTGCGAGAGGGAGAACTGGCGCCCGGGGCAATCGACGATGTCACCATTGCCGATGCTCTTTATACGGCCGGGTTGCCCGACCCTGACTTGCTGATCCGCACGGCCAACGAGCGGCGGCTGAGCAATTTCTTACTCTGGCAGATCAGTTACGCGGAAATCCACGTCTGCGAAAAGCTCTGGCCGGACTTTGCCCTGGACGACCTCAACGCCGCTATCCGAGATTTCGCTTCCCGCGACCGCCGATACGGCGGGATCGACGCCGCACCTGCGCCGGCCGCGGGCTAATGTACCGAATGACACGGGCAGGCCGTACAGGCTCGCCGGGCTTTACGCGAAACTTCGAAACTTCGAAGTTCCTCTTGCAGTTTCAAGAGGCAATCGGTAGCATGATCCGTTGCAAAGGTCGCCCACAACGCTGTTGATCCGGTTGGCACCCCCCCGCAATGCCTGCCGGAGACTGGTCACTAAGCCGCGGGCCAATTGAGGAGGTACGGAAATGAACCGAAGAAGCTTGTGTTGCAAGTTGTCTGCAATGCTGGTCCTGGGAGTTTGGTCAGGGGTTGCAAACGGCGTGGATCGTATCGGAACATCCCAGAAAGGCAGCCTATTGATCTTTCCCAAGATTGAACTGCGCTGGAAAGTGTATTTAAGTCCCTTTGGGGGGCCGCCGTCTGGGGCCGCCCTGGCCCAAGACGTTTATTTGAGCCTCTCCAATGACTTCCCCGACGATGTTCGCGTCCATATGTTCTTTTTGAATGGCGACCCGCCCACGAGTATTGATCCCGGTTGGAACCACATCGATTGCGTTTTCATTCTCACCAAGAACCAGCCGACCTTTGTATCCATGGCCAACGGCGGTTCGGGCGTCTGTGTTCCGTTTACCGTCTTAGACCCGGGTTCCTTACCGGGCCGGCCGGACCCCGATGCGTTTCTCTTCCGGCATTTGCGGGGAACGGCCTACCTTTGGGCGGAAGCTTTCGACTCAAGCCTACAGAAGTTTCGTCCGATTCGCTGGAACCACCTTTCGGGCGAGGCCAGCATCGTTGATTTTCGCAATGCTTCGGTGACCAAGTACAGCGCCTATGCTGCCCAAGTTGTGGATTCGGCGGATGGACCGCAGCATGGTGAGTTCGTTGGGGAGCCGGGCATGTTGAACCTCGACGGGCAAGATTACGAGTTCGCCTTCGACATGTTGACCTTTAACTTCTATTCGGAAGATTCGAAGCCGTACCAAACCTCAAGCCGGTTGGCACAGATTACCAATGACCTGACGTTTCATCCCGTCTCCGTCGATTATCGTCAGGATGGGAGCGGACCCGTTTGCACGAAACTGAACTTCCGTATCTGGAATCAGGACGAGGTTCAGTTCGAGAACACAGAACGGTGCATCTGTTGTTGGGACCAGACGTTAATGAAGAACTATGCGCAACCTAATTTCTTCCTGCTCGGCAACCTGCTTACCACGATCGGCAGGGCTCGCGTCGACGGTGTGGCCAGCGACCTTTGTCCTCTCGCGCAGCACGCGGCGATCCTCGGCCTGCTGATTGAACGGCAGCAGTTCCGCTATACATCGGAGGGCGAGCCGGTCATACCCAGTGGGACTTCGTTCGCGGCGCTGCCGATGATCGGCCAAGGATTGGAGGAAGCCCGCATTCTCTATGATCCGCCGGAACCGACCGGCGAGTGAGCCACGCGCATAGGCTTCGGCTTCCCACGAGTTCAATCCGCCCGGCCTGATTGCTCCGAAACCGGGGTGAGTCAGGCCTGGCGTGTTTTTGGGCGCCGCCCTAAGGGATCCGGCTTGCACCATCTGTCACGAAGTGCAAAATGATGGCGAGGTTGTTCGCATGGTGCGAGGCCGGGAGTGCTTTTTGGTCGGATGGAGCAACGATGAAGAAGAATGACGTTCGAATGGTGAGTATCATCACCGTGACCACGATTACCTGGATGACCGTACCCGCGGCGTCGTGGCAAGAGCAGAAAGGCGGGGAGACGCCTCCGGCCGAGTCAGAGAAACGGCCCGATCCGGTTCCCACCCCGATTGAGGGGTTGAAGGAAGCGCAGACCGAATCCGGCTTGAAGTACTGGGACCTCAAAGTGGGCGATGGGCCGTCACCGGAGCCGACCGCGAAGGTCACCGTGCATTATTCCGGATGGCTCACGGACGGCAAACTATTCGACAGCTCCCTGAAGCGCGGCAAGCCGCTGACCTACCCCCTCAATCGGTTCGTCAAGGGTTGGTCGGAAGGCATTGGCACGATGAAAGTGGGCGGCAAGCGGCGCTTGGAAATACCGCCCGCGCTGGGCTTCGGCGCAAAGACCAAGTCGAACATCCCCGCCAACTCGACGCTGATCTTCGAGGTGGAGTTGCTCGAAATCATCCCGCCGCCCAGGCAAACATCAGTCGAGGGCCTCACCGCGGTCACGACGCCCTCGGGTCTAAAGTACTGGGACATCAAGGTGGGCACGGGCGCATCACCTCAGCCGACTTCGCAGGTGACGGTTCATTATTCCGGCTGGCTTACGGATGGGACGCTCTTCGACAGTTCGGTGGAAAAGGGTCAACCGTTGACTCTGGGTCTTGATCGGTTCGTCAAAGGCTGGGGTGAGGGGCTTGCGTCGATGAAAGTGGGAGGCAAACGGCGGTTGGAAATTCCACCCGAATTGGGGTACGGCGACCGAGGCTTTCCGCCGTCGATTCCACCGAATGCGCCGCTGGTCTTCGAGGTTGAGCTCTTGGGGGTCAAATAGCCGGCAGCCGTTGTTGATCCCCTCTCCCTTCGCACAGCAAAGGGCAGGTGAGGTTTTCCGGGTACCCCTGACCTAAATCTCTGCGCTGCGGAAAAGTTCAAAGACGCGACGATGAGCGGTCGAGAGCGACAGATTCTCTAGACCTTGCGGGGTCACCCATTTCCGCCGCGCATCCTTGGAACGACCATTCAATGACACCTCGCCGGTGACGACGGTCAGCTCCATTGAACGGTGCGTGAGTTCATGCCGCAACCTCCCCATTCTCCTGAGCGGTCGGATGAGCTTCACGCCCTCGTTACGTGCCAATGTCCGAAGCAACTCCCTCTTGGAAGACCCATTCGCGAACTCGTTGGGGAATTCCCATAGGCCTGACCATAAACCACCGACCGGGCGCTTGCGCAGGAGCATCCGGCCCCGCCGCGTGAACACGCCCACCAGAATGGACTGCCTGGGCTTTTCGCGGCGGGTGCGCGGCGGGGGCAATTCACCAACCCGCCCGGCACGCAAAGCGACGCAACCCGCGGCCAGCGGGCAGAGGTCGCAGTGCGGGGCCACGGGCGTGCAGAGCATGCTGCCGAGGTCCATCCACGCCTGGTTGAAATCGCCCGGCCGTTCAACGGAAAGCAGCCCTTGGGCGATGGCTTTGATCTGGGCCTTTCCCTTCCCCGAAAGGACGTCGGCCGAGATGCCCATCAGCCGCGACAGCACCCGCGCCACGTTTCCGTCCACGGCCGCGACGGGACGGTTAAAGGCAATGGATGCAATGGCCGCGGCCGTGTAATCTCCGATTCCAGGAAGACGAAGAAGCTCGTCAAACGAATCCGGCACGTGCTCCTCTCGTTGAAAGAGAAGCCGGGCGGCCCGGTGCAGGTGCAAGGCCCGCCGGTAGTAGCCCAGACCCTGCCAATATCGCAGAACCTCGTCGTGATCGGCCTGGGCGAGCGTCGCCAAGTCCGGGAACCGGCGCAGGAAACGTTCGTAGTAATCGCGAACCGTCTCGACGCGGGTTTGCTGGAGCATGACCTCGGCCACCCACTGGCCGTAGGCATCCGTCCGTCGTCGCCATGGCAAGTCGCGGCGATGCCGGTCGTACCAGGCCATAAGCTTTCGGCGGATCGCGAGCCGTACCGACGGGTCGAGAGGATCTGCCGAGGGGCGATTTGCCTGAAGCGAGGACCGTTTCACCGGCCGGGCAACCGTTGCCCGCATTGAGCGCAGAAGATGGCCGGCGGCCGATTGATTTCCCGGCATCGAGGACAACGATGAGAAGGCTTGCGGCCGCTGGTGGCCAAGAAGACCAGAATGGCGATCAGGCCCACGCAAATGAACCCGTCATCGCCAAAGGGGATACTGAAAACCGACCATTCCCCGAGCACGTCAGCTTCTCGTCACCCAGCCCGAACACGCAGGACGCAACGGCTCTGGTGCGCCGAAGTCCTCTATCCCGCGCGAAGGCGCTCTTTTCCGAGCCGCGACCGTGAGGGAGCGGACAACAAGTGCCCGCAAACGATGGCGCGCTCTCGTATCAGTCGAGTATACGAATCGAGAGGCCGCAAGACAAGATCTCGACTAATCGGGGGGAAGCACGAAACCCTCCAATTGGAGGTCCGTGCACGGGTCGTCCGTGCGGACGTAGAAGTCGTTGATTATCCGGCGATGGAACTTGCGGTAGCCGCGCCGGCCGAGATAGGGCTCGATCCCCGCTCCGCAGGGCCGGTCGTTTTCAATCAGCAGAACGCGCGGCTTGAAGCGCTCCAGACTGAAACCTTCCAAGACCTCCTGCTCGCCGCCCTCCACGTCGATGGAGACCAAATCGACTCGCCAACCGACGTTCGGCACCCAGGGTCCGCCCGGCACGGGCTCTTTTCGTTCGTGGAGCAGAAGATCGTCCAGCGTGACTACGGGGACTTCGATTTCCACGAACTCAGCCCCTTCGCGGCGGCAACGCTCGACGTGCTCCGGATCGGCACGCAGAAACGAGAGCACGGGTACATTCTTGGTGATCGTGAAGGTGGCCGTGCCCTGATGGCCCGGCCCGGCAACGGCCGCCTGAACCACGCGGCTGCGCGGCCGGGATGCCGCCGCCTTTTCACAAAGGGGCAGGATGGGCTCGACCAGCAGCCCGCTCCAGCCCATTTGCTCGAGGAAGTAGGTGTTGGACAGCGTGATTCCGTCGTAGGCACCGACTTCGATGAAATAACCGTGACTGCGCTGCCGAAAAACCTGCCACAAAATGCGGTCCTCACCGAACTGCGAGCGAAACAGACCGTCCATTGAAACCGTGGTCATACCTCATTCACAATGCGAGCCGCCTCTTGAAGGCGCCCGCGCGGACAGGACCGGCGAGACAGCAGAACACAGCCACGGGGGCATCGAGCTACCAAGGGACGGAGGCGGCATCGAGGGCGTCCGTCTGGGACGATCGAAATAACCGTGGGATTCATCGCCGGGCCGGCAAAGCGCATGCCGAGATATCGTCCCATAGGGACGATTGAGAATAGCCCAGCGATTTATCGTTGGGGAACGAAGGTGAAATGGGTTCCCCAAGTCCCGTGGGAGCTGATCCCGTTGGGTGCGCAGATCAAAGAGAAACTTCTGAAATCGGGGCAAATGGATGCCCTTCGCGTTGAGGTCCCAAAAGGTTCGTTGAATCGTCGCCTAATTGCCCAATGGCGTCCGTTGCTGACTACTTTCCCGTTGCCGGGCTGGGTTTGGTTGCACCTTGGACCTAGGAAGTGGGTGGTCAACTATAGCACACAAGAAGCTACTCGTTGTCTGGCGCACGACGTTGTGAATACAAACGTCGGCCTCATCTGCCTTCCAAACAAGGGTGCGTGTGGGGACCTACCTGAGCAAATAGTCGAGGCGTTAGCACCGGTTGCCAAGTAGTGATGCTGTGAGGTCAACTGGTTGGGTGGGTGGCACTCCAAGCAACTAAATTTAGCTCGATCTTGCGCGACTTTGTTCTGCTTCAACATTGACTCGGCTCCATTTCTCAAAGTTGCGCTGCCTCCAAGCCGAAATCGCGGCGGATATGCGTACCGGCGCTGTGCCTCTCGGTGAGGCTCGCTGAATGTCAATGCATGCAGTTCGGGCCAGCGGGTGTATCCTTCCCGCTGGTGCAATTCTGAAAAGCCGCGAAATCAGCCACATCAACATCGCCGTCGGTGTCAAAGTCGAAGACGCGGCACGATGGGTTCGGGGGAGTGGTCCTCGGTCCGGCCAGGCATCCACTGATGTTTCTGAAATCTGCCAGATCAACGTCGCCGTCGAAGTCGGGGTCAGCGGTGGGATCATCGAACACGAAGATGGAAACCTCATCGGTCGCGATGTTTCCGTCGCCATCCGCCGCAGCGACCATGATGGTGTGACGCCCGCGAGAGAGATGATACACAGGCAGGTCGTTTCCGCTCCCCAACAGGCCGACCACGTCGGAGCTCCATTGCAACGATGTATCTGTCAGTGCTCCGTCGTCGGCGTCAAATGCCATGGCCTGAAGTAAGACGACCGTTCCCTGACGAAAACCCTCACCGGCCAATGGAGAAAGAATGTTTGCGGACGGCGCTTTCTTGGCCACGCTGAAGGGATTCGAAATCGCCACGCCGGTATTCACCCCATCCGAAGCGAGTACGCGGAGCCGAGACTGGTTGGTAGACCCGGGTAGGCTCGCGAAGTCCACGACCAAACTGAGGCCGGTCTCTGCGGACGCAAGGCTCGCCCAAGTGGCTCCCGCGTCCGCCGAGTACTGGACCTGAAACATGTGATTGGCGCTGTCGGCGTCCGCCAGGGTCCAGGTGACGGTCTGCGATCCCTGCAGATGTTCTCCTCCGGCAGGGAACGTAATGCTGATCGTGGGGGGAGCGCCGCCAAGTGGAATCTCAGCCATTGTCTCGCCCCCCGCGTCCTTGACCAGGATGCGGACGGCGCCTCCATGCACGGGGACCAGTTCGGAGAAAAAGGGAGTTCCTTCGCTGGGCGGGTCGTGAAGGCCAGGTGAAACGTGCGGTATGATCGGCGTGAATCGGCGGCTGGAGAGGACGTTCGCTTCTGAACCAAGTACTTCAATCAAGTAGGTTCCGCTGCCGGATTGCGTCGGGCCCTCGCTTTCGATGACGAAGATCGGATTGACCGTCGCAGAGCCCGCTTGAATGGTACCACTCACCCGCCAGAAGGAGCCCACGGACGCGGGTTCGGCGGCGGTTCGCTGAGCCGCATTGGGCGGCGGAGCCAACACGTCCATGAGTCCCATCGCAGTGTGAGGCGAAATCCAATTGGTTCCCATGCAATAGCCCATGATGTCGAATGTTTCTGATGGATTGAGCGCCTTTTGAGCCGGTACATCGAACCCTATTTCGATTACGCCGGGCGGCGCTCCCGATTGGATCCAGTTGTCGGCGTAGGGCCAAGTCGGTTCATCACTTTGCCCTAGCCAGCAACCGGCCGCGGCGCCCTGCTGGAGCGGTAGATCGGTGTTGGTGTGTTCGCGCCCCAGCATGTGGGCCGTTTCATGCGTTACGACCCACGGCGCAAGCTCGAAGTCGAGCGATGGCAAGTACGTCTTGCTGGCTGCACCCCTGCCATTGAGAACGCCCATGCCCAAAATGCCGCCCGGCACGGCGGGACGGACCATGCCATAGTAGTACTGGTCGGAGGCCTCGTTCGTGCGATTGAGTTCGTGGAGAGCATCGACGACCAGGCCCCACCACGCCGCGGGTTCGCACCGGTCGCCCAAGTCATTGATGCCGTTGGCGTTGTCATCGAGGCAATCATCGGAATCGGCATCGCCGTTGACGGACGCCACATAAACTTCCAGTTCCGCCACAAACTTATTCTAGCACCTTCTCGGTTGTTGATCACCAGTAGTCACTGGTTGGCAGGCCTTAACCCCCTTTTTTTCTTTTCCGCCCGGATGGGAGGAGGGAGTAGAGCTATCGCAACCGAGGTTCGTCCTTCCTCCGGGCGGAGAAGAAAAAGAGAAGCAGGCGGCCTGACTACGGCCGCGCGGGCGGGTGGCCGTGTCACCGGGTGATGGGGGGAGGGAAGATCGGTTTCCCGATCTCCCGTCCCTCCGAACCGTACGGGCGGTTCTCCCGCATACGGCTCTCCGGTCGGTGGTTCACCGTGTCACGGATTGAGGTAGAAAAGTGTCAGGATTAATTTTCTTGCGCGGCGGAGAAGAAAAGGTGTCAGGGGATGGAGGTGACACCGACCAGTGTGTTCAGTCGCCTCCTCCGCGGCCAACGCCCCTGCCTCCTCGTGGCTCCCCCATGACCGGGACCCGCTAATCAATTACAAGGTATCTTGCCCGCGCCTGGTCATATCGGAACTGCCGCGCAAAGGCGACGGTGTAGAAGTCCAGGAAGGTGAGACTGTCGCGCTGTTGTTGGGCGCAGGTGCGCAGCACGGACATCAGAATTTAGCTTGGCAGTGGGTAGTGAGCGATCGAATGCGCCTCCTTGGACTTGCACTGTTTTTGGCGGACGCCCCCTCCACTGCCGAGCAAGCTCGGCAGTGCTACCCGCCGCTCCGCGCTTCGAATCCGGATGCCATCAGGGTAAGATGGATGGGATGCGCCTCCTTTTGCTGATCTTTTTTCTGATGATCTGGGGGTGCCGGAAGGAGCAGCCGGACGGCCAGTCTTCCTCGGCGTCCGCCAAGCATCCGGAACAAATCACCGTGGCCGCGGCGGCCGACTTGAAGTTCGCCTTGGACGAGTTGCTCGTCGCGTTTTGTGCCCACCATCCCGATGTGCAGGTCACCGCGACCTATGGCTCTTCGGGCAGCTTGTTCGTTCAGATTTCCAACGGCGCCCCTTTCGATTTGTTTCTCTCCGCGGACATGGCCTACCCGCAAAAACTGATCGAACAGGGTCTGGCGGTCTACGAAAGCGCATTTCGCTATGCAAACGGGCATCTTGTGATCTGGGTCCGGGCCGATTCGCCGCTGGACCCGGCGGCGCTGGGCATGAGCGCATTGGTCGAGCCGTCGGTGCGCAAGGTGGCCATCGCCAATCCGCAGCATGCACCGTACGGCCGCGCCGCCGTGGCGGCTTTTGAATCGGCCGGGCTTTATGACTCTCTTCGCGATCGGCTCGTGCTGGGCGAGAACGTTGCCCAGGCCGCACAATTCGTCGAGTCCGGCGCGGCCGATGTGGGTGTCATCGCCTTGTCGCTAGCCCTTTCGCCTGCCATGCGCGACAAGGGTAGGTATTGGGAAATCCCCCAGGATCGCCATCCGCCGATCGAACCAGGCGGGGTCATCCTGAACCGAGCCAAGGATTCGGCGGGGGCACAACAACTCCGCGCGTGGATCGTCGGCCCGGGGGGCCGTAGTATCCTCAAGCGCTATGGCTTTTTTTCGCCGGACGAATGAGTAAGTGGACTGGCCGGCCGTCGGTTTGACAGTTCAGCTTGCCTTTGGGACAGCGGCCATTCTGCTGGTCTTGGGGCTGCCCGTAGCTTACTGGCTGGCGACGACCCGCCGGCGTTTCAAGTTCGTGATCGAGGCCTTGGTGGCGCTGCCCATCCTGCTTCCGCCCACCGTGCTGGGTTTCTACCTGCTGCTGGCCCTGGGGCCGCGTAGTCCGCTGGGCTCGATGGTCCTCTCATGGACGGGCACGGCCATTCCGTTTTCTTTTACCGGCATCTTGGCGGCGTCGGTTGTGTTTAATCTCCCTTTTGCCGTGCGGCCGTTCACTTCCGCCTTCGCCGCGGTCAACCGGCGATTCCTCGAGGCTTCCTGGTGCCTTGGCGTGTCACCTACCGCGACGTTCTTTCGCATCGCCCTGCCGCTGGCCTGGCCGGGGGTTCTCACCGGCGTCGTGCTGTCATTTGCCCATGCCGTGGGCGAGTTCGGCGTGGTCTTGATGGTCGGGGGCAACATCCCCGGCGTGACCCGGACGATCTCCCTGGTCGTGTATGACCAGGTGCAAGCCCTGGACTACGCCGCCGCCCATCGGACGGCGTCGGTCTTGCTGGCGTTCTCCTTTGTTGTCCTGTGCGCGACCTTCGCGACGCAGCGCCGCGTGCTGCCGATATGAGGCCGGAGCTGCTCGCCGATTTCGAGAAGACGTTCCCATCGGGGACGGTCATCCGCATGTCGATGCGCCGCCCCGCGGAGGGTTTTTCGGTCACGGCCCTGTTCGGACCGTCGGGCTGCGGGAAAACCACCGTGCTCCGCTGCCTGGCCGGCCTGGAACGGCCCCAGAAAGGCCGAATCGAGTTCGACGACCAGATTTGGTTCGACGCCGAAAAGAAACTCTGTCGCCCGCCGCAGTCTCGAGACGTGGGCCTGCTGTTCCAGGATTATGCCCTCTTCCCGCACCTCAGCGTGGAGCAAAACATCGCCTATGGTCTTCGCGGCCGGGCGGGCAAAGGGAAAAGCGGCCCCGCGGCCGAATTGCTTGAACGGTTTCAGCTGCACGGCCTTGCGCATCGCTTGCCGCATGAAATCTCCGGAGGCCAGCAACAACGCGTCGCCCTTGCCCGAACGCTGGCCCGCCGGCCGAAGCTGCTCTTGCTCGACGAGCCCCTTTCGGCACTGGACGGACCGACGCGAGAAGAGCTGCGCTTGGAACTGCGGAATCTGCTGGCCGATGCGGGTGTGCCTGTTGTGATGGTGACCCACGAGGCCTTGGAGGCCGCGACGCTGGCGGATTATGTCGTGGTCATGGACCAAGGACGCGTTCGCCAAGAAGGTCCCATGGCCGAGGTTTTCAGTCGGCCCGCCGACGCAGCCGTTGCCCGCATCGTCGGTGTGGAGACCGTGCTGCACGGCCGCGTCATTGCCACAAAGATGGGCATGGCCACCGTCGCCGTCGGCGAGGCGGAGCTCCTTGTGATTGCGCCCCAACTGCCGGCTGATGAGGTGGACCTGTTCATCCGCGCCCAGGACGTGGCTCTGGCCCCCACGCCGCCTTCCACCGGGAGCGTGCAGAATCATCTTCGTGGCCGGGTCCTCACTTTGGTGCCCGAGGGACCGCTCATCCGCGTCATCCTGGATTGCGGGTTTGTGCTCACGGCTCTGATCACGACCCGTGCTCGGGACGAGTTGGTCCTCCGGGAAGGCGACGCGGTCATCGCCAGCATCAAAGCCGCTGCCATCCACGTCGTTCCCCGCCCCCACGCAAAAGGCAACCGGCAATAGGCCCCTCCGAGCGCGTCACCTGACCATTCGCAACGGGAATGTCACCGCTATGTCACCCAATGTAGGATTTCGGTTCCCAAGCCAACTCGTCAGATTCACGTGATTCATCTTCCTTCTCCTTTTTGCCCTGTGATGGGCGCACAAGAGCTCCCATCGCTCCTGCAGGGCGCACGCGCGCCTCAGAAGGCGATGCCGGTTTATTAAGTTGTCTTTGCTTAGCGGCTCTCTTCCAAGCGGGCGCGTTCCTTGCGAAGGCCGACGGAAAAGGACTGCCCATCGACGGGTTTCGGTCGTAATCTACATTGAAAAAGCTGTCAGGCTAGCATGAAAAAAACTCACCTTAAAGCGGCCCTATCTCTGACCCTAACGTGTTCCATCATCGGGCGCGCCAGTGGTGAGGAGGTTGTGGCGCGTCCAGCCATGACCCAGGACGCTGCATTTACCGGCCCCCGCTACCCCGCCCGCCGATCCGGGAAACCGGTGACGCAAGTGGAGGTTGCTCTAGTCGAGGTCGCCGGGCGTACGCGGCTGTTGATGCGGCGGAATGTCTGAGCGGGATTCACGCATACGCGTCTTTGCCCATTGGCACTGGGGGTCGGTTTTTAGCGCCAAGCGGAACTGTTCATTGGCTCTTTCGAGTTGGCATTGCTCAAGAAGGATTTCTCCGAGAAGACAACGGGCTTCGACGTCGGCGGGATTAGAGGCTAAGACGGTGTCAATCCGAGACGTGGCCGCAGCGTAATCTCCCCGTCGGCAGTCGATCACCGCACGGACCATCAGCACTTCCGGATTCGCCGGGACGAGTCGCTCCGCGGCCTGAACCGCCCTCGATGCCCCGGCCATGTCGCCCAGGGTGACCGCGGCCTTGGAGAGCATCAGGTGGATGGCCGCGTCTTCGGGACACCGCTTCACCAGATCGTCGAGGATCGGCTTAGCCGAGCGGGCATCGCCCAAACCTAGGTATGCGCCCGCCAGTCCTCTTTGAACCGCGACATCAGCGGCGTCATTAGCGGCTTTTTCGGCCAACGGCTTGAGAACCGCGACAGCCTCGTCGTAACGCCGCAGCCGCACGAGCAGCAGGCCGAACTCCTCGGCCATTCGAGGATGATCGGCGGCGACATGAAGCGCTTCGGCGTAGCGGGCGGATGCTTCTTCCGGCTCGCCGGCCAAGAGGGCGACGTGGGCGGTCAACGCGGCCACACTGCCATCGTCGTCGAGCCGGGTTTGATGTTGCCGCAACAAGGCCAACGCCTCGCGCGGCCGACCAAGCGAGACCAGACACTCGGCCTGGGCCATCAGGCTATCGACGTCATCCGGTTGAATGGCTCGGGCCTCGCCGAACTTGGCAAGGGCCTCCTCGAACTGTTCGCGCTGCTCGAGAATGACCCCCTCTGTGTACAGCAAGTCAACGGACCGCACGTCGGCCCGCCTGGCCGATTCGATCACCTGCGCGGCCGAACCGGGCCGGCCCTGCTCCAGATAGGCTCGGGCGAGCAGGACGTAGCCCTCTGCGAACGTGGGGTCCAAGGCGAGGGTTTCCAGCACGGTCTGAGTCGACTCGGCCACCAGGCCCGATTCAAACTGCTGGGAGGCCAGGCGGAATTTGACCTTGGCGCGAACCGCGTTCCAGTCCCGCTCGGCCTTGATCTTCTGTTCGCTTTGGGGAATCGACGCGCAAGCGCAGAGCATGCAGGCCGTCGAGCAGAGAGCCATGAGCAGCAAGAATTGTCGGGTTCTCACGGTCTCTTTCGTCATCTGTCGTCCGGGGCGACGGTCGGGTTTTTGTGCAGGCCTTCTTTGGCGATCAAGGCGTGGATGAAGCCTCTGCCGCCGGCGCCCATTCCATCTTCCCAATCTTGTTTCCCGAGAAGCGTCTCGCGCAATTGGATGGCGCCGAGGAATCGCGGGTCGTTGTGCAAGGCCAAGTTGACGTGCCAAAGCGCCCGGCTCTCATCGCCGCGGGCGGCAGCCTCCGTCGCCCTGCGATAGTGGCCTTGCGCCAGTCGCTGCCGGCCGTGCCACATCAGGCCCTTGCGCGTGCCGACGCGAATACTCTCCAAGTTATCCAGATTCGCCCGCGAGGCGTCGCCGTAGACCCTGTGATCCTTCACCAGGTGAAGGGTCAACAGAATAATGACCTCCTCTCGCTTGGTGGAATCGGATCGGGAACGAAAAAGGGCTCCCACGCCGGGAATGCTGCCCAGTCCTGGAACCTGTTTCTTGGCGGCGGTGGTCACCTCTCGAAAGAGGCCGCCGATCAGGATCGTCTCGCCATCTCGAAGAATGACATTGGTTGTAACTTCCGTCGTCTGTTTCGACGGCAGACCTTGGGCGTTGACGAAACCAACGCTGTCCTCGGGGTGCAGTTCGACCCGGATAAAGCCGTCATCTCCGACGAAGGGCCGGAAGATCAGTTGCGTTCCGGTTTCGAGGAATTCCACGGACTGGATGGCCTGCGTCTCGGTGACCGTGGTGGTCACGTAGCCGTCGCGCCGCCCGACGATCACGTAACCTTTTTGCTTGTTGAGGGCCAGCACCTTGGGATTGGCCAGGACGGTGGTATCGGTGACCTGTTCGAGTGCGCGCAAGAACATGGCCACGTGATCCTTGATGATTCCAATTTGCAATCCGCCTTGCGGCACGTCGCCGGCGAAGTCCGTGTTGATATTGGAGTTGAACAGTTCAAATCGATCCGTGGGCAACTGCCCGAGTGTGAGGTCGGTGACGCCGGTGGACCTGGCTCCGAGCAGCTCCAGATCGACGCCTCCGACGACTGTGAAGTCGATACCCAGGGCATTGTCGTCCGTCAGCTCCGCTCGGAGAATGGTGGCCTCGATGAGCACTTGCGCCGGCCGAACGTCGACTTCGCGAAGGACTCGTTCAATTTCCATCATCCGGCCCGGGACCGCGGTGACGATGATGAAATCCTGAGAAGCACTGCTGTTCCCGCCCGATGTACTTCGATCGCTGCTCAACCCCGACTGCGATTCGGGTGAAACCGCGGCGCTCCCCCCATCGCCCAGCAACGGGGCCACATAGTTCTTGGCATCCGCGGCGGAGATGTAGTTCAAGCGGAACACGCGTGTCGCCAGGGGGTCGGCCTGACTGCTCATCTCCGCCAGTTCTTCATGGGTGTAGACATAGATGAAGTTTCCGACGGTTCGGAAACCCGCTCCATTGGCGGCGAGGACGGCGTTTAATGCTTCCTCGAACGTAGCCCCGTATAGATTGGCGGTGACCGTGCCCTTCACTTTGGGAGAGGCGATGATGTTTCGCCGACCCTCGAGTGATAACAATCGCAACACGTCGCCCAAGGGCATGTCTTCCACGTGAAGTTCGACCTTACCGGATTCGGTGACTTTCACTTCGGATTGCCAGCCGGGGATGGCGGCGCCGTCCTGCGCCGGCGCAAGAGAGAATCCACCCATCACGAAGAAAAGCGATGAAACTCCCGTGGTACGGCGTTGCTGACTTCGTTGTGGTGCGATAACCATTTTGGCCTCACTGCGCCTGCGGACTTAGCGCACAGTCGCGGCGGCCTAGTTATCGGCACCTTTCACGCGGACGTTAAGCGTGCCCTTTTCCAGCAACAGCCTGATTTCCGCCAGGAGCCTGTTGGATTCCTTCACTTCTTCGAGAATCTGCTTTCGCTGAAGCCCACTATCGGGAATCTGGGCCTGGGCGGGCGATTCCACCGACAAGGAAGGGGCCCAAACGCGCAGGCACGTCAGCAGCAGGAAAAGAAGCATCGCCCCGCGAATCAACCGTAAATCGCCTGCTTGTCTCGTCTTGGTCATTGGTCATGGACCTCCGTTGTAGTAATTGACAACCGCCTTTTGTGTGACGCCGCAAGGCTCCAGCCCCCTGCGGATGCAACCAGCCTACTCGCTCATCGAATTGTCACGACGAGGACTGGAGAAAGCGCGCTCGCAAGGACCCGCGAAGATACTGAAAACGGGCGCGAACCCCTAGCGAAATGAGACTTGGCTCTTGGGCAACCACCACGCCGGCGACGGCCAGCAAAGAAAACGACACCAATAGACAGAGCATCCTCCAACCCACCGATTGTACTAGGAGGGGCAGGAGAAATGGCCCGACCACCGCGCCGCGGAGCAGGGCCCATCCCAGCGTGCCGGATCCGAACCCGGCCACGCGATGCAAAAGGACTTCGAAGCCACAGCCTAGGGCAAAGCCGACCACCGACAACGTCGCGAGGATGACCGTGAGCTCGACGAGGCTGTGCGCCCGCGCCGGACCACCCAGAACAAAGGCCATCGAACCCGTTAAGACACCCGCGAAAGCGGTGGCCGGGCCGAGGACCTTGATAGAGGCGACGCCCTTGATCCAAGTCCGTTGGGCGGCGAACCAGCCTAGCCCCAATCCTGCAATGCCGGAAGCCGTGGTCCAGTGCGCGTATCCGCCGTCGCCGTCTCGAAGGGCGACGAGGGTTACCAAGCACGCCGCCGCTATTCCCACAACCGTGGTACACGCCCGTATGACAACGGGATGCTCATCAGACTCCGTGGGAAGTCGTGAGAAACAAGGTTCGGCTTCGCCTTCCAGCTCGCCCGGCCCCGGCGAGCTTAGAGCACCGCTCAGAATTGAAACAAACAGAATAGGCAGAGCTGCCAGCATGGCCGGTACATAAGTAGACGCCGGACGCGCCGCCGAGGGAGAAACGAAGAGAAGACCACCCCCCACGCCGACAAGAGCCCAGCTCATCGATCGCGTCTTCCAGGGAGGCTCATCGCCGCCGAGGCGAAGGTTGCATGAATGAGCCATCCCCAGCAGCCCCAGCGGAATGATGCACGCGACCAAACCAAACGAGAAGTGCTGCAAAGGCAAGATGGGCCGGGACAGTACGAAATGGTCATCTATGACCGTATGAAGGAGGCGTGCGAACCAGATCTGTTGCGGCAACAAGACGACGGCCAGCCCGCCCAGCAGGCAAAGGACGGCCAATATGAGCCACAACAAAGACCGCGGCAGGAGTGCTGGGCTAAGCATGGCCATCGATATGGCCGAGGGCTGGCCCCGGCTGACGAAACGCCTCCAGGCCGGAGCACAGATCCACACCGCGAAGCGATGGGGCATGATTAAGCCAAGGGCCAGGGCCACCAGAGCCGCGGCAGTGGTCACAAAAGCGTACGGCTCCTTTCCAAGGCGCATCGCCGTCATCGGCGGCAAGGCCGTGAAGATCATGCCCACGGAAATGCCAAGGGCGGCTGAGGTTAGTCGAAAGGTCCGCGAAGCGCCATGGGATGGGTCCGCCTTGCAGGCCGATGGCGTTCGTCTCTGCTTTTGGGCGCGCGATTGCGCGGCCGGTCCAGATCGTGCCGGGGAGAGGTTGGAACCTGTGTTGTTGCGGGTCTTGGTCCGCGGATTGCCAAGCTGCCGATTCTTGTGCCGGCGTTTGCGCCGCTTGGGCCGTTGCGGCATGTTCGAGCCTCCTGCTCTTCGATCGTTCCTGTGCGGAGGACCGCCCCCATTTCCTTACGGGTTTGGCCGCCGTAGCGGACACAGGCTAACAGAATAGAATGAGCTACGCCAGGGAGTGCGATCCACGAGTCGAGATGGTACGACGGCATAGAGTCAAAAAGATGGGAATCTCAAGGAAACAGCAATTGTTATGCGGAGCAATCGTGCTCCTGGGGTTTGCTTGCGCCGCCCGGCCCATCCATCCGAAGGCCCAGCCACCGATGGCTGGCCCAGGCCCAACTAAGTCTCAACTACGCTGGACAACCTGGGTCGTTGTCAACACCGTCGGCGACGAAAACCCGCCCGTCCGGTTCCGCTTTCCGGAACCGTTGGACTCATATGCCGGCTACGTGCGAAAGTTGCAGGGCAAACTGGCCGGCGATCAGAACCTGCGGCTATTCACCATCAAGGGCTGGTTCATGGCCGACATTCAGGATGTGACCCTGGGTGATCCCGACCTTGATCAATCGGTTCGCAATAGCGCGGAGCTGCTGAATGGAAGGCAATTCCCAGTCTCGACATTCACGCTTGATTCAGTGGAAGGGGCCGCGGACGAAATCGTCGAAGGCGCCTCGACGAGAGTGAAACTAAGGGGCACTCTGGAGCTCAAAGGCGTGGCAGTTCCCCTTGAGGTCGATGCGTCGTTTGAGCGCCGTGCGGCGGAGAATGGCCGGCCGCAGTTGATTCTCAAGGGATCGTTCGGCTTGGAGCAACTCCAAGAGAAGTTCGCAATTACCGGCCCGGGCGGGCCCGACGAACCGGCGGGCAACCGGCTCGTCCTTGACCTTCATATCACCCTCGTGCATTCCGACCCATCGGAAATGTAGCGGGCACGTTGGGACCGTCCGGCGTCTCAATCGTGAAGTCCTGACCGTATTCAGTCACCCCATCCACCGAGTCGATCGTCGGCCGAGCCGGATGGGGACAAGCCCCGCCGGGTGCGAAGAAGTATGGATGATAAAAAGCTTGGGCCATCGCCCCGCACACATCGCTGCCGTGCATGAGCACTCGACCGTCGGGGAGAAGAACCGCCGTGGAATGAAAGACCCAACAGGACTGTCCTGGCGCCATTATTATATAAAGACGGTGCCGCTGCACTCCGCCCCGCGCCACGTTTTCGCGAGATTGGATTGAATGGCCCGGCGAATTCAGGGCCCGCTGAAAAGATCAGCGATCAGGGTGCTGAACAAGGCGGAGAAGATCGCCGCGATGAAAGACGCAAGTTGGGCCACAAATTCCGTGGAGGTCAGGTATCCGTCAATATCCCACATAATCCCACATATATTCTTAGCTCCCGTCTATATCGGTGCCGTGGCACCGCCTTTAAGCGCCTTACGCCGGCCTCCCTCCAGCTTGCAATGTAGGGCGCGACACCCACGGCTTCAACTACGCCGCGGCCGGCTGCCCCGTCGGGAATCCCGCGCCTCGGGTCGTCTTCGCCAGGGCCCACGCGCAGCCAAGAACCGCAAGCCCCGACAAGATCCACCGTGGAATCGCGTCGGGCACGACCATGAAGATCGCGCCGATCAATCCCACGCCGACGATAACCCACGTAATCGTTCGCAACACCACCGGCCGGTAAACCAACGGCACGGCGATGGCCACCGTGCTGTACGTTCCCACAAGCGTCCCGATGAGCATGGCGAAGGCGAATCCGTGAATCCCGGGTCCGCCGAACAAGTAAAGAACGATCACGGTCAAAGACACAAGCGTGGCCGTCAGAATCGTTCGCGACATCGTCTGGTTGATGCTGTTGTTGATCATCGACGCCGAAAGCGCCCCCGCACGGCCTTTGTTTTCCCGAATCCGGTCAAACACGACAATGGTGTCGTTGAGCCCGTACCCGATGATCGTCAGGATCGCCGCCAGCATGGTCAGATCGAACCGGAATCCTTCGATTAGCAGAATCCGCCCTACGAATGTGTCGGCGATCCAATGTGATGCGGCGATCAAGCCCAGCACAACGCAAACGTCATGGACCACGGTGACTAAAACGGCCAGCCCGTAATCACGTGTACCGAAACGGAACCAGACGTACGCCCCGATCCCGATCATTGCCAGCACGAAGGCGAAGATGGCGCGGTTCTGCGTCTGCCCCGCAATCTGTGGCGCGAATTGCACGACCTTGGAGAGCGACCGTTCGCTCCCCAGCGCTGCCTCGACCTGGGCCAGCTGCGGACGGGCCAGATTCTCCATCCAGCGGACCGGGTCATCATCATAGTGCAGAGTTTCGTCGTGGCCGCAAATGGCAAAACGGCGATAGCCCGTGGTTCCGTCGGCACGACGCTCGCCCTCACCCAGTTGGAACACCGCCAGTTCCGCCGTGCGATGTTGCTCGAATTCAGGCAGCAGGCCCACTTGGCGCAGACGGCGCTCCAGTTCCTCCTTGCTCAGCGGCTCCTCCGTGGCCGGGAGACGGATATCGAGGGCGATGCCGCCGCGGAACGCGCGAACGTCATAGTTGGCCTCGGTATCCAGGACGTCGGACAAATACTGGTCCTCGGCCTCGACCACAAAAAACGGCTCCCGCGTCAATTCCTCGTCCCGCGTGGGCGTAAAGCTCACCGCCTGCTGGACCGCCAATTTGTCGCCCAGCGTGGCAAGGATGGCTGCCTGCACGATTGCGCGGGCCGTCTCCGTGGTGACAATTTCATAGGATTGGCCGCCTCCGGGATTGGTGCCTTCGTCGCCGACGGCCTGCATGCGTGCGCCGCGAAGCCGATCACGGGCCACCAGAACCCTGGCTGCGGCCTGCCTCACGGCCGTCCGAAAGCCCTCCAGGCTAAGCGGGTTGTCGGCGCGGGACTCATACACGGCCGTGCCGCCGGATGCTTGGATACCGTCCCGTTCCAACTTGTCCTGGAGCGTCTCGCGCGTCAGCGCCGCCAACTGCTCCCCGGTAAGCGTCGTCGATTCCAGGCGGAATCTACCTGGCACGTCCGCGGCGATCGCCTGTGAAGCGGCCGCTTCGAGTTGCCGCGCCGCGTTGGCAAGCCAATCCACGGCCGAGCCCGAACCGGCTCCTTCCTCAGTAATGGCTTGCCGGATTTCCTCGTCTGTGATGCGATGCGCGGGCGTCAAATCAACCTGAACGCCGGTTCCGCCGAGGAATTCAATGTCGAAAAAGGACTCCGTCCGGGCCACGCTGAGCCAAATGAACAGACTCAGTCCGCCAAGAACCGCGGTCGTGGATGCCGGCCAGAATACGCGGCGCAGACCGACCCAATCGATGCTCGGAACGCCGACGAGCCTGCGCATCGAGAAGTCGGTCAACAACCCGCGAACGACGAGCAGGGCATAGATCAGCCTCGTCACCGTAAGGGCCGTGAACATGCTCATCGCGATACCGATGCCGAGCGTGATCGCGAAACCCTTGATCTCCTCGCTGCCGACAAACCCCAGGATGACACTGGTGATCAAGGTGGTGAGGTTGCCGTCCAGAATCGCCGAGAATGCTTTGTCGTACCCCAGCGTAAGGGCTTTCTTGAAAGGTACGCCGCGCAACCGTTCTTCGCGAATTCGCTCGAAGATCAGCACGTTGGCGTCGATGGCCATGCCGATGGACAGCAACAGACCGGCGATGCCCGGCAGCGTGAATGTTGCCTGCATCAAGGCCATCACGCCCAGAGTGAACAAAAGGTTGAGCGTCAGGGCCAAGGTCGTGACGCCGCCGCCGGCGATGCCGTAATAGAACACTACGAAAGCCACCACCAGAACCGCACCCCACAACGAGGCTTGCAAACCGTTTCGCCGATTGGTCTCTCCGAGACTGGGCCCGATCGTCCTCTCCGCCAGCGGTGTCTCCTTGAGTCTGGCGGGCAGAGAACCGGCTTCAAGCGTGTTGACCAGCTCCAGCACCTGTTCGACGGTGAAAGTGCCTTTGATCTGGCAGTGCTCGCCGATGGCCTCCTCGATGTTCGCGTAGGACATGGCCGCGTCGTCCAAAAAGATGCAGAGGTCACGTCCGACGTTCTTGCCGGTTAACTCGCGGAACAACCTCCCCCCGCGGGCGTCCAGGGCGAAATTCACGACGTTTGCGCCCGTCCACGCGTCCCGATCAGGGCGCGCCCCTTTTAATTGCCATTTCTTCGTTCCGGAACTGCGCAGCAATCCGAATTCCGGGTCACCGTGGGCCAGCACGTAGTAGCGGCCTGCATATTCCTCGACGATGGGGCGGCCGGGAATCTCCTTCACCGCCTCGAAGTTGCTCAGGTCGTCCAAGTGCAGAAACTTCACCACATCATCGACGAGCAACCACTGATAACGATCACCCGCCTTGGGACGCGGACCGAACTTGGCCAGTTGCTCGGTATATTTGCCAATGGGCTGCTTCAGCGCCGGATTGTCATGGCTGGTCATCCCGGCTGATTCCGGATCGCGATCGGCCAGGATTCGGAATTCCAGAACGCCGGCTCCCCGAAGGCGGCGCTTGAGGTCGGAGGGGTCCTCCAAGTCGCTTTTTTCCGAGGCCCAGTCGTCGTACGCCTTCACCGCAGCGGAAATCGCCCCACCGTCGGCTCCGGACTCGGCCAGGTCGTAGCCCGGGTATTGTGCGCGGATCTTGTCGAGCTCGGCGTCGCGCTTCGCACCGGAAGGCAACGCCAGAACGTCCAACAGCCGCCCTACTGGCAAGCTGGTGGTCAGAAGGTCGGAGATCGCTTTTTCATAGGCGTCTCGGGCCGCTTGGGCGGCCGAGGCTTCACCCTTCTCGGCCTCGCGATGGCCCTGGGCCGCCCCGGCAACGGCGTCGATCAGCGGCGCTCGGCCCGGGATCCCGCGCTGCAAGCCTCGCAGCGCTCCTTCGCGTCGATCCGCCGGGGCGTTAAGTGCCATCTCGATGTCATACCGGCTCAGATTCATCGAACGAATTCGTTCGATTGCCGCCTCTTTCGCTTCGCGACGGACAATCGCCGCCTTGGGCGGCCGCGGCATGCGGATCTCAAGGCGCGTATTACCCACCGGGCGCCACTCGAGATTGAGTTGGCTTTGCGGATCCACGCGCTCTTTGAGGATGTGCATGATCCGCGTCGAAAGACCTAATTGGCCCGCTTTGTCCAGTCCGGTCGTGTCAATCTCAAAAAGCAGGCTGCTTCCGCCGACCAAATCAATGCCGCCCTTGAGCGTCCGATCCGGCGGATACAGGACGATTAAGCTCAAAGCGACCAAGCCGATTACCAGCAACCACTTCAACGTCCGATTGGGGTCGTGCATGTCAGCAAGTTCTCCAGCCCGCCGGGGGTGGGCCGCCAAACGAGCCCACTGCTGCGCCTCGCATCTACTTCGATGCGATGGTTCAATTTACCGCGACTTTAACGCAAAACTTCCAAAACAACAGCATAAATGCATGAGTAGGAGGTGACCTAATGCCAAATGAGCCTCGCCTCCACCATGCCCGCTTCGAGTTTTCGGGCATTATAGGGCAACGGGCAATCCGAGCAACTACCTTTTCGGGGCATGGAGAAGGGGCAATTCTCGACACGAATCGCCCGGAAACATCGCAGAATCTTCTTGTTTTTTCGCGTGGAATCCGCGTGTTTAGCACCTATAATGAATGGGCGAGGTTAAATAAACGTACGGATAGCAGAGGCGATCAGTGGAGCGAAGTGTTACCAAACAACGTGTCGAAGGGATGCATTTCTGCCTGTTTCAGCGTCCCGTCCACCCAGAGTTATTCCACATCCACCGCGTAAAGCGGCTACAGCAAAACCGTTATAACGCCGAGGTCTGGGTGGTGGGTCTCGCGCACGTTGTGACGCTTCAGTATGGCGACAAGGTCCTCACAGAAGTCGTGACAGAAGAGACCGAATACCTGCCAAAAACTGGATTGGTGGCGAGTTTCCGGTTCAGAGGCGAACGCGATCATGCGCAGTCGTTTGATGATGGGACCAGGTATCTTCTTTCCACCCAAGTCGAACGCCTGACGCCGCAGTTGTTTCCGGCCACGCATCGGGATTACGTCCACTTTGCCCAAAACCGGGGTATGTTTGTTTCTTTTGACGAATGGAGCCACGACGGACTAGCCCCGTTTTCTTTCTTGGATTTTGATGCCCGTGATCACGAATTGCACGTGCATGCGTTTCACGCTTTTCCTGAAGAGCTTACACTTTTAAAGACTCAATCTATATTCGAAATCGGCCGCCGATCCCGCAGCTGAGCAGGCGTTCTAGAGAAAAATGGTTGATTTTTTGCCGGGCCGATAGTTGACAAGCCCAAATAGTCCGATTAGACTCTATGCTGGGTTGAAGTGGCTGAGGGAGTTGACGCGCGCAGCGAAGACTGCGGCAGTAATCGGAATCATTGGGTATTGATTATTCTCCGGTTATCATAAAAGCGGATTGCTATCATAAAGTTTTTGTTCTCCTCTCTCCCTCCACCACACCAACACGGCCACTAAAGGTGGTAGCCTTTGGAGATGCCGTAGGTCTCGGGACGCGAATAGCTTTTGTTGTCGTGTGTTCGGCCAAGGTTGAGCGTGCACGCCGCGCGACGATAAGAGCGGCTCTTCCTGAGTTTCATCCCAGGACATAGGGACGATGCTTTACATCGTCCGCCGGGGGAGCTGTGCTTGCTTAAGACGCACCTGCAGCTCCTTGCGAGACCCGTGGTGTTTGGTGGTTCGGTCGCGCGAAGACCAGGGGTGTTGATGGGGCAGCCCTGGGTGAGGGATTCCGTGCGGTTGGAACGTGAGTCTTAAAGCCCCAAACAAAGGAAGTTAAGGAATTTCATGAGGAGAACACAAAAGTGACACGAAAATCCCGAGCTTTTACGCTAATCGAGCTGCTGGTGGTGATTGCCATCATCGCGCTCTTGATCTCGATCCTCCTTCCCAGTCTCGCTCGCGCCCGAGAGCTCAGCAAGCGTCTCGTATGCGCGTCGAACGTGAAGGGAATCGGGACGTCCTGCAAGATTTACTCAAACGAGAATCAGGAGAAGTGGCCCTGTCCGCCGTTCAGGCAGGGGTCCGTTAATACGTCCCAGGCCATTCAATATCTGCTGCCCAACAACGGGTTGGATGGCCCCGGACAGACGGGCTATCGACGCACGGAGCCGTCGCTTTCCGAAGGCGGGCACCAGAACGCCGGCAGCACGCAGTGCTCCGTAACGCGGGCGTACTGGATGCTGGTGCGGTCGGGTGACATCACCGTGAAGCAATATATTTGCCCGAGCAGCGGCGATGAAGATGACCCGACGGAAGATATTGATTTGTATTACGATTTCTTTGAATACAAGCACATCAGCTACGGTTATCAGGTGCCGTTCGGGCCGCGAGATACCAGGGCTCGCGAAGGCATCGACAACCGACAGGTGATCGCGGCCGACAAGGGTCCGTTTTATCTAGAAGACGATCTGCCGGCGAACAATTGGATGAAGCCAGGCGGCGGCGGGCCGGTCATTCTGGACGATCCGCCGAAAATATGGCGGCCCTACAACTCGGCCAACCACGGCGGGAAATCCAACGGCGAAGGGCAGAACGTGCTGTTTGGCGATGGTCATGCGACGTTTGCGCCGATTCCGGCGGTCGCGGTGGATAGCGATAACATTTACACGTTGATGGGCCCGGCCTTCGATATCCTGGGGCTCAACCGTATCCACGGCGAAACGGTGCACGAGGCTAATCCGCCTCCCTATCCGGGGCAGAACACCCTGGGACAGGGTAAGTATGCGTCGACCGATTCGATGATTTATCCGTAATCCGCGAAGAAACGAACTTTGGTTCTTTTGAGACGGCGGGCCAAAAGCCCGCCGTTTTCATTGTGGGAGCTTGTAGCCCAAGATCCAACGCCGTTGGGTAACGGGCGCGGCGAGACGCCCTCTCGGTCTTGCGGTCGGAAGGGCGTGGATCACACGGGCCACGGAGCTGGGAAACAAAGTGCCTCAGGTCATCGTGGTCAATGTCAGCATCACAATCCACGCGGGCTTGATGGCAGACGTGATCTACCGTACTCGCGTCGCGGCCGGTATGACAGTTGAAGAGGGTGGCCGCGTCTTTTAGGTCCACGGAGCCACTGCGATCATAGTCCGGCTCGGCGGGGCGACAATCGTCGACGGTAACGCGGCCCAAGCATTCGTCGAATTGCCCGTGAGAGTCGGCGACGCGAAGCGTCACCTCGTGGTCTCCCAACCCATAGGGCCCGGATGGCAGCTGAGAAAGCACCAATACGTCACCATCCGGATCGACGGAGCCGTTGTTGATGCTCGTGTGTGCATCGCAGGTCAGGGCATCGGCGCAGACCACCACGTTACGGCACCGCGCCAGCGGCGTGGAGTTGGTCACGGGAATCAGTGCACCATCGGTGGGCCGTCTTTGGCCGACCGTATCGACGATGGTGACACAGTCGTACACTCCAACGGAGATGGGCAGAAGGCTCACCCCAAGACTCAGGCAATCCGCCGTGCCGATCAGACGCCCATCGAGATTAAGAACTTGGGCTGTGACGAAGCTGATGCCTTCGCCGGCCTCTTCAACGATGGTGATTCCTTCGCCGCCGAAATCGTCGTAAGAATTGAAGAATCCAACGGAGGCGTACGTGCCGATTTCTACCGTGCTTACGGCACCGATGCAGGAAGAAGCGTAGCATCCGTAGCGTCCGTCAGGACCGTAGACGTTGCCCAGCTCCTGAGTTACGCCCAATACGGCGGCCACGCCGCTGCCCGAACCAAAGGTCAAAGCCGCCCCTAGGTCGATCGCTCCCTGATGAAGCTCTGAGCTATAGAGGGATCGGCATACCTCGTCGGGATAGATCGAGTCATCTTCCACCGGAAAGCACTGGGGCAGGAGTTCCCCAGGGAAGGGAATCGGCCAGCAAACCAGACCGTGCGCACAGCGGTCCACGACGGGAGCGCAGTGCTCTCCGATTTTCCGGAACGGCCTGCACAAGTCCTGGCACCCGGACTCGCAATTCAATACGCAGTTATCACAGTCCAGGCGGCATCCATTCTCGCAGTCCGCCCGCGATCGGTTGCAGCCCGTCCGGCAGTCATCGCAGGCGGCGCGGCAATCGCCGCAGTCGCAAACGAAGTCGGGCAATGGGCAGCATCCGATGCTGCAGCCGGCGTCGCACGCGGCGCAACCGAGGTCGCAGGAACCGAAGGCAGCCTGACAACCCACCCAGCAAGCGCCGCTGGTGAAGTTACAAAGAGCGCCGCACGTCCCCTCCGTGGCGCTGCACAAAGCTCTACATAACTCGATCTCGGCTTGGTTCTGGCATTCCGCTCCTCCGGCCATCACATTCTGGATGGGCGCCGCCGCGGCGGTCGCGCAGATCAAAGCAACGAGTTGTTGCGAAGAGCTCACCATAGATCTTCCTTCCCGCGGGCGGGCAAATGGCCGCGGGGCCTACCCCATCCACGGGGCTGGTAGCTGATGACGGTCATCAGGTCCTCCGTAAGGGGTTTGAAAACGCAGCCAATGGCGGCACTTTAGGGTTCATTGTACGCCTCGGCGGAAGAAACACAAGCGCCGGCCCCTTGCGCATCTAAAGGTCCGACGGCACACACGCCGTACGCGCACACGCCGGGTCCCATGCCACGGAGGGTAACGATCAGGGGCCGCCGAGAATCGCGGTCAACGCGGAATAATCGTCCAGTCCAATCTGTTCGTCGGCGGTCAGATCGAGAATGCGGCAGGCATCGGGAATCGGTGATTGGCCCACGCACGTGTGGAATAACAGATAGTCTTGCATGTCGATGTCGCCGTCGGGCTCGTGATCGCCCAGTGTAACCCCGTGAGGCAAAAGCAGCACGGGCAGGTCCACGGGTTGATTGGCGACGTTCACATTGATCACGCGGGTATCATAACCCGAGGCGCTGACTTGCACGGTGTAGGTATCAAAGGCCCGCACCAGCCAACGCGAACGGCCAAAAAGAGGATCCGAAGTTCGGGGAAGCTCCCCGGTGTCGAAAGTGAAATCGAGCAACTCGACGCGAGCCACGAGCGGGTCGCCGGTCAAATGATCGGCGACGCGAATATCCAGGCGGGCCCCACCGAGGCGGCCCAGCAAATAAAGCCAGCCGGGGCGGTTGTGCGCAACCTGCTGCATGCCCACCGAAAAAGTAGGTTGGAAGGACGTTCCTACTTCAATGATTAGGGCATACGTGCCGACGTTCGCGTAATACCAACTCGTGTCGTCACCGTTGACCGGTCCGATGGCAATCGGTGAATACACGTCGTACGTGGGTCCCACGGTGTCGATGGCATTGGCCGTTTGATGCATCAATTCGTCTATGACGGCGTGCTCCGGCATGCTCTGGTCGGGGAAGCCGTCATTGCAAGCATAGGGATAGTCAATGAACTGGCCGTACGAGTGATAAGATACGGCGATGACCGGCCGCGTTTGCGTGGTCACGTCGATCATGGCCTGTGTTTCAGGCTCGGACGCGGGGACATCGCCCCGGTAGGTATCGGCGCAGGCGGTCCCGCTGGAGCCGGTTCCGCGTTCGCAGTTTTGCGGACCGGCGCCCCAGTGATAGGGATAGTTGCGGTTGAGGTCCACTCCTGGATTCGTCGCCGTGCAGACGGCCCGCATGTTCTTCCGATGAAAATCGTCGACGTTGTGGACCTGAAAACTGCCGTCCGGATTGACCATCGGAATCAGATATATCTTGTAGCCGTCGACCCATTCCCCGACTTGCGGATTGCCCGCCGCATACTCGTCGGTCAGATAGGTGATCGCGTCCATCACGACATGGGGTGTCACCACCTCACGTGAATGATGCAGACCGTTGAGAAGGAGCGCCGGTTTGTCCTCGGTCACGCCCGGATTGTTGGAGATTTCCATGCAATAGATGTTCCGTCCTTGCCGGCCTTGGCCGATGATCGTCAGGTTCGTCAGGGAAGGATGCGCCGCCGCTTCGGAGAGCATGAAGGACTCCAGCGCCGCTGGATCGACGAAGCCGGCGGGTACGCCGCGCTGCGTTTCCCTTTCGGATAGCGGCGTGGACGACTCCGTCTCGAGGATTCCGAAACCGGCGTCGGTGAGCCTGGTGAGCGAATCGCCTCTGCGAAGGATTACATCCAGGGTAGCCTCGCGCCGCAGGAACCCGGCCACGTCGTAGTCGCGCTGCCGGAGCCACGTGACCCACGCCAGAGTCGCTTCGGGGTGCATTTCTTGCCCGGCCGTGAACCCGGGAAATGTCATTCGATAGCGCGTGGCATCCTGGGCCCGCGCATCCAGAACGAATAGAGCCATCAGCCCAGCGGCCGCGATCAGCTTACGATGCTTTCCCATCCCCACTCTCTTCCAATTCCAGTTTCGTGCTTGCTGCTTTTGGCGCCATTATTAGCCGGAGAACCTTAAATTATGGTAAGGGATAGGCCGGTTTTCGCAAGGGGGAAGGGGCTTCTTTGCCGGGACTTCATTTTTGAGTAGATTGACCGTGCAACGCGTTTCGATAGCTTGCATTCATGTTGAACCGCGGACGGACCGCGTAAGGAGGCTCTGATGCAATTCCCCGAAACCAAGCCGGCGTCGGCCTTTGGGTTTCGAAACATCCTGTACGCCAAGAACGGACATCGGGCGACGGTAACGATCAACCGGCCCGAGGTGCTCAACTGCCTCAATTTCCCGACTCTGCGCGAGTTGCACCGCGCTTTCGAGGACGTTTCCTGGGACGACCAGATCCGCGTCTTGGTCGTAACCGGCGCCGGCGACCGGGCTTTCTGCACCGGGGCCGATCTAAAAGAACAAGCCGAGTTTTGTCTCGACCATCCGAATGCCTATTGGAAATGGATGGGCGCCTTCATCGAAATGCATGAAAAACTGCGAAATATCGGCAAGGTCACCATCGCCCGGCTCAACGGGATGGTCGTCGGCGGAGGCAACGAGCTGAACATGTCCTGCGATCTGGCCATTGCGGCCGACGATATTCACATTCGACACGTTGGCCCCGCCCGCGGAAGCGTGCCGGCCGCCGGAGCCACGCAGTGGCTTCCACTGCTGGTGGGCGACCGCCGTGCCCGGGAGATTCTCTTCCTTTGCGAGGAAATCCCGGCCGCTCAAGCGCTGGAATGGGGACTGATCAACCAAGTAGTGCCCCGCGCCCAGTTGGATGGCGCTGTGGACGCCTGGTGTGCGAAACTGATCGACAAACTTCCGGAATGCACCCGTTATACGAAGCAACACCTTAACTTTTGGAGAGATTTTTCATGGCACCTGACCATCGGGCATGCCCGGGATTGGTTGAGCTTGCATAATCTTGCACCCGAGGTTCAGGAGGGCATCGCGGCGTTCTTGGAGAAGCGGCCCGTTGATTACGCCAAGGTCCGGGAAGAAATGCGCTAGAGGCCCCCACTGCGGAAAAACGCTCGAAAGCGTCCAATTTCCGGAAGGATTTCTTCCTCGCCATCGCGGCGCGACGACAAGTGTATCAAGGTTTGTGACTTGATCGACCAAACGGCGAATTTATATTATAGTTCTTTGAAAGACCGAGTGAAGGAGTTCCGGACCGCACTCCGGTGCCGTGAACCGGGGGAGATCCAATTAGGGGTGAATTCAGGGAGTTTAGGACCATGAGATTTCGGAAGAGCGTGGGTCTTGTCGCAACGGTTCTTTGTGGCGGGGCATTATTGGCCATGTTGGCGGCGGCCGGTCGGACCCGAGAGCCACAGCCACGGGAGGTAACCCTTCATGGCAAAATCGTGGACCTTCAGAGTTACATGACCGGCAAGTTTGCTTCCGACGACCATGTGCGTGCGACCCAGCAGGCCATCCGGGCGGGAATTCCGTCCGCGTTGGAAACGGAAGACGGGCTGGTCATCATCGGGCAAGGTCATCGCGGCCCCATGCGGACCATCATGCCGCTGGCGTTCAAGGACGCCGAGGTCAAAGGGACGCTCTACGAGAAGCAAGGACTTCAGTACATCGACGTTACGGCGGTGACGAAAATGACCAAGCCCGAGGACGAAGAAGAGGAAGCCGAGCAGCCCGAAGGTGAACCGGGCTACGATCCCGACGGCCCGCCGGATGAATAACCTCAGCTTGGCGTGATATCGATTGATTCCGGGTCGGCGGCGGCAAAGCAAGCCGCGGTCTTTGGAATGCGCCAACCCAAAAGGTCCTCGGCTCGCAACAAATCTCAAATGAGGCGGTAATCGTCGATTTCTCCCGCAATAGGCCGTAGGAATCGCATGAATTACTTACACGATTGTTCCTACGGATCGCCCTATTTGCTGGGCTTTCGCGAATCGATTCGTTTATGTTATTTCTGCGCGACTCCTTAATTGGCCTCGCCGTGCGTTGCTCGCCCCCTGATAGAAACGCTTCCCCATGGCCGCCCCCACGACGTTGATTCCGCTGCCGACGCATTGGCTGCCGCTTTTCATTTTTTTGCCCGCATGACGGACGTGTCCATCGGGACGATACGCCTGATCTGCGTCACGCGCGGACGGCGCGTGGCGGCCATCGTCTTGGGCTTTGTGGAGATTCTGATCTGGATTCTGGCGGTTTCGTCGGTGCTCAGACAGCTCGATTACTGGCCCAATATTTTGGCCTACGCGGGTGGATTCGCCGCGGGAAATGCGTTGGGTATGTGGATCGAGCAGCGGCTGGCCTTAGGCATGCAAATGGTGACGTTTTTGTCGCGAGGCAGCGCTCAGGCCGTGGCCGAACGGCTACGGTACGCCGGCATGATGGTCACCACCTTGCAAGGCAGTGGGCGCGACGGGCCGGTGGCGGTATGCCTGGCCATCGTCGCTCGAAAGCGCACCCGCGCTCTTATCGGCATGGCTGCCGAAATCGATCCCGAAGTTGTCGTCACCGTCGAGGACGTGCGGGAGAGTACGGCCGTACAACCGTGGTTTCACATCGGCGGCAAAGTGCCGAGCGCTGATTCGCAATCCGCCGTTCCACCGTAACTACGGTGCTCCGTGCGACGCACCGTTTTTTTTTCATCGCCACGCGCGTGGCCCGGTGAGAAGGGTTTGGAAGCCGCGTGCCATGGCAAGCGCATCGCGGCCATGCCCAAAGCGGCGCTAGCTTAGCTACTAGCCTAGATTCTGACGCCCTTGGCCGCCAAGCCCGATGCCGTTCCCTGGATTAGGAAAAGACGGTTGTTGGATCACTCTTGGTCTTTTGGCTCGTGCTTTCGTCGATCCGCCGGAGGTAGATCGGGGGGAGCGTCCTCCTGGAAATCCTCAAGTTGACGTTCGATGATCCTTTCCCGGCGGACGGTCAACGAAGAAAGCTCCGCCTTGAGCTCGGCGATGCGGGCCTCCAGCGACCGCACCTCCAATTCGCGGCGTTTGAGGCGGCAGTCGAACGCTTCACCGAGTAACTCGCGGAGCTGTTCCCGAAGCTCCGCCTTTTGGCTGTTATCGTCCACAAGGTGAACCTGCCGAACGACCAGGCGAATGCGCAGGTCCAGTTTGCGTTCTTGGATCATCAATTGGCCGCGCTGGGGATCGCTGCGCATGATGTCCATCAGGCGGCGGAACTCCGGCGCCATTCGCCGCAAGCGCCGCTCGAATAGTTCCGGCCGGTCTTCCTTGAGGTATTCGAGTTCCTCGGCCACGGCCGGGAAATGCTCACGCATGAAGGCGAGCAGTTCCGACCTTTCTTCTCGGGGAAGGGCAAGCCAGGGGCGATCATCGTCCAACGGTGGAATCCATCGCGAAGGCGGGGGCTCGTCGGGCCATCGCCGCGAAAACTCCGAGCGCGGTTCGGCAGGGTTCGGAGATTCCTCTCCCGCGTGCACCGTCTGGCCGAGCACGGCCAGCGATATGCCCGGCAGGAGACTGACCCAGACTGCGCCGAGTCGATTACCAAAGCGATACCCTTTTTTTGTCATGCTCGGGCTCCCGTCGATAATCATAGTCTGACCATCGCCTCCCATGAAGTGCCATATTGTGTCATTCACCCGTCCTCCGCGGCGGCTTCCCACCAAAGATCGTCGATTCCCTCTGACAACTCCTTTAGGTCCGCATCAAAGGAGTCCCAGACGCCGTCTTCGCCAGGCGGCAACTCCAGATCGCCGATCTGCTCATCGAGCGCGGCCATTGCGCTGGCCACGGCATCTTCCCAATCATGACGCAAGGACGTCGGGGCCGTGGGCACGATTGGCTGTCCCGGCTCGATGGTTGGCGAGCGCAGCCAGAGCGCCGCCCCGATGGCGGCCGCCGCGGCCAAGCCGACCCCCGAACCGATCCACGCGCGGCGGCGCCGCGGGCTCGCCGCTTGAACCGAAGAGGCCGTCTCCCTTTCTCGAACCTGAGTCACGGCGGGCCGGACTCTTCGGCGGGTTCGTTTGATCAGCTCAGAGGGAACGTCGTCGTGGATCCGCTCGGCCAGCCATTGCTCTTGCGCGGCGATTCGAGCCCGGAGCTTCATTTCTTCAAAACTCGGCGGAGCGATATTCGGGCAATGCTCGCGCAGCCATTGTTCGCCGCGTTCGATTTCGAGCAGGAGTTCGTCGTCGAATGTCACGAAGGTGACTCCATCCATTCGCGCAGCTTGACCAGGCCGCGATGCGCCCGGGCCAAGGCCGTACCGAGCGGAGTTTCCATCAACCGCGCAATCTCAGCAAAACTCAGGTCCCCATAGTGACGCAACATCACCACCTCGCGCTCGGGCTGGGGCAAACGCGCCAGTGCTTGCTGTAGACGATCAAGTTCCTCGACCACCTCCATGCGCCGTTCGGGGTCCTTTTCCTCGGGCTTTCGGATGGCCTCGGCCCCCGGCTCGTCGCCATCGTCGTCTTGAGAGACCGCCGCCAAACCCAATCGTTGCAGGGGGTTGCGGCGCAGCTGCCGGAGACGGTCGCGCACCAGGTTAACGGCGATTCGGAACAGCCAAGCATCAAACCGGCCATCGTGTACATACTTCGAGATCGTCCCGATGAGCCGAACGAAAACGTCCTGGACCAAGTCCTCCGCTTCGAGCCGTTTGCCTGTGAGCCGGTACGCGAATCCATAAAGCCTCGGTGAATAAAGTTCAACGATACGCTCTAGTGCTTCCTCGTCCAACTGCTGTGCTCGACCAACGAGCTCGGCGAGATCGTCGGCCTCGGGACATCGGCAGTGACGGTTCATGCGTTCCATTGGGTTTAACGTTTGGCGTGTTCTAACATTGCGGCGAGTTTCCGCAAAAAACAGGAGCTGCTCCGAAAACACCGCATTTGCGTTCGCCGGTTCGCAAGGTCCGCGGAATAAAGAGGCTTCTTGCATCAGGGTCCCTGCCGATTATACTGGCTTGGCGCGAAGGCGAGTTAATCAGCGAAAGGACCTTTGGTATGTCACGTGTTTGCTATTTTACAGGAAAAAAGACTCGGGCTGGCCGCTCGATTGCCCGCAAGGGAAAGGCCAAGTACCTAGGCGGCGTCGGCCGCAAGACCACCGGCACCACGAAGCGGAAATTCAAACCCAACGTCCAGCGCGTGCGTGCCGTCGTTGATGGAAAGATCTGCCGGATTAAAGTGTCGGCCAAGGCCATTCGGATGGGGCTACTTGAAAAACCGCAAAGACGTGACCGTGGACACGCCAGCAGCGAGCCGCAAACTTCGGTTCGCGCGGACGTTTCGGCCCCCTAGTGTCCGCGCTGATTAAAAGTCAGCGGTTCGCCGCAGCGAGCCGCGAACTTTAGTTCGCGCGGACGTCCGCACACAAGCGCCCGCGCCGTGACTCGCTCCACACGATTTCGCTTAGCGATTTGGGCCGGCTCTTTCGGCGCCGGCCTGGTCTTGGCCTTCTTCATTCTTCGCGAACCAGTGGACGTGCTCACGCGCGGGGCCCTGTCGGCTGCCCAGGAGAAATGGGAGCAGTCGCACGTGACGGACTATGACCTTCGCTACCGCATGCATGGAAGTGAATACGAAATCAAGGTCCGCGATGGGGTGGTTGTCGAAGCACGGGTGAACGATCGCCCGCCGACTTCGGCCGATTGGCAGGTGTACTCGATGGACGGACTGTTCGAGACGCTCGGTCAGGAGTTAGATAACCTGGAAAACCCGACCGGTCCTTTCGCGGGCCGAGGCGGCGCCGTGCTTCTTCGAGTGCGGTTTCATCCGGAATTCGGTTACGTCGAACGCTTTCTTCGCTCCGGCACCGGCCCGGCCCGCAGCGTAGCCATCGAGATGCTGCAGTTTGCAAAACTCCGATGAGGCCCGGCCATTGGCAGACGTTTTCTAGCAGACTCAAACTAGCACACGTGTGCGCGACGACCACAGTCAGCCGATAGATACAGGGAAGCCGCGTTGGCGTTCGCCGCGGCGGTTCTGACCCGCGGAATGAGAGTCAGGGATGACCCAGTCTTGCCTCTTGGGCTCCGTTTTTTTGATTGCTTCGCTTATCTTCGCCGGAACCGGACGGAGCCAGCAGCATCGGCCGTGGATCGATCTTCGGTTTGTCGCCGCAGAACCCGCGGAAGCGGGCGGACCGAATTACGGATTCCTCATCGGCCGGTATGAGGTTCGAAATGACCAGTGGGTCGCGTTCTTCAATGACGCTCAGGCCCATTTGGACGACGAGCGCGGTCAGTACCTCTATTTCGACGCGGACAGCGGCGACGTGTACGCCAACGACCAGGAGCAGGGGGTCATCGGTTTTGCCGGGGCCGGCATCCTGGCGTTTCGCAATTCGGCCAATCCGTGGGTGACGTACGATGCCTTCACCGGCCTCTACGCCGTCGTGCCGGGCTTCGAGGGTCACCCGGCCACGGGGGTGAGCTGGTACGGCGCCCTGAAGTACTGCAATTGGCTTACGCTAGCCGTCGGTCAAAGCGCTTCGGAGCGAGCCTACGTGGAAGGGCCGGCCTCGCGGCCGTTCGCTTGGCGGCCGGCGACGATCTCCGAGGAGGCTTGGGCGGTTCGCGACCTGACAGCCGCGGAGCGAACGGCCTTGTTGCGGCTGCGCGGGTTCCGTTTGCCGATGGATGGCGGCGACGGGGGAAGGGAGCCCGGGGTGTTCAACGAGTGGTACAAAGCGGCGGCATGGAATCCACGCACCGGAGTCCATTACTCCTACGGTTTTGGTCGCGATAGCTTAGGCGGCGCTGACGCCAACTTTCGGTGCAGTGGGGATCCCTTCGAAGACCTTGACGATTGCACGCTGGCAACCACGACGCCGGTCGGTTTTTTTGACGGGTCGGTTCATTTCGGCCAGTTTGCGACCCGTGCCGACCAAAATGCATACGGCCTATTTGATCTTTCCGGCAATGTGTGGGAATGGGTGCAAGATCAATCGTCTTTGCCCGGAAACCGCCGGAATCGGGGCGGCTCTTTTCGGAGCGCCCTCGTTTCGCTGGCCGCGGCCGGCGGTTCCGAACGCGCCGCGGGCGCCACCAACGACGCAACCGGTTTCCGCGTGGTTCTCGTGCAGGAAGTTGCCGGTGGCCTCGTCTTGATTCCCGACGCGGATTTGAATGCCGCGGGAGTGTGGGGCGGTCCCTATTCAAATGCCTTGAGCGCGAAAGCGTACCGGGTGATCAACGTCGCCGAGTCCGCCGTGGAAGTCAGCATCTCCGTGGATTCGCCGTGGGTGACGTTGAACGTGCCCCCAGAGCTGAGCCTGGAGCCGGGGGATACCTGGGGTTTTGCAGTGGCAATCGAGCCGCATTGCGATGACACATTGCCCCCCGGCGACCACGAAGCTCTGCTCACGTTGACAAGCTCGGCGGAAAACTCGGCTACCCATCGCTTGATCCGATACCAGACGACCGAGCCGCTGAGCATGGCGCCGGCGGATACACTTCGCTTTTCGATTGCCTACGGTACTTTGGAGAGCCGTTCTTTCAGCTACACGTTGGTCAATTCCTCCGATCAGGCCGTGCGTTGGTCGGTTCGTTCAATCGAGACGACGAATCCGATTCACCCGCCCCCGCTAGCGCAGTGGTTGACGATCAACGGTCATCAAAACGCATCCGGTGAGGTTTCTTCAAGGGGCGAAGCGGTCATCGCCGTGGAACTAGATACAGAGGTCACTGGGACCATGGCCGTCGGAGAGTATCGAGCGGAACTTCGCGCGCTCGACGAATGCACGGGTACGGAGTTCTCTCGATCCATCGCCCTGGACGTGCTCGCGCCCTTTTCGCTCGCGCCTTCGGGGACCCTTGTCACTCGCGGACTCTGCGGCGGGATCTTTCCCGAAGTTCCGATCACCCTGAGCAATGAAGTCACCATGCCGTTGGTATGGGCTTTGGAGATCGACCGTCCCGACATTCTTGAAATAGACATCACCGTTGGGGTTCTGGCACCCGGGCATGAGATTTCGGTGACCGCGTCGGCCGTTGGTGCGGTGGGTGACTTGCCCGTAGGGCTTTACCCTGTAACGCTGACTTTCCGGCAGCCTGCGACCGGCTTTTCCATTCAGCGCGTTTTGACGATCGAAGTAACCCCGCTGATCGTTGAACCGGATGACGGGGTAATTTTTCAAAGCCCGCGAGGCGGCCCACTTGCCTCAAGTGATTACCATTACACGATTCAAAACGCGGGTTTTAAGGAGCTTGCGTGGATTGTCTCTTTTGCGGAAACGACCAGTCCGCCCTCGGGACAGAATTGGTTGCAGTTTTCGCAGAGTTCAGGCACGATCCTCGATCCGTTCGGTAGCGCCATCATCGAGGTTTCGTTAAGTCCTGCCGCCGCTCGGCTGCCCCCAGGAACCTATACCGGGTTGCTTGCGTTTTCACATAGCTTTGCGCCCCGAGGCTGCGAAGCGAGCCGAACTATGAAATTGCGGGTCGGTCCGGAAGCGTTTGCTCTGGACATGACCCTCATACCGGGCGAGGACGTTCAGCCCGGCGGGCCGACGCATACGTTTCGAATAGGCCGATTCGAAGTGACCAACGCCGAATATGTTCGCTTCCTGAATGATGCGCTGGATCGTCCGACCGACGCTCGCGGCCAGTTCCTTGACCACGGCGACCCGCCCGTGGGCGTCGTCCGACTCACCGGCGATTCCACGCTTGTCTTTGACGCCGGAGCGGGAGCAGCGATTCAAGTTGCCGATGGACGCTATGAAGTTATGTCCGGAAAGGAGGACCATCCCGTCGTAGGAGTCAGTTGGTACGGGGCCGCGAAGCTCTGCAACTGGTTGACCGTTGCACAGGGCATGGAGCTTCCCGATCAACGGGCCTATCACGAAGGCCCGCAAAAGGCCGACTGGTATCCGGTGACGGCCGATGGGGCGGCGTTGGTGGCAAACGTACGTGGATTCCGTTTGCCCATGGATGGCGGAACCGGCGGGCCCAGCGCTTTCAACGAATGGCACAAAGCTGCCGCCCGCATGGGGTCGAGCGCAACCGGCGTGCCGCTTTTCGGTGCGCTCTACGGGTTTGGGCGCTCGACGCTCGGACCCGCCGACGCCAACTACCTGGGTAGCGCGGACACGCAGACCGATGAACTGACGCCGGCCGGTTTTTTCGATGGCGTTTCCCGTCTGGCCGACGGAGTGACGCGAACCCGCGATACGTCCAACGGCTACGATCTTTACGACCTGTGCGGCAATGCGGCAGAGTGGGTCCATGACGGTGGAAACGCCGCCGAAAATCGTGCAATTCGCGGTGGGCATTTCAACAACGCCCGGGGGTCGCCATTTCTGCGGGCGGCGATCCGGGGTTCTCTAGCGGCGGATTCCGTCCATGCGTTTGTCGGGTTTCGCGTTGCTCAGGCTCTGGAGCCGGCGCCGCTTGAGGTCACGAAAACGGCCACGCGTGCTTCTGGGCTGGCGGGGGGGGCGATCGATACCCAGGTCTTCGACGTTCGAATCACGAACCCAGGGCCGTACACGCACGACGCCCTGGACGTGAGCATTGACGCCGATTGGCTGGCCGTTGACGCCGTAGCCTCGCATTTGGTGCCTCCGCATGGCACCCTTGAAATAGCGCTTCGCATCGACGTTCGGCCGGACTCACCGGGCGTCTCGCCGTTCCCGCCCTCGGACTTGGTGCTGATTCCGCGTGGCGATGTTCAACAGCCGGTGGGCCCGGATTACGATTTCTGGATCGGCCGCACGGAGGTCACCAACCGGGCGTTTGCCGATTTCCTGAACAACGCTCTGATGGACATCCGCGGCGTGGCGCCCACCGCGCGCAACGGGCGTTCAGCCCATATGTACTTCGACGTCGACTCCGGAAACGTCTACATCAACGACCAACAGACCGGGGCCGAAGGCGTGGCTGCTCCGACGGCGACGATCCAGACGAAACTCTATGACGCGGTGCGAGGGCGCATTGCATACGTAGATGATCGTTACGTCGTCGCGGCGGTTGATGAGGATCATCCCGTGGTTGGGGTAAGCTGGTACGGGGCCGTGAAGTACTGCAACTGGCGCAGCATGAACGAAGGCATTCCGGCCGATCTCTTGGCCTATACGGAAGCTCCCGGTCCCGATTTGGAGGAATGGCGCCCAAACGTCATCCCATTCGATCGGCGCCCATGGATCGAAAACACGATCGGTTACCGGCTGCCGATGGACAACGAGGCGGCCGGCCCTTCACCTTTCAATGAATGGTACAAAGCCGCGGCATGGGATCGAGGTGCAGATGAAGGAGGCGGCAATCGCGGGTATGGTTTCGGGCGAGACGCCCTCACGCCCGCCGACGCCAACTTCTTAGAAAGCGGCGACTCAACTTCGGAGGGCACAACGCCCGTGGCATTCTTTGACGGTACAAACACGTTGTTCCAAGAAGAAACCGATTGTGACTCGCCGGCTTTTGCTCCGATCAGGACCGTGGATACCGGCAATGCCTACCGACTTTACGACCTGTGCGGCAACGTTGCCGAGTGGGTGCACGATGTCGGTGATTCGCCGGATGACCGAGCCACCCGAGGGGGGAGCTGGCGCAATCCCGCTGACTCGGGATTCTTGACCAATGCGAGTCGCGGGTCACGGCCCGCCGCCACGGCTGCCGATGATCTTGGATTTCGTGTCGTCCGTCAGGCAGGCCACGTGGCCCGGGTCACGATTCGCGACGGGTTATCGGCGACGGATCACGTCAGGAGTTTCGTGCTCGATCTGCGTGAGCCCCTGGTGGTTACGCCCCTTGAGGACAAGATCATTGACGGTGCCTACGGCGATCATTTCACCGCGTTTGGGAATCAACCGCTCCTCTATTCAATCACAAACCGGTCCGCGTCTTCCATGTTTTGGCGGATAGGCGTCGACCAGCCTTGGCTCGATGTCGCGGAAACCAGCATGGGCAGTGACGGCGGCGAGGTTTCAGCCGGCCAAAGCCTGAATCTAACGGTACGGCTCAATGCCTTGGCCGATCAACTGGCTCCTGGCTTACATGGGGCCGAGTTGCGCGTCGTTAACACGACTACGGCAAACTCAGAAACTCGCCGGATTATGGTGGAAATCACTCCGCCCATCGCCTTCGAGGCTCTCGATAGCGATCCACAGGAGTACTCCGGGTTCTACGGTGGGCCTTTTGAAAATGCCCTGCCCAAGCGCAGATTTCGTCTACGGAACGACGCCTCGTTTCCTCTGTTCTACGACGTCAGCGCCGACGCCCCGTGGCTGTCGGTTGATTCGCTGTATTCGCTCTCCGGCACATTATCACCGGGGGCCGGGCGAAGCTTTGAGGTGTATGTCAATCAACAGGCCGCCCTGCTCGACGTGGGCCGGCACACGGCTACCGTCGCTTTCGCGTATACCGACGCGGAAAACGGCGTCGGAGCCGCACACTCACAGAGCATCGACCTTGTCGTCGTCGATCCGCTGATCATCCAGCAGCTTTCAGAGCCGTGGCATGTCCAGACGGACCGAGAGACCAAAGAGCGGCCATGGCAATCGTACGATTTGTCCGTTGCCACGGCCTCGCCCGTGGACGTGAGTATCTCAGCGGATCAGCCGTGGCTGACCGTGGAACCGGCTTTCATCAAAGTGATCCCCGGCCCGCCCGTGGCGGCGATGGTGTCAATCAATGACACCGCGTTGCAGCTTCCCAACGGAAGGTACCTGGGGACGTTGCAATTCGAGAGCGGACTCACCGGTGCCGTCCAATGCCGGACCGTGGAATTGGACATCGAGGAAGCTCTGTCCATCGAACCGTTTGACGGGTTTGGCTCCACGGGCGTGCAGGGCGGGCCATGGATGCCGATGCTGAAACATTATCGACTGATCAACACCGGCAGTACCGGCCAAATCCAATGGAATGCCTCTCTACGGCCCCCCGGAACCGATTGGCTTCTGCTCAACGGCGCCTCACAGAGCAGCGGCACCCTCCAAGGGGACTCCATGGCCACGTTGATTGTAGCGATCAGTCGTGATCGGGCGGCGGCGCTGCCCGACGGCCGATACTCCGCGGTCCTGGAGATCACAGACCTCACCAACAACATCGCCACGACACGCGATCTGGAACTCACCATCGTCGTACCCAAGTTCCACATCGCGGAGGCCGGCGTACTCGAGTTCCCCGCCCAGCCGGGCGGACCGGCTTATGCGTTTCGCATGGCCAAGTACCACACGACCAACGCCGAGTTCGCGGCCTTTCTGAATGACGCGATGCAGAATCTCGATAACGAGCGCGGGCAATTCATGTTTTTCGACACGAACGCCGGCGGCGTGCATGTAAACTCGGCGATGACCGGCGAAATCGGCGGGGACGCGGCAGCCCGTGCCACAAAGCTGTTCTCGCCCAGCCTAACTCGGCAAATAGTATTTGCGAGTGATGTGTACGCCGTGGTCACCTCGCCCATCGATTACTCCGACCATCCCGTTGCGGGCGTAAGTTGGTACGGGGCGGTCAAGTACTGCAATTGGCTGACGATCGATCAGGGCCTGTCGCCCGCCGATCGTTGCTACAGCGAAGCAAGCGATGCCGATCTTGCCGGTTGGCGCCCGGTGATCATTTCCGTTCAAGATTGGACCGCCCGTGATTTGAGTGACGCGGAACGTGAGGAACTGGTGCAGCACTTTCGTGGCTTCCGTCTACCCATGGACGACGGGGTCAACAACTCAAGCGCATCCACGGACTCGCCCGATCGCTACAACGAGTGGTATAAGGCCGCCTCCTGGAATTCGGTCCTTTTGCCGCCCCAGCACACGACCTTCGGATTTGGACGCGAGACGTTGACAGGCGCCGACGCCAATTACCTGAACAGCGGCGATCCGTTTGACAATGGAACGACGCCGGTGGGGCATTTCGACGCAGCCAACGGCAATGCATTCGGGCTGGCCGACATGACCGGCAACGTATATCAATGGCTACAAGACCGGTTCAGCACGCATCCGGGCAACCTTGCCTACCGGGCCATTCGTGGCGGAAGCTGGAATGATCCCCCCACGGCAGTAAGCCTTCGATCGTTCACCCGCACCTTCACGCGCCCTGAGCGCCTCGACGGCCAGATCGGTTTTCGGGTGGTAAGAACGCTGGCCGCTCCCACCGGCGACTTCGATCTCGACGGCGATGTGGACGCATCCGACGTCACTGCTTTGGTAACGGCTCTAAGCGGCCCGGCCGGCGGGGTGTTGCCCTCCTGGGCCGTATTTGACTTCGACGGTGACGGGGACCTGGACTTGAGCGATTTCGCCCGGCTCCAACGTGATTTCTCAGGCCCGAACTAAATCGGGTAGCGCAACAAATGCACGTCGCGTTTTCGTCATTCGCCGGGGGTTGAAAGGGCGGAAAGGGCGGCGACGATGCGAACGGTTCGAGAGTTCTCTAATCGTCGAATTCGATTCTCGTACCCCAGGCCGTGCCGTCAAACGAGTCTTCGAGGTTATCGTCCATGTCCTTCACAAAAGTCCGGAATCGTCCGTTGAAAAAATCTCCGTTGGGGGTGAGCCGCACCCAAGACTGGACTTCTGTAGTCCCGATGGGGTTGCCAACGTCATCCCACCGAAAGTAGATGACCTTGATGGCGAAGTTTCGATTCCCCAGACTTTCCCAGGCACCATGGCCATTGCTTAAGCCGAAGGCCACGTTGGGCGTCTCCACCACGCCGCCGCCATAGCTAAAAGTTGCCAGCGCCTGGGCCGACTGGGTATCCCACGTTGCCCTCACCCAAAAGGATCCATCCAATTTCAACAAATCGAATGGAACGGCCTGGACCCTGGACTGAATTCCGATGGCCGTAAGTCCGATGGCCATCCCAACAATGCCGAGTGTCACAATTCTTCTCTTGGTGTTCATTGCCTTCTCCTCCCTTTGTTTTTGAAACTCAAATCTGCTTGATAGACCGCGAGCAAGGGCGCACATCCCTCCGCCCAAACAACCGCCGCTCCTTCCCGCCCTCTGGACCCCGCCCCCTGGACCGCCCAATCCGTAGGGGGAACAGTCTAGCAGCTTATGTCGATAGTTGCAAGTGCGCTCGGCGTGAATTGAGTCGAAAAGCGCCCAGTTTCCCGTTCTTCGCAACGGAAAGTAGGCTTGTCCAGTGTAGCATCCCGACCGGAAGTCCGCTTCGGGTCCGGAAGCGAGTTCTAGGTCTAGGGCCACGTTGCAGCTAATTCTACGGGTCGAAAAACCGCTCCCTAACGGTCGCGCTGTTCAGGTCGCCGCAACCCGCAGGGTTAGGTGAAATGGAGCACTAGTCTAGTTACTCCCCCTTTGGCGGCGAAGGGCTCCCGCGGCGGCCATTGTTAGCACGACCGCGAACACAATCAGACCCGGGTTGGCAACAGCCGGGCTCTGCAGAGGCGGTGTGAAATCCACGGTCAGTGACGGGTGGTTCGCCGGAATCGAGTTTTCCTTCGTGCAAAACCGCACTGCCGTGGAGTTGGTCACTTCGTTGCCACGAATGATCCAACCAAAATCATTGGCAGGGTTATCCAGCCAGTCCTGGACGTCGGCCACCATCTGCGGATTGGAGGCCCAGGTATACGGCCCGTCCGTGTTGGTGACGACGATGCTGGCCGTGGCGGTCGCGGCGAAGTCGCCGCCGGCCGTCGTCCAGAGGATCGTGTTGAAAAAACGGTGAATCCAGGTTGCGTCGTTGGCCGTGGAGGAGGCCCCAAAACCGCCTGGGTCGCCGGCATTGGACGTGCCTTCGCCCCAATCGGCCAGCACCTTGTGCAACGAGATCGTCTGATTTCCTTGAAACGCGGGCGTGTTTTTAATGCACGTCAGGGCCGCGCTATTAATGGTCGAACCGGCCGGAATACTCCCCGCAATATTGAAGGCCATGAGGCCACGACGGATCCGATTCCCGCCGCTAATGCCCGTCTTGCCGGCGTAATAGTACGGGCCGGCCCCGTTGCTGAGGGCCCCGGCTGGATCTTCGAACAGGGTGTTGTCTTTGCTGGACGAGATGTTGACCGTATCCGCGCGGGCGATCGAGCCCAGCATTACGCACGCCGCGAACGACCCTTTCGAAAAACCAACGAAACGCATCTGGAATCCTCCCTCCAAGCTCAGAAACCGGCTGATCCCCCAACCCTTTCTCCTTCGCCTCACGGAGTTTTCGATTCCCTTGTACCGCACTCAGCGCCTGCTTGTCAATCCCCGGCGGCAAGTGGGGTGCGCAAGGGTGTGGCCACGGATTTTGGCATTAGGCAACTTTTCGTGTTTCTCAGTAGGCGGCCCATGGTCGGCCTTCTCGTAGGGCGATGAGTCCCATCAAACCGGCAGCGTGGTCGGCGTCCCATTTCATGCCGGTTCTCTTGAGGCGAAGCGTGAGGTTTTTACACATGGCC
>Ga0187892_10000906_pt1 | contig 73429 bp, 47 predicted proteins | sample MA1701073metaG_FD_139345 | JGI IMG/M metagenome (GOLD analysis project Ga0187892, IMG submission 139345) | Bio-ooze microbial communities from a basaltic lava cave in the Kipuka Kanohina Cave System on the Island of Hawaii, USA - MA170107-3 metaG ...
CGCCCATCGGATCGGACAGGCTGAACACGCCGAAGGCCGTGTTGTTCTGGCCGGCCGACACGCCGGGGACGTCGGCCACATTGCGCATGTCGACGCTGAGCATCCCGTGCAGCGTGTCGGTGTCGTGGTTGTTGGTGATACGGTAGGTGAACGAGCGGCTGTCGCCCGGGTGGGCCATGGCCGTCGAGCTGCCCACGTGCTCGAGCTTGACCACCGGCATGCTCGGATTGCCGGGCGCGGGTGCGGCGACGGTCAGCTTCTGGTCGGCCGTCTGCGAGATGACGTTGCCGTCGGCAAACGTGACCGTGGCGGTGATGATCAGGTCGCACACGCGCGGCGGGCCGGCCGGCACCGGCACATTGATCGAGATGTTCGTGAATCCCTCGATCAGCGCGAATGGCCCAAACACGTTCGGCCCCGATGACGGCCCGGGACTGCAGCCCACATTGGCCGTCATCATGACCGTCGGGTTGGCCGAGGGGCAGTTGGTTTGGAAGGCGATGCGATTGACGAAGTGCAGCGTCTGCACGCTGACCGTCGTGGCCTGGTTGGCGACGGTGGTCAGGTTGCCAGCCTTGGCGAAGACGTACGTCTTGCCGCAGAAGAACGGCGGAGGCGTGCCGACTTGGGCGCGCAGCTCATGGCCATGGATTGCCAGCACGGCGGTTACGCAGAGCAGCGGCGTCCGTTGTGGTTTCACTCGATGAGCTGGTGCGGCGTACATCTGAAGTCCTCCTGCCGGTTACAGCAGCCTCCTCCTGAGTAAGTTGTTCCTTCGCTCGGCCGTCGCCTAGTTGCCACAACTCGGCACGTGGCTGATGGAGATCGAAGTCGAACTGCCGGGCGGAGGGGCCGTCAATGCCGGCGTCAGGATCTGGACGTAGTACGTCTGGCCCGCCTGCGTCGGGACGCACACGCACGAGGTCGTAACGCCCGGCGCGTTGAAGCAAGGTGCGGCCGGGTCGCTGCCGGGCGAGCCGGCGGCGCAGTTGTCGTTCTGGCCGAGCACGGCGCCGCCGCAGCCGTCGAGGACCGTCAAGAATGTGTCCCAGTTCGAGTTGCAGGTGTGGATGCGGGCGGCCGTGCTGAGGGCCGTGAACGGTACGAAGACGCCGCAGGCCGTGCCGGCGCCCTGGAACGTACCGCCGAGCGAGTTGCAGGCCGACATGTTGGCCACATTCTGGCACGTTCCGGTGTTCACGCAGCAGGCGCCGCTGGTCACCGTCGCGCACTGGACGCGCAGATTGCCCGTGAGGGCCGATGGCTCGGCGCCGCCCAACCGAATCAGGTACGTCTGGCCTGCGTTGACAAACTGCGTCCAGCTCGAGGCGGCACCGCCGATGCCGCAGCCGGCGGAGTCGTCCACGCACGCGACCGGCGTGGGGCCGCCCATCATCGGGCACTGGCCGCCGCTGTAGGTTTCGAGCACCGTATCGGGTCCCTGTCCGGACGTGCAGGTGTCGATGGTCAGGTTGCCGGTGCACGTCGTCGTGTACGTGAACCAAATGTCATTGAGCATGTCGGCGTCGCACGGCGCCGGCACCGCGGGGTCAATCGTGGCGTTGGTCAGGTTGAACGGCGTCAGCCCGTTGCCGACCGTTTGGGCGCTGGCGCAGTCATCATTCGCTGGCGGCCCACAGACGATCTCGTCGCACATGACGAAGTCGCCGCCGTAAGCGCCCGATGCGGTATCGCAGGCGTCGGGCGTCGTGTTGGGGAAGCACTCATCCGTCTCGGCCGTCGGCGCGCAGCATGCGCCACGTGGCGGCCCAAGCCCGAGCAGGTAGCGGAACCGAAGCGCCGCGATCGGCACGGCATTCGCGCCGCCGACCGTAAAACGGTCTTTGAGCTCACTGGCCGTCGTCCCTTCAGAGTTCAGGGCAAACTCGACCAGCGTGCTGCCGTTCGGCGCCAGCACGACCGCGTCAGCTTCGAGGATGTCGAACTCTTCGACGCAAAGCTGCGGGTTGAACGGATTGCCCACGAGCTGCTTGGCCAGGTCGGCGCCGAGGACCGTGACCGGTGCGCCGCCGCACATCGAGGCCGTGTTGAGGATCGGGCTGTTATTGGTTGTGCCCACCGTGACCGTGACCAGAGCGCTGCCGTTGCCGTAGTCGATGACCTGCTCGCCCACGTGAATCGGCGCGCCGGTGAACGTGTTGACGCCGCACGCCTGAAGAAGGGCATCGCCGAGCACGTTCTCACACGCGGCGGGCTGCCCGTCGATCAGCGTAACGAACTGGTCCTGGCCGCTGCACTGGTAGAACAGGGCCACGTCGTACGTGTCGAACGGCGGAATGGCGATGCTGAACATGCCGGTCCCCTGAGCGCCGTCGACGCCGCCGATCCGGATGAGGTACGTCTGTCCGGCGTAGGCCGGCATGCTCAGTCCAGCCCCCTGCTGGCCGGTGGGGCAACTGAAGGCGCTGCACGCCAGGCGCGTGCCGGCTGGTGCGCCGCCGTAGATGGCGATCTTGGCATCGAAATCGCTCGGACACGTGCTCGCCATCAACATGCCGCTGGTTGGCGGTGTGAAGGCGTACCAGATGTCCGAGCCGAGTTGCGAATCGCCGTTGTACGAGCATCCGTCGCCGGCGTCGGGGCCGTCCGTGGTGGCGCCGTTCGTGCTGAACGGCATCAGGCCGGGTGTGACCGGGATGGCGTTCGACGCATCATCGTTGGCCGGTCCGGTCGGGATCGCACAGCCGTTGGCGTCGACCGGTGTGCCCGACGTCGTGTTGGCGCAAGCGTCGCACGTGTCGCCCACACCATCGCCGTCGGTGTCGCGTTGGAACGAATTCGGATGGAGCGCGCAGTTGTCGCAGCCGTCGCCGACGCCATCGCCGTCGCTGTCCGTCTGTGGGCTGTTCGGCGTGGTCGGGCAGTTGTCGTTGTGATTGTCGTTGCCATCGCCGTCCTCGTCGGCGAAGAGCCGCAGGAAGGCTGTCACGCCGGCGAAGGAGTCGAGCCAGCCTCGGGGGACATTCTCGGTGACGACGCGCCCCCCGCGCAGCGGCAGTTGCGGGGCCTTGGGGAGCGACATGAGCTGCCAGGGGCCGCCGAGGAAGTCCATGAACCCGGGGTGGTAGGTTTGGCCTGTAGCACGGTCGACCATGATGAATGAGTCTCCGGCCTTGAGTCCCACCATCCAGTGCCCCATATACCCGTTCCCGGCGAAAGCCTCCGGGCCGATGACGAAGGGAGTCCCCTCGCCGCCCGGAATGTTCTCGGCGACAATCGTCCTGACCTGGCTGGGAGACAATCCGGTCCCCTTGGCGGGAACCTGTCCGGTCGTCCTTGTGAGCGCCCGTCCCATTTCTGGCGTGGTCGTCGATCCAAGATTGCCCCCGAACGCATCGATCCCGTCCTGAACCCCGACTGGTGCGTCGTTCAGCACCGACTTGACGCCAGCCACCGCCTGCTGGCCACATATCATGTCGCTCACCACCCCCGGTCGGGCGGGCTCATTGAGAATCAGCGCTGCGGCTTCCGCGGATGTAAGCGTCCTGCCCGGAATTTCTCGGACGCGCGTGGCGGGCGCGTCGGGCACATATCCCATGTCGAGCCCGGCCATCGCCGCCCCAGAAAAGCCCCGGCCTGCCTGCCGCAGGTCGCCCTTCGCTAATCCCTCCAACCCTTCCTTCGTCCCGAGTGCTACCGCCACCGGGGGCAGACTGGTAACCGCCGTCTCGCCGGTGACTTCCGCCACGCTGCGCACGAACGATTTGTTCTCCACGTTGTACTTCTGGTTCATCGACTTGCCGGTCATGCTGCGGAAGTCCTCGTGGCGCGACGGATCGTCGAACAGCCATTCCACGGCATCCAGCAAGCCGGGTATCTTCACACCCAGCCAGCGATCCGTCTGGGAGTCTTGCGCATCGCGCAACAGGTTGATTGGCTCGGCGGCGTTATCAGCCACTCCCATGTTGAAATCGCATCCCGCCGCGACGGAGGAACAGTGCAGGCTTTGCATCGCACGGAAGTGATAGGAGAAGGTCTCTCCCCAGGTGTCGGTGTCCTTTCTCCACAGTCCCAGACGCACCCCCAATGAATCCAGCCCAAGCGGATCCGAGCGAGAGACGGGACTGTTGCCGGCGAACGTATACTGGTTTCCCATGTTGGCCGGATCGAAGACCGGATCGCGATGGATGAAACGGCCCGCGTCGGCGTCGTAGTACCGGTGACGGAAGTAGAACAGGCCCGTCTCCGGGTCGAGGCGGCGCGACTGGAAGAGGTACGGGACCCCGGTGGCACTGGCGGCATCGGGCTGGCCGAAATCTGAGTAGCGGAACCGCTCGACGACGGCGCCGGCCATGTCCGTCACCACCACGATGTCGCCTCGGGCATTGGGGTGCAGATAGAACTCGCCGGCGCCGCCGGGCGCTGCGGCGGGCTTGAGCATCTGGACCGGCTCGTCGAGGCTGACGCCGTAGACGTACGTGACCTGCGTGGCGCCAGACGCGGTCTGCTCCTCGATCTCGCGCCAGCCGTCATAGCGGTAGCGGGTCTCGACACCCGGGCCGGGGTTATCCGGGTCGAAGACGACCTTGCTGACGCGGCGATTGAAGACGTCGTATTCGTAGCGGGCGACCAGGGCATCATCGCCGGCACGGTGTACCCGGATGAGGCGGTCCTGAAAGTCGAACACGTGACGGAACGCGCCGTCTTGTGTCAGATTGCCGTCATCATCATGCTGCTGGGCAGTCGCGCCCTGCAGGGTGTACTCGTTCATCTCGTTGACGGCGATGCTCTCGATGGTCGTGCCCATCGAAACCGTGTCGCTGGCCACCTGCCGGCGATTGCCGACGCCGTCGTAGGTGTATTGCCGCTGTAGCAAGTCGCCGGTTGGCCCGCCGCCGGTGTCGACATCGGTCTGCACCAGGCGGTAGAGCGAATCATACGTGTACAGGTCGGCCAGCATGGCATCGTCGATCCGGGTCTCGCCCGTCCGGTGGTCGGCGCGGTTGTATTCGTAATCGCGGTCCACCTGCACGGTCTCGTCGAAGATGTGCCGCAGCCGGTCGATGCGCTTGAACTGGTCGTAGCCGATGTCGGTGTTCTCGGCATCATTGAGCAGGCTGAGGTACGTACCGTTGCCGTGCGTGCGCTTCAGCGGCCGGTCCACGCCGGGGCCGATCCACGAATAGCCGACGATGGATGCCCCGCTCTCGCTGACGCCAACCGGGCGGTCGATGGCGTCGTACGCACAGTCGAGCGTGCGGCCGCCGGGGTAGCTCATGGTCAGCCGCTTGCCGTCGCCAGACCAGATGTTCGACCAGATGGCCGCATCCTGTTGTTCCTCGAGCAGCCGAGTCAGCGAATCGTAGATGAACGTGACCGAGTGCGGCGTACCGCCCGGACCGTTGTCATCCACGGCCTGCGTCAGCCGCGATAGTCCGTCGTAGGCAAACGTCTTGTTCAACGTGCCTTCCACGCCGGCCACGGGCGTGATGTCCTGGTGTACGAGCCGGTTCAGCGCATCGAACGTGTTCTCGACCAGATTGCCGGCCGGGTCGACGGCCTGCACGACGTTGCTGTCGCGGTCGTACGCCAGGCTCGCCTGCGTCAGATCGGCGTTGATCGCGTGCGTCAGCCGATTGAGGGAATCGTAGACATATTGCGTGACACTGCCGTTGTCATCGGTCATAGCCGTGCGGCGCCCGTTGCCATCGTAGGCGAAGCTGAGCGTGACCTTGCCGTCGGGGTTGAAGGGGTTGCTCAGATCGAGCGGGTTGCCGCCCTGACCGGCGACGCGCAGGTCCGACACGACGCTGGTGAGCAGATCGCGGCCATCATAGGTGTACGTCTGGCTGTTGCCCGGCTGGTTCATCACGCCGATGAGCAACCCGAGGTCGTCCGGTGCAACCGCGCCCTGGGCGTCGGTTCGGGCGACCAGGTTGTCGCGCGAGTCATAGCTGAAGCGATAGGTGTGATCGGCTGCGACGCGCACGAGCCGGTCGAGCTGGTCGTAGACGTACAGGCCGATGAATTCCTGCGGCGGCACGATTTCACCGCTGGCCCGCTCGGTCGTGCGGACCTCAATCGGATTGGAATTCTGGTCGTATTTGATCTTGCGGCGATTGCCGACCGCATCGATCAGCTCGATCGAGCGATCGGCGCCGTCGTAGATGGCCCGCGTGACCTCAAGGTCATCTTCGACGACGAACGTGGAGCGTGAGAGCGCATCAAATTCCGTGCGCGTGGTCACGAACCCATCGCTGTTGTGGTCGCGCAGGTCGACCTGATTCGCCGGCGCGAACCCGTCGGCTAGAAACAGGCTCTCGTCAACCTGAAACACCCGGTACAGCTCGTCGTGCGAGAACTTCGCGTCGGCCAGCAACACGGGCGCGGCCATGGGTTGGCCGGGCGGATGCCCCATGAACTGCGTGCGCACGACGTTCGACGCCACGTCATACATAAGCACGGCGTGGTTGCCGAGCGGATCCGTTGCCTGCACGAGCCGGTCAAAGCCGTCATAGGAAAGCAAGACCGATTCAGGCTGGCCGTCGCCGTCGGTGTCCTGCGCATCGGTCGCGCAGAGGAGATTGCCGTTGAGATCGTAGTCGAATTGGACGGTCGACGCCTCGGCCGTATCGGCGCCGCGCGTGCGGGTGAACACGAAGTTGCGCTCATCGTACGTCATGCGGACCTTGTTGCCCTCCGGCTGTTGCACGAGCGTCAGCAACTCGTTGGCGTCGTAGCCGTAGAGCGCCGTGATGGTCGTGGCGGCATCCACTTCGAAGGACGCGGTCCGGACACGGTCGAGGATGTCGTACGTGTACGTCCGCTCGACGAAGTTGCCCACGCCGGGCGTGGTCGAGTCGCGGTTCTCGACTTCCAGTCGCGTGACGCGACCATTGAAGTCGCGGAACCAGCGCGTCAGATACGCGAACGGCGCTTCGCCGGTGATGAGCTGCCCGCTGGCCGCAGCGTCGCCCACGTCGACTCCGCGCGTCGCCACCACCGACTCGTTGAGCTGATTCACTTCGAGCTCGGACGTCACGCCGCGCGGATTCTTGACCTTGATCGTGTTGCCGACGGCGTCGTAGAAGCGCTCCGCGCGCAACATGGCCGGTGGCGCTGGTGACGGCGAGGGCTCCGCGTCGACGATGGTCGCCTTGGGGTATCCCTTCGGCTCCGAGGTGGGCGTGAGGATGCCGCTGGGGTTCATGACCAGCGTCCCATCGCCGTCGGGGTCGTTCTCCGGGTAATACTCGACGACATCGACATGTCCCTTGGCGTCGATCACGCGGACGAGCTGTCCACGATCGTTCCACTGCAGCGTGGTGAGGATTTCCTGACTGGTGTCACCGGCCTCGACCGCTTCGTTTGAGCCCGGCAGCAACTGAACCGTCGGCGCGTCAATGCGGACCGGGTTGCCCGCAAGCTGATTAGTGCTGCCGTCGCCGTTCACGTCGCCCAGTCCGCGCGGAACGCCGGACAAGTCGATGCCAAACTCCATCGCATCGGGGATCGGAGCGTTACTCTCCTGATAGTCAAAGGTGGAGTGGCCGGTGTAGCGTGCGGCGCTGGCCGTGCCGATCGGCGGCACGTATGCAAGGGCGTTGCCGCGCGGGTCGGTTGCCGAGCGCAGCCGGTTATACAACGGCTCGTACGTGAACCGGCCGACCACGTCCTCTCCACCGCCCAGCAGACCCGGGGCCACCCTGGCCTCGAGGACGTTGCGCTGAGCGCGTCGCGGACCGTTCACGTCATAGACGACGTTTCGTGTCTTCCCGGTCGGCACCACGCTCTGGGTCAACTGCCCATCGGCGTCGAAAGCGAAACTCGATTCGTAGAACGGCGGCTCGCCCGGACGAAGACCCTGCGTCAGGCGTCGCAATTGGATCGCGTGCTGCAGCTCATTGATGAACACCTCCAGCTCGTTGCCGTTACGTTCCGTGAACAAGATGCTCAGCCGAGGCAGCGTCGGGTCGCCGAGTGGCTCGCTGTCATTCAGGCTGGTGTACTGGAAAGTACGCGTCCCGCCGGCCGGAATGCCCGATGTGTTCGTCCCACCGACGACTTGCGACAGCACCCGATCGAACGTCACTGGATCGCCGACGCTGGTCCCGTAAGTGTTGGTCATGGCGGGCGGTCCGGCGTCTGCTACTTCCTGCGGGTACGTGATCGCGGTCAGGTTGTGGTTGAGGTCGGCTTTGGCTGATCCGGACGTGTAAACGTACTGTTCTGTCCGGCCCTCCGGAAAGTCGTTGCCAATCGAGGTGCCGGTGACGATCGGCGAGCGCCGTGCGACGAGATCGCCCTGCGCGTCGTAGGTGTAGACAACTTCGCGTCCGGCGAAGTCGATGATGCGGACGAGCCGATCGACGCCATCGGCGAGCGTCTGGAACTGGAAGTCGATCTCGCGCCCGAACGGGTCGACGACCGTGTCGAGGTTTCGCCGCGCGTCGTAGAGGAATGCCATCTCGTTGCCGTTGCGGTCCTGATAGCGAATCAGCCGGCCGTCGATGTCGTAGTAGCGCCGAAAACCGTCCGGCGAGCGCAGCACGAACGTGCCGTCGGCGCGGCGGATCAACTGCCGGAAATGGCCGGTGGGCGCGGTGTACGTGCCGTCGAGATTGCGCGTCCACGTGTCGATATGACCGATACCATTGCTGCGAACGACGTCGCCATTGCCGCGCAGGAAGAGCCGCTCGTTGTAGAGGTAATCCCACCCGAATCCAAGAGGACCGTTGTAATTCAGCCTGCTGCGATATCGCCGGGCCATGCTGAAGTTGCACTGACCGCGAGCGGGAATCATCAGGTCGACGCGGTCCAGGCGAAACTCGCCGCTGTGGAACAGGACGCCGCCGGCCACGTAGACCGCATCCGCGTCGAGATCGTCGGCGCCGGGCTCCTGCGGGGCCGTTGGCTGAGGTTCGATGTTGCCCGCAAACGCCGCCTGAAAACACCGAAAGTCGGCCAGATCGACGGTTCCGCTGTCGTTGTAGTCGAACAGCCCGCACGCCGCCGGCGACAAGCCCCCCGCCGGACCTGCGAAACACGCATGTAATGCGACATAGTCGCTGGCCCCGACCCGTCCGATGTCCCCCGCGCGTGAGGGTGGAGGCATGCCCCCGACGACCGCCAAGCCGGCGAAGCACGCGATCCATCGACGACCGCGCTGCAGCAGCGTTCCGCAACCTACATCACCGGTTCGTGAACTGCCCACGATTCTGGGGTGCATACAAACCTCCTTGGGAACGGTGAAGCGGTTGTCTGAGTGACCTCTAGCGCCTCCCTCTTGTATTGCCGCCGGCCGAGGTGGATTTCTTTTGAGTTCGAGCGCTTGGCCGCTCTCACTTGAATAGCTCGCCGTTGGAGACGAACGCACTTGGCCGCCTCGGGCGAGCCCGCTTCCGTGCGTGCAATCCGGCTCGCAGCGCTCGTCGTATTGGTTTGGGAATGCTGGATTCCGTATCATGCTCGGAGATGGAGTGGCTGACGACTTCAACGATCCTGCAGGATCTGACCGACTTTGCTAACCAGTCCGCCTGGCAACAGTTCGCCGAGCGGTTTCGGCCTCCGATCGTGCGCTTCTCGCGAAAACTGGGGCTCTCGGACGTTGACGCCGAGGAAGTGGCCCAGGAGACGTTGACGGCTTTTGCGGCTGCCTATCGCGAGGGTCGTTACGATCCGGATAAGGGCCGGCTGAGCCGCTGGCTGTTCGGCATCGCCTATCGCCAGGCCCAGTATGCCCGCCGTTCGGGGGCGAGACGGGCGGCGATCGAGCGGCAGCCGCCGCACAGCTCGTTCTGGGCCGATGTGCCCGAAGGCGACGCCTCGACGCAGCTCTGGGACCAGCAATGGGAAGAGGCGATGTTGGCCACGTGCCTGGAGCGCGTGCGCCAGGAAGTCGAGCCGGCCACCATGCGGGCGTTCGAGCTGGTGATGCGAGCTGGCAACACGCCGGCCGTCGCCGCACGCGAGCTGGGGGTGCCGGTCAAAGCAGTGTACAATGCCAAGTACACGGTGCTTAAGCGCATGCGGGAAATACGAGCGGAGCTCGAGGAGCTAGTCTGATCACAGAAGAAAACCGCCCGCGCCGCGCCAAGACCTGATGGACGGATGTCGGCTGGAGTCGGTGTCTAGTTTCTAGTCTCTAGTTTCGAGTCTCTAGACGTGGCCTGTCCCGACCTCGAACAGCTCGAGCAGTACCTGTCAAGCGAATTAGACAACGCCTGGCGCCGCCGGCTGACGGACCACATGGCGCGCTGTGACGAGTGCTCGTCACGGCTCTACGAGCTGCAGGAGAACCGCCGCCTTGAAGCGCCCGTGCGCGACTTGCTGAAGAACGATGCATGCGTCGACACGTCGCCTCCGCGCGAGATCGGCGCCTACCGGGTGGTGCGCGAGCTGGGGCGGGGCGGGATGGGCGTCGTGTACGAGGCCGAGCAGCGCTCGCCGCGGCGGCGCGTCGCTATCAAGCTGCTCAGTCCGATCCGTGGCGCCAACGGCAGCGGCAACCGCCTGCTCCGGCGCGAAGCCCAGGCACTGGCGCGGCTCAAGCACCCTTCGATCGCCGCGATCTACGAAGCGGGTCAGACGGCCGAGGGCCGTCCGTTTCTGGTCATGGAACTCGTCGACGGCGAGTCGCTGCTCAGCCACGCCCAGCGCCGCCGTCTGAGCCTGACGCAGCGGCTCGATCTGTTTGCCCGCGTCTGCGAGTCCGTGGCCTACGCCCACCAGCGCGGCGTGATCCACCGCGACCTTAAGCCGGCGAATGTTCTCGTCGTCGACGGAGAGGGTTCAGGGTTCAGGGTTCAGGGTTCAACAGCACTGCCGAGCGGCCAATCGGCAATCGGCCATCGGCAATCGGCAATTCCCAAGATCCTCGATTTTGGCCTCGCGCGCATTTACGACCTGGAGGGCGATCAAGGAGACCCCCAGGCGCCGCCCGCATCGTGTGTGACGGAAGTCGGGCGCGTCTTCGGCACGCTGCCCTACATGAGTCCCGAGCACGTCCGCGGCGATCCGCACGAGATCGACGTTCGCAGCGATGTCTACTCGCTCGGCGTCATGCTGTACGAGCTGCTCACCGGCCGGCTGCCCTATGCCGTCGACCGGACCAATCTGGCGCAGTCGGCGCGCGCGATCGTCGAACAGACCCCGGCCCCGCCCAGCAGCACGAAGGACTTAGGCGTTCCTTCCGCCTCGCTGCGCGGCGACATCGACACCATCGTGCTGAAGGCCCTCGAAAAGGCGCCCGAGCGGCGCTATGCGTCCGCGGCAGACTTGGCCGCGGATATCCACCGACACCTGCGTCGCGAACCGATCACCGCCCGGCCGCCGACCGCCTGGTATCAGCTCAGCCGGTTCGCCGCCCGAAACCGGGCGCTGGTTGGCACCGTCGCGGCCTCGATCGTGTTGCTGGTGGTCGCCACGGCCGTGGCCATCGGACAGGCGTACGTCGCCACACGCGAGCGCGACGCCGCTCAGCGGCGACTGGCTTACGCCACGCACACCGCCGACTACGTCTTCAAAGGCGTCGCCAATCAACTGGGCCGCATCGCCGGCAGCGACGAGGTTCGCCGGCACATCGCCGAGGAAGCTTACGTTTTCTACAAGCGCCTGGCCGACGAATCGCCTGACGACCTCGCCGCGCAGGCCGATCTGTGGCACGTCATGCGCAGCCTCGCGTTGGATGCGATCCAACTTGGCAACCTCGAACGTGCTGATCTCATCGGCGGACAGGTCTTCGACTTGGTTGAGCGCGCGACGGCCCAGCACGGGGACGACCCGCTCATCATGCGCCAGTTGGCCCATACCCACGCCATGATGGGAGCACTGCACTCAACCCGGGGAAACGTTGACGAAGCTCGCGCGTTCGAGCGTCGCTCGGTGGAGATGCGCTTGCGCGTGGCCGACTGGTACGAAACCCGGCTCGATCCGCGCGATCCGCAGACCTGGGTCGTGGCCGACACGGGTCCCCTGGCGGGCCATCAGCCGTCGTACGTCAAGGCCCGGTTCGATCGGGCCAGCGCGTACGTCTGGATGGCCCAGCAGGCCATGGGACCGCGTGACCCTGGCCGGCGATCCGCGGCCGGATCGACCGCCGCACTTGGGGACCGCAGCCCAGTGGCGGAGGGATCTCCCGACCTTCGCCACGCCGAGACGCACGCGCTCGCGGCCCTGCAGATCTTGCAGGAGCTGAGCGAGATCGACCCGACGCGCGTCGAGTTGTTCCGGCAGGACACGTCCGAATATGCCCCATTAGCGGCGCCGATCTCGCTCAGGAAGCCATCCGGTCCCGGCTATGAGCGCCTGAAGGCGGCCACGCACACGCTGCTGGCCGACATCGCGCGGGCCCGTGGAGATCAGGCCGAAGCTGAGCGGCGCTATCGAACGGCCGTCGACGTGGCCGAGCAGGTGCGGGCGACCTGGCCCGACGAGTTGGCGAACCTCGCGGCCGTCGCCGCCGCACACGCGGCCCTGGCCGACTATTTGGCCGAGGCCGGCGACGCTGCGGGCGCGCAAGAACACGGCCTCGTCGCGCTCGACCATCACCAACGCCTGTCCCAGGCCCAGCCCACCAACCGCGACTGGCCGCAAGCCATCTTGGCACACTACGAATTGCTGTTGGACACGTCGGTTTCGGTCCCGTCGCCGCACCGAGCGGAATGGGAGCAGGCCGCGCGTGACCTGCGCGGCCGACCGGCCGACTAACACCCCGTGCGCGATGATGCGCCGTCGGGGTGGCATGGGCAAGCGATCGTCGCGGCCTTCGGCGACGATCGCTTGCCCGTGCTGCCGAGAGAACATCGCTTGATCTGCACGGGCAAGCAAACGGCCGCTTGCCCATGCCACCCGCTCGGAGCTACGCATCGCAAGCGGTCATTGGGCGGGGACCCCGTGCCGAGCTGCTTGGGAATTCGCGATTCCGGATCCTGCGGACAGGCCGACCCGCCGCGCTCAAACCTCGCCGGACTTGAACGTCCAACCATCGGCAGCGGTCGAATATGTGAGCAGTTCGTCTGGACGGAAATAGAGGGCAATCTCGGCCGCGGCCGATTCGGGCGAGTCGCTGCCGTGGATCAGGTTGAACGTCTTCGACGCCGAGAAGTCGCCGCGGATCGTGCCCGGCTCGGCCTCGAAGCCGAATGTCTTGCCCATCACCCGCCGCGAGATGTCGATGGCCCGCGAGCCGGCCAGCACCATCACCACAACCGGCCCGGACGTGATGTACTCGATCAGCCCCGGGTAGAACGGCTTGCCCTTGTGCGGCGCATAATGCCGCTCGGCCAGGCCCCGGTCGATCTGCACCAGCTTCATGGCCGCGATCGTCAGCCCCTTGTCCTCGAAGCGCTGCACAATGCGGCCAATCAGCCGCCGCTGCACGCCGTCTGGCTTGATGATGATGAGTGTCCGTTCCATTTCGCCACTGTAGGGCGCCGGTCCAGCTCGTGCAACGTCTGCGTCGGCACATCAGTGAATCACGGCATATTCAACTCGGACGGTCTCACGGATGACTACTGCGGAGCTCGGTTGGATGGGCGGCGTCGTTGCTCGGCACTGTCGTCGTCGCTCAACCGATCCGCCTCTCCAACGCCCGTCATGTCGACGCTGACGACCCTCGTGCTCACACCCCGCAGGCCGCTGACGCCGATCCGTTTGCGGCGCGACCGTGATACTCGCTAAGATGGCAGCGTAGGTCGTTCGAGGGGACCTCGCCGGGAGCAAAGAAATGAGAGTTTTTCCCAACCCAAAGCGTCGCGCCAGCCGATCAGGCGGCGCTGACGTCGTGCGGGTAGCCGTTGTGGCGCTGTTGATGGCTACGGCTGGGGCCGTGGCCTCCAGCGGGCACGCACCGGCCGCGGTCGCGGGGCTTCTCGACGGGTGCCCCGACGCGCGCGATCCGAGTGACGGGGTATCGGTTGAAGTGCGGCTGGCCTGCGCTATCGGGCGGGCGGCGGCATTCATTCTGCCGGGCCATCGCGATGCATTGATTCCGCTGGGCACGCAGCTCGACGCGGTGGAAGCCGATGGGCGCGTCATCGCGATCTGGCTCACCATGCCAGGGGTCAGGGGTCAGGGGTCAGGGGTCAGGGGTCAGGAGGTCGGCCGTCACGAGTTCTGGGATGATGCGCGCGTGGAGTCGATCGCGGCGTATCTGACCAGCGCGATCGACTTCGAGAACGATGGCGTTCGGATCTGGGCACGGACGAATGATCACGACGCCTATCGGCTCCTGGATTCGTACGTTTCGGCCAACGGCGGTCAGGCGGCCGGTTCCGCAACGATCGATCGGACGGACGATGTTTCGGCGGAATCCGAGGCCAGCGCTCAGCCGCCGCCACTCGGCGATCCGCCGGCCGGTACGGTCGGGCATCAGCCGACCGGCGCGCTCAGTGGTGTGACCGTTTTTTGTGCCGCGGGGCATGGCTGGACGGCGGGGGCGTCGTCGTGGTTCTTGCAACGACCGCTGCTACTCGACATGAACGAGGACTACGGCAACCTCGAGCAGCTCAATTACTTCGTGCAACAGGCCTACAACGCCGGCGCAACGGTCGTGCCGTTTCGGCCGGTAGGCTACCAGAACATCGAAGTCGTGCTCGACAACGACGACGAGGGGGTCACCTATTCCGGCGTCTGGTCCAACAGCTCAGCCATTCAGGAGTATTACGAGAATGGCGCCACAATCGGCGGCGTGCCGTATCGGTTCGCAACGGCCGCGGCGGTGGAGAGTGCGGTCGCGCGGTTCACGCCAAGCCTGCCGGCCGACGGCTTCTATCCGGTCTACGGGTTCGCCGTCGATGGCGGCAACCGCGTTCGGCAGACGTATCGCGTCGTACACAGCGGTGGAGTCAACGAAGTCACCGTCGATCATCGCCTGGTCGGTAAGGGCTGGATCTGGCTGGGCAACTACTACTTTCTCGCCGGGACCGGCGGATACGTCGAGGTGACCAACGCCTCGCCCGATGGCGGTGTGGTCATCGCCGACGCGATCCGGTTTGGAAATGGAATCGGTGACATCGTCCGGCCGGGACCGGGCACGGTCAGCGGCTATCCGCGCGATGAAGAGTGCCAGCGCTATTGGGCACATAGCGAGATCGGCAACAACTTCGTCGGCTTGTCGGACGGCACGACCGACGAGATCTACGACCTGGCCGGCAGCAGCGACGACAGCGATAACGTCGGCACGGGAGCTCGCTGGGGCCGCTACATGAACAGCACGGCCTTCAATGCCGATCGCTGGCGGCGCATCTACATCGAGTTCCATTCCAACGCGGCCGGCTGCGGATCGCCCACGTGCTCGGCACAGGGCACCGTAGCGCTGGTCACGGGCAACGCGACCGCCAACCAGGTAGCGTATGCAACCATTCTCGGCGACGAGGTCGAGGCGGACATGATCTGGCTGAGCCCTCAGCTCGAGACGCCGTGGCTGCCGCGCTCGAACCCGTTCAACGGCTCGTTCGGGGCGATCAGCACGACCAACAACGGCGATGAGTTCGATGCGACCATTCTCGAAGTCGCGTTCCACGACAACTTCAACGATGCCAATCACCTGAAGAGCGCCCGCGTGCGGCCGGCGGTCGCCCGGGCGAGCATCCAGGGCATCATCAAGTTCCTGAACCAGCTTCCGGGCAGCACGATCCCGCTGGTGTTCCCGCCCGAGCCGCCGATGCGCGTGCGGGCGGTGGCGAACGACGGCCAAGTCATGTTGGGCTGGGCGGCGGGCCCGAATGGCAACGCCTACGGCAGCCCGCCCACCGGCTACCGCGTGTATCGCTCGCCCAACGGCTATGGCTTCGATGGCGGAATCGACGTCGGCAACGTGCTGACGACCACGCTCACCGATGTGCCGGCCGGCGAGATCACGTATTTCCGCGTGACCGCCGTGAATGCGGGCGGCGAGTCGCTGCCGACGGAGGTGGTCGCGGTCCGGCCGGCGGCCAATGGCGAGCCAAGAGTGCTGATTGTCGGAGGATACGACCGCGTCGACCGGCATCTCAGTCCGACGCACATGCTGCCGGCCGGCCTCCAGCGGCGGCCGATCGAGCGGCGCGTCAACTCGTTCGACTACGTTGTGCAGCACGCCGAGGCGATCCGCGATCTGCCGCTGGCGTTCGACGCCGTCACCAATGACGCCCTGACCGACGGCAGCGTTTCACCCAACAGCTATCCGGCCGTGGCTTGGTTCGTCGGGCGCGAGCACGAGACCACCGACGCGTTCAGCGCGGCCGAGCAGGCGATCCTGACCGGGTACCTGATCAGCAACCAGGGCCGCCTGTTTGCCAGCGGCAGCGAGATCGGCCGCGACCTGGTGGGCTTTGGCGGTGGTGTGAACTTCTTCAACAACACGCTGCACGCCGCCTATCTCGGCGACGACGCGGGCACGGAGCTGGCGACGGGCGTGGGTGGGTCGATCCTAGGCGACGTCGGAGCGTTCAGCTTCGCCGAGTCGGCGGGGGCCGCCTACACCGTCGAAACGCCGGACCGCATCGGCCCTGGAGCCGGAGCGTCGTCGATCCTCAACTACGTGGGCGGGACGGGCGACAGCGCCGCCTCGCGCTACGACGCGGGCAACTACCGCACGATCGTGTTCGGCATGCCGTTCGAGACGCTGGCGCCCGCCTCGGTGCGGGCAGCGGTGATGGCCCGCGTGCTGGACGACCTGTTGCCCAACGATGCGCCCTTTGACGGCGACCTCGACGGCGATATCGACCTGCACGACGCGGCCGGATTCATGAACTGCTTCACCGGCGACTCAGGATTCATGGAACCCTTCTCCGAATGCCGACCTCACGACGAGAACGTCGATCATCACGTCAACGCAGCCGATGCGAGCTCGCTGGCCCTGAGCCTGGGCGGCCCCGTCGACGATTAGTTCGACGGCGCGTGCAGAGCCGCGTCACCGTGCGCGAACTTGCGCCATGTGTGGCATGCCCAAGCGCAGCACGGGCACGACGGCGGCCTGGCGTGGCCGCGCTGGAGCTTGGCCATTCCACGCGCAATGGCTACTGATCGTGCACAGCGATTTGGATCGAGCCCCTGCAGCGGCCTCCGGGATGAGCGCTTGGCCACGGCCTGGCGTTTGGCATTTTCGCTGGATTTCTCCGTGAGCCGTACCGTCTGAGGGATTTGGATCGGAGGCGCGGCCGTTGCGCGCGTTGCTGACCGAGACTCGGCCGCGGCTGATCCGCCGGGCGCTGGGCATCAGGTTCAGCGGGCCTCGGATGACCGGCCGGAACGGATGCTCCGGTTCCCGCACCTCCTTCGAGAAGCAGCGATCGTCGGCCGACCAGTGCACGAACGGTCGGCCACAGGAGCAGAGCACGCCGGTGACCGTACGCCGTTCGAGACAGGCCCGTTGGCTCAGGGCGGCGGCGACATCAGCTCGCCACACGCCTCGGTCATCGGATCGGCCGCCATCGCTCTGCCGCCGCCACGCGCGGCCCTCGCTGGTGAAATCTGCTGCGCCCGAACGGCGATTAATGTACCGAGCTGAGCCGGGCCGGTTGCACGGACCGGTACGAGTTTTGCTTCGTTTCGAGGCGTGGTCAATCCGCTTTGTGCCATGCGGCGTGCGGTTGAGAGTGGTCCGTGGAGACCCGTTCGCCCGCCGCTCGAAGTGGAAGGAGAGAAATCATGAGGAAACTCTGTCTGTCGGTGGCCGCAGCCCTATCCGGCGCGGCCTGCACGATCAATGCACCCGTCACGCCCGGGCCGGGCGCCAGCGATGGGAATGCTAACACCGGCGGCAATGGCGACGAACTGGCCGAGCGGCAATTGACAGAGCCGGCCGGCGACGTGGGGGATGCGACCGACGCGGTCGTGATCGTGAATCCCACGATCAACGAAGGCTCCACCATCACCAACATCAACATTGGAGAGATTCGCAACGAGATCAACGTTACGGCCGGTGACACAAACGTCACGACGAATCAGACCGGGCTGGTGCTTGTCTCAGGCATGCCCACCGGGACGGTGCCGTTGCGATTCGAAAACGGCGCCATCGATCTGGACATTCTGATTGATGGCGAGTTGGTCGACCTGCTGTTGGCCGTTACGGTCGACGGCGTGGTGCAGATCGTGCCGCCCATCCGATACCAGCCGCCCGACAGCAACCTCGTGCAGATCGGGCCGAACGACGATCTGGCCGGCGCGCTTGACGACGACAATGTCGTCGTCCTGCTCGAGCCAGGGACGTACCGCGGTCCGATCACCATCACCGGAAACAACGTCAGCCTTCTGGGCTCGTTTGACGCCAGCGGCGAGTTGCTCTCGGTCATCGACGGAGACGTGAGCGTGTACGGCACGAACGTCCGGTTGCGAACAGTGCACATCGACGGCAACCTGCTGGTCCGGGCCGACAACTTCTCGGCCGTCTTCGGTCAGATGATCGGGGCGATCGTCGATGGCAACAACATCGTGATGATCCGCAACACGTTCAACGGCGGGACCGTGCAGGTCACCGGCGACAACGTGCTGCTGGCCGACAATGTCCGCATCCAGTTCGATCCCACGCCGCCGCCGAGCGAACACGACCTGCTCGCCGGCCTGAGGCAGTGCTTTGGCGGATTCGGCGAGCGCACCACGGCGGTCGTCGTGGTCAACCCGGTCGTGAACATCAACTCGAACTTCGAGCTGGGGATCGACATCGAGGACTTCAACATCAGTGTTGACGTCTCCGCCGCGGACGTGCCGACCGTCACCGTGGACGAGAACGGCGTCGCCATCATCGAGGGGCTGCCGACCATCGATGCCACGCTCGACCTGAGCATCCGCGGCGAGCTGACCGTCGACGCGCAGCTCGACGTTGACGTACACACCGAAGGTGAGCTGTTCGACATCATCGTCTTCGCCACGCCGCTCGGTGTCGTCGAGCCGTTTCCGCGCATCAAGTACGCACTGGGCGACCATCGGGTCGTGCTGGGTGCGAACGAGAGCCTGGCGGCCTTCGCCGGCCGCACGGACGTGACCATCGTCGTCGCGCCCGGAACGCACGCCGGGCCGATCGGATTGATCGGTGACAATCTCACCATCATGGGCACGTGCAACGACAACGGCGAGCTGGAATCGACGATCGAGGGCAACCTCACCATCGATGGCGACAACATTCGCATTCGCAGCCTGCGCGTGACCGGCGACCTGACGATCAACGGCAATAACGTCACGGTCGCTTTCAGCGAAGTCGGGCAGGTCACGATCAACGGCGACAACGTCCTGCTGCTGCGCAACACATTCAGGAACGAAGCCGCCGTCAACGGCAACGATGTATTGCTGGTTGGAAACGTGGTGGCACGGTAGTGCGCGCGGCGGCTCCGTGATCGCAGGCGAGTGGCGGACATGGGCGAGCGTCCCAGAGCCTCGCCCATGCTGCCACCCGCTTGGCCGGGAGCGGGCAACAAACCCATCGGCTGCCGCCGTCCCGGCCGAAGTTCCAGACCGGTCGGCGTGACGCACTCGGCCTCGACAGAATGACGCGGATGACCGCGCGCAGCCCTCGACAGACCCGGCTGCCGTGCTCACAAGAGGCATGATCGTTGGCACGAGATTTGCTTAAACCGGTTGCGGGAAGGCGATCCAGTCGTTTGCGGTTCTGAGGCGTCTTGAGAACTGCTCGTGGGTCTCGTCCGGAGCGCGAAGCAAGTGATCGACGCGCGGACCGTGGCGCACTCAGGCCTCGGAGAGAGAGAAAGAAGTGCGGCAGTCCGGCCCCGCGGGACAGCCGGCGACGTCGAATGAGCGCCGCTCAGCGCGAACGCTCGGTAGCGCCGGCCCGGCGAATAGTCGGTAAGTGCTCCTGCCGCGGACGCGGTCGCGGTGGCTGAATCGCGACCGCGTCCTTGTGCGGAACCCTCAAGTCAGTCCGTTCAGGTGCCGAGGCGAGTCAGCGGCGAGGCGCCCTTGGTGGGCTGGCATTGCGTCGGTTCGGTGGGAGAGAGGACCGTGTTGGCACAGAAGCTGTCATTTCTGTGCGTAGTGATTACTAGCGTAGGCATCCTGGTCACACCCGCCGACGGCGGTGGACCGGACCCCATCCTTTCGTTTCAGTTCACCGACATGGATGGCGATTTTGTAGCCGGACTACCCGGCGCCGGCACGTTTACTTCCAACGATCAGCCGGCCACCGCCGGCGACGTCACGCGGTTGACACCCATCGTCACGACGGCCGATTACAACCAGGGCTTTCCTAACCTGATCGCCGACGTGAACATCACGATGGCGTTGACGCTGATCGATAACGATAGCGCCATCGGAAATGGCGCGTTTTTCATCATCGACGCCGATGGTGACTCGCTGACCGGCTCGATCACCGGCGAATGGACCGCATTGGACGGGGCGGCCGCCTTTCTGGGTAACCTGTTCAACGTGTTCGTCAACGACAACAGTGCCGTGGATGCGACGTTTGACGGTCCGAGCGGCGGGTCGTTCTCGACCGCGTTCGATGACCCGCAACCATTCCCCGGCGCGCTGGTTCAGCTCACGCTGCCGGATCACTGGTTTGGAAACGGCAGCTTCGATGACGCCAATACATCGGCCAACGCGCAGATCGTTCCTGACCCAGCTGGGCTAGTACTCTGTCTGGCCGGTGCGGCGTCGCTGGTCATTCGCCGGGGTCGAGGGCGCGGGCCATGTTGACACTCAGGTGACGAACACACACGGCGAATAGAAACGGCCGTAGCGGGTGGAGTTGGTGCCACCGGGCACGCGAGAGGACATGATCGTGCTTGCGTTTCGAGGATGAACAGTATTGGAGCGACTCAGTGAAGCGCACATCAGCGTTGCCGCATACCCACATGACCGCGCGGGTGCGCCAGAGGCGAATCGACGAGATGCTTGTCCGCCGATTGCGCGCATGGGCGCGCGCGGGCCCGGCCGGTGAAGCCAACACTCTCGGCCAGCGTCGAACAGACGGCTCAGTTCACGGCGGCCCGAGAGGGCCCAATCGCCGTCCCTCGTCCTGACTGCCAACGGCGCACGCCTTGCCGATTCGAGCTGCCGGCACATGGCCGGCTTGGTCAGCGCCTCCCAGAACCCATCAACACCGTCGACCGGCAAGGATCGCAACCGGCATGCGAACCGCCCGCGGTTCCGCTACCATCGCAGCCTTCGGGGGCTTGGCGTCGATGCCCGACGATTTCGGCGATACGAAGCACCCGATACGGACGCAATCACCCGGGCGGCGACCATGCGTACGATTGTCATCGGCGGCGGTGTGATGGGCGGGGGTGCGGCTCTGGCCCTGGCGCGGCGGGGCGTGCCCGTGACGCTGATCGACCGCTTTGCCATTGGCCACGATCAGGGCAGCTCGCACGGCTATTCACGCATCATCCGCTTCGCGTACTTCGAGCATCCTGACTATGTCCGTCTCGTGCTGGACGCCGGGCGGCTGTGGCGTGAGCTGGAAGCGCAGACGGGGCTACCGCTGATGCGAACGACCGGTGGTCTCGACATCGGCCCGCCCGATGGCGTGCTCGTACGCGGATCGCGAAAGAGCTGTGCCGAGCACGGACTGCCGCACGAGTACTTGTCGCGAAGTCAGCTTGAAGGACGCTACCTACAGTTTCGCCACGTCGATGACGTTGCTGGAGTGTACCAGCCGGACGCGGGCATCCTGGCGGCATCGCGCTGCGTGACGGCACAAGTCGACGCGGCACGGCGGCTGGGCGCGCGCATTATCGAAAACGAGCGCGTCCATCAGATCGAGCTACGGCGCGATCTGATCGTCGTACACACGCCCCGCGCTCGCTACGAGGCCGAGCGCGTCATGGTGGTGGCTGGCCCCTGGGCTTCGGCGCTGCTGGCGGAACTGGCTCTGCCGCTGACCGTGATCCGCAAGACCGTCGGCTACTTCGCGCCGCTCGATCCGGCCTCGTTCGCGTTGGAGCGCTTTCCCATCTTCATCTACCAGACACCGCGCGGTTGCTTCTACGGGTTGGGCCCGTTCGGCCTCGATAGCATCAAGCTGGCCGAGCACTCGGGCGGCGACCTGGTCGATCCCGACCGCGTCGATCGAAACTTCACGGCTGCGGACGAGGCCCCGCTTCGCTGGTTCCTAACGGAGCACCTGCCGGCGGCGGCCGGGGCGTGCCTGTATCACCAGGTTTGCCTCTACACGCGCACGCCGGACGAAGACTTCATCATCGACCTGCACCCGGACGATTCGCGCATGGCCATCGCCGCCGGTTTCTCCGGCCACGGCTTCAAGTTCGGTCCCGTCGTCGGCGAGATTCTGGCTGACTTGGTGCTGACCGGGCGCACCGACCACCCCATCGGGCGATTTGAGCTTTCGCGGTTTTCGCGATGACGGTGCTGCCGGCGGTCGCCTCAGTGGCGAATCGCTGGCTGCGGCCGTAGCGATTCAAATGCCCGGGTCGGTGAACATGCGCACGTAGCTCTCGTAGCGCTCCGGTCGGATGGCGCCGGAGCGAACGGCCGTCTTGATGGCGCAGCCGGTCTCGTGCGTGTGTGTGCAGTCGGGGAACTTGCAGCCGGCCAGCCGGTCGACGAACTCGACGAAGTGCTTCTCGAACTCACCGCGCGGCACGCCCGACAGATCGAGCGAGCGGATGCCGGGTGTGTCGACCACGTAGCCGCCGAAGTCGAGCTTGATGAGCTGGGCCGTGGTCGTGGTATGCCGGCCCTTGCCAAGCTCCTCGATGATCGTCCCGATCGCAAGCTGCAGGCCCGGCTGCAGCGCGTTGAGCAGCGAGCTCTTCCCGACGCCGCTCTGGCCGGCCAGCACGGAACTGCGGCTGGCCAGCGCCGTCCGCAGCTCGTCGATGCCCTCGCCCGTGATCGCGCTGCAGCAGAGCGTGGCGTAGCCCAGTTCCGCGTAGACCGCCAGCAGCGATGCGAACGCATGGCTCGGATCCAGATCGACCTTGTTCATGCAGATGAGTGGTGTGATCTCGCCGTGATGAGCGGCCACGATGTAGCGGTCGATCAGGTGCGGCTTGGGCGGCGGCTGATCGGCGGCCACCACGACTACAGCCATGTCGACGTTGGCTGCAATGGTGTGCAAACGCTTGCCCGACGTGCGCGTCAGCACGCCGCGCCGCGGGCCGACAGTCTCGACGACGCCCTCGCGCTGCACGCCGTCGGCATCGGCCACGACCGAGAACTGCACGCGGTCGCCGACCGTCACGGCCTGCCGCTCACCAATGCGGCGCGTACGCAGCATCCGCCGGATCGTGCACGGCCAGGTCCGCTCACCGTCATCGACGTCGGCGATCAGGCCGCGCATGGCCACCACGCGCCCGTCGCGCAGGCGGGCATCAGTTGGCCGCGCCGTTTCATCGACGATGACCGTGCGCATACGCGACAAGTCGCCCTTGGGCGTAATACGCTCATCCTGGCGCGATTCGATAGAGTCGACGCCCTGCTGCCGTATCCGCCGCGTCCAGTGCTTGTCGCGGGCGGGCGCGCTGCGGTTCCGCCGGAGTGCAATTCGGACTTTTTTGCCGCGGCCCCCGCCGCGTGGCGATGCCATCGAGCCGCGATTCTGCGAATGGACGGCGGCAACTGTCAAGCCGTCGTCAGGATTCAGGGGTCAGGGTTCAGGGTTCAGGAACGGCCGACGCCGACGCGAAGCGTCGGAAGGCCCTTCCTGAACCCTGAACCCCGAACCCTGGAGCTCAAGCGGTGCGCGGGGCTTGGCACTCGGGGCAGACCTGCTCCATCACGCCGCGCAGCTCGTAGCCGCAGCGGGCGCAGGGCGCGGCCTGCCGGACTCGGCGGCGCCAGAACAGGTGCGAGAAGCAGAAGCGGCGCGACTGCGACGATAGCGCGATCCCTGCCACAATGATCAGCCCGGCGTTGGTCGCCATTTTCGCGCAAACGTTGACGGGGCCAGAGCCGCAGCCGCAATCGAATACGACGTCACACGGGTGCTGGTCGCCGAATTGTAGACGGGACCGCGCGTACACGGCGGCCGTGAATGCCATCAACGACACGAGCATGGTGAGCGCCGCGCCGCGGACCGCGACGCCCAGCAGCAGAAGCACGCCGCAGACCATCTCGATCCACGGCAGGTACAGCGCTGTGAGGTTCAGGACGTAGGCGCCGTCGAGCCACGCCGTCGATGAGTCCGGCAGCATGTCGAACTGCCGGAGCGTCTTGAGAAACTCAAACGGCTGCCGGTACTTCAGGTAGCCCATGTAGATGAACGAAACCCCGAGCACCAGGCGGGCCGCCAGTAGCGGAACGCCGGTGTAGTCGAGATAGCGGGCTGTTCCCAGGCCGCGGCTCAGGGCTCCGCGGACATTGAGATTGGCTTCTTCGCCTGTTCCCATTCGCTGAATCCGCCTTCGTAAAGGTAAATCTTGTCGTACGGCACGCCCTTCGCCAGCAGCTCGCGGCACATCAAGGCGCTGTCTTCGCACTGGCCGCCGCCGCAATAGACCACAATCTTCTCCGCCGCCAGGAGTTGGTCCTCGTACGGCGGCAGGTCTTCCTGCACCGTGTACGGATAGATGCGCACGGCGAAGGGCAGGTGCCCCTTGGCGAAAAAGTCGGTATTGCGGGCGTCGACGATCATGTTCAGGCCGCCCTCCGTATTCGGGTCGTCCACCAGCGCCTCCAGCTCGTCGATCGAGATGGTCTGGTAGCCGTGCGCGGGCTTGCCTGCCGCGGGCGGCGGTGCGGCAGGATCGTTCGGCATAGCCATGAGCGGCTCGGGCTCCGGCGCCACGGGAAGGGCTGCGCGAGCAAAGTAGTTCCTGCGCACGTCCACCTTGCCGGAACGGGCGTTCAACCCCCAGCCCAGGCCGAACGCCAGTCCCAGAATGACCAGCACTTCCAGCAGCGTGAGTCCCAGCTTTCGGCCCATGTGCATGTCTCCAGCCCCCTACCCTTCTTAGACGACCGAGTTTGGGGATATACCAATCCAGCGGGGGCCTCCCAGCCCGGGATTCTCCACCGCTCCCAGCGCATCGGCAACCCTTGCCCGGGCGCTCCATTGGGCCTCTCCGGCAGATCTCATTTTGGGTGGCATGAGGTGGTGCGGCAGCGGTAGCGCAGGCCTCCGGCCTGCACGTACCGCAGGCGTCACGCCTGCGAGTCGCGCCGGAGTTCCGGCCGCGCGTGGAGCGCGACGCACGGCAGTCGTCGACTCGCAGGCCAGAGGCCTGCGGTACGTGCAGGCGAGACGCCTGCGCTACGCGGCCCCGGCACAGCCCGCAGCGCTTGATCTTCGGCGGAACCCCGACGATAATGAAGCGATGACGTCGGCGAGTGCCGCCGGCTAATAGCATCTTTCTCAGGAGGCTGCCATGTCCGTTGTGAATTCCATGATCATTGTGCGGGCGCGTGGCGGTCTGAGCCGGACGTAGCTGTACCAGCCGTAGCCATTCCCGGCGGTTCGCCGTCTGTTTCCCCTCGCTTCGTCCAGCCGGACTGACCACGCTTCCAGCACCGTACGCGCCGTAAGCTGCTGATGCCCCGCCACTGCGCGGGCCGGCCGATTCATGTGCGCGCATCCTCGGTTTCGCAAAAGTAACAACATGCCGAAGCAGCGGCGCTGCGCGCCAACCCGCGTGCGGGCACTTCGGCCATCAGGAAGCCAACAGTCATGACACTGGAACAACTGGGCTGGTGCCCATCGTTGGACGTGAGTTTCGAACCGTATCGTCTGCAGGGTTGCGTCCCGGCCCGCGTGGCCCGGCAGAGCTATGTCGTGTACACAGGGCAGCGTGCCCAGCGAGCGTCCGTTTCCGGCAGCCTTCGTCACGGCGCTCACAATCGGGCGGACTTTCCGGCCGTGGGCGATTGGGTGGCGGTGCGGCCGCGCTGCGGCGAGGACGCCGCAACCATCATGGCCATCCTGCCGCGCCGCACGCTGGTGCAGCGCAAGGCGGCCGGCCAGCGCGTCGAGCAGCAGGTCGTGGCCGCCAACGTCGACACGCTGCTGGTCTGCTGCGGACTCGACGCCGACTTCAACCTGCGCCGTATCGAGCGCTACGTCGGGCTGGCGTACACGAGCGGGGCAGCACCGATGATCCTGTTGAACAAGGCCGACGTGTGCGTCGACGTGGAAGCTCGCGTGGCCTCGGTCGAGGAAGTTGCGGTGGGCGTGCCGGTCATACCCCTGAGTGCGCTGGACGGCGGCGGTGTGGACAGCGTCCGCTCGCACTTGCGCGAGGGCCGCACGGCCGCGCTGGTAGGCTCGTCGGGGGTCGGCAAGTCCACGCTGATCAACCGCCTGCTCGGGCGCGCCGAGCTCCGCACCGGCGCCATCCGCGCCCACGACGGGCGCGGCCGGCACACGACGACGCATCGGCAGCTTCTGCTCGTGCCGGGCGGAGGTGTCATCATCGACACGCCCGGCATGCGCGAGCTGGGGCTGTGGGGCGACAGCGACGCGGTCGACAGCACCTTCGCCGAAATCGACGAATGGGCCCGGCAATGCCGCTTCCGCGACTGCCGCCATGCGGGCGAGCCGGGCTGCTCGGTGCAAGCGGCCATCGAGTCCGGCCAGCTCGAACTCGGCCGATTCGAGAGCTTCCGCAAGCAGCAGCGAGAGCTTCGCTACCTGGCCATTCGCGAAGACGCCGGCGCCCAGGCGGCCGAGAAGGCCCGCTGGAAGTCCATCCACAAGGCTGCCCGCAAATGGATGAAGCAAAAGTATCGAACGTGATGCTCTGACAAGGCTCGGGCAAGCGGCTGGTGGGAAATTCACGGAAGCGATTCGGACCGTAATGGCCGCAGAACGGGTTGTCCGGCGGCGCTGGGGGACCCCAACCGCGATCTGTGCGCGGTTGGGGACCCCTTGCGAGACGCCCCAGGATGGGTTGCAAAACCCGGTGGCAAATGTCGCGTACCACTCTCCGTCCTCACGTTGGCTAACCTGCATCGCCCAAACGCCCAACGCATCGAGCGCTGATGCGAGCTCGCTCAGGTCGAAAACGCCGGCCAGATCGAGGTCGGTGTTGAGGTAGTGAGTCGTCACGGTTTGTCCATCACTACGGTATCCACATGTCGTCGATGTCGCCCAGTCGGAGCGTGCACTGGCCTGTGACGGGCGTTGGCTTGGCACGATGATCATAGTAGTTGGGGTCGTCCTGGGACCACGACAGGTCGACGTCGCACGCCTTGGCACTCACGCGTAAATCGGATCACCACGTCGCGTGGCGTCAGATGTGTTCCGACGTAGACATGCGCTCGCGGCACGCCCGGTGAGAAGTCAAATCCGCGAATGTCGCGCCCCCGCAAGCGCACTTCCAGCCCGGGCCTCACTGGGCCGACCAACGGGAACCCGATGAGGCTAAAGCAAGGCGTGGCCATCCAATCGTGCTCGCTGTTCTCGGCGCACTCAATCGAGAGCGCCAAGCGGGGCTCCTCGTCAATCGCGAACAGCGCCCTCACGACGTGGAACGAGAGATCGCCGTCTTGATGGTGGAATGTGACTGAATACAGCATGCTCAATTGAGGCAGTTCGTGTCACACATCAGCCCGACGTCAGGCCGTGACCAGGCGGTCGAGTTCAGCCCCGCGCTTCGGGCCGTTGAGCTCGGCCAATACGGCGTCCGGCTGTCGCAGGAAGACTGGGCCCCAGTACCGATGCAGAATTTGTCCCACACGCGCCAGCCGACGTGCTTCACAGCCCGCGCGTTTGCACTCGCCCACGGCCAAGCCATAGTGTACGCCGGCGAGTTGAAACCGACCAGACGGCTCATGGTCGGAGACAATTAGATGAGGCCGCGATCGCACTTCCGCAAGACGTCGTACTGCTCAGCCGACAGCAGAATCGCTTTAGCCTCTGCGATCTGCAGTAACATGCGGCCGTAATAGCACATGGATGCGATGAAAACCGCGGACTTGTCGAGAAGCTGATCCTGGCGCGTCCGGAACGGGTCACCGTGCGCCCAGGCGCTGCACATCTTGTACCAGAACTGGTACTCGGGAAGCCGCCCAACTGTGGCCGCCAGGTCTCTGACGGACTTGCAATACCATGCGTCCCACGTTCTCGCGCCACGCTGGAATCTCGGTCGCACACGGTCATACTCGGCCCTTGCGCGAGCCTCTCCGGATATTCCGTCGGGCGAATAAGCTAGCTCTCGCGCTATGGTGCCGACCGGCTGCGCGACGATGGCCTGAATCTGCTCGTACTTGGCTACGTGCTCGTAGTCGAAATACGCCTCTGCTTGCGGTGCCGGGTCACGCAAGAGGTATTCCAACTGCAAGGCTAGTTCAAGGAGCGACCGTATCAGCCCGGGGCATTCATATTCACGATGGAGTTTGATCAACCCTGCGATGGCGGCGAGGAGTTGGCCTCCCCGTCGAATGAACCGCTCGGCCGCTTCATCGCCACGTCCCGGAAGGGGCTTCTCACGCCAACGGCTCAAAACATGACGATCGGTCACGAGCATGAAACGCCAGATTTGGGCCTGCTGGTCGGTCAACCATCCGGCAGTCACACGCGTCTCTTGGAGACTGCAGTCGAAGTCGGACTGGCAAGCGTCGAAGATGACGTGGCGGCCCAGCAGGTTCGGGACGCTCTCTGTCTCGGCGATCGCAAATGGAACGACCAAAACATCAAGGTCTTCCATGTGCGTTGGGATGTCGTGGACGTAGGCGTAAGTCGTGCCACCGCCCACGGCGCTCAGGTCGATCCTGCGGCCCTTCTCAAGCGGGATACCCAGAAGATCGGCGGCGGAGCGCCGCAGCAGCGAGACAACCGCGCCCGAGTCGATTGGGAGAACGAAGGCCTGAAACTGTCCGTTGGCGCCTTGGAGCTCGACCTCGGCAAAAGGATACCACCTGTCGCCGAAGTGCCGCGTGGTGCGCCGTCGCCAACTAAAAACCGGCATAGACTACATCCGCGACCCGATCGATGGCCTCAAGGATGAACCGCTTTCCTGGCGCAGCTTCGCGCGCCCGCTCCGCAGCCTCGGTAGCAGTCTCGCCAACGCCGATCACTTTCCCATCGGCGACTGCGATCCACTTGCCGGCGTATTTCTCAAAAATCTCAGGTCCGTGATCGACCAGCCACGCAAAGTCGGTCGAACTCATGTTACACCTCCACCGAGATCATATGCATAGGGTGCCACGCCGTACAGATAGCGCAAAGCGCAGCCACCTACGGCACAAACCGACGGGTTATCGCCGCCCGGCTCGCGCCATGTCTTCATCCGTTCGACTCGAGCAATCGTCCGTACCTCAACCGCCCTAATCGCGCTCGCGCGGCACGAACTCAAATATCGCACCCGTCAGAAGCAGGAGCGCGAACACAACGACGAACGTCTGCCAGGCGATCGCGGCCACGGCGAAGCTGCAAGTCCCGAACCCCCACCACGCCCGCTCGCGCCGCGCCCACGAGACGATTGCCAGCGGCAGCGCGGCAAGGCCCAGGACCGTCCCGGCTCGTCGAACGCGCTGGCGCGAGAAGAACGACTTCGACGTTTGCTCCGGCGTTCCAAGCCGCACACTGACACCACCCACGCTCAGGTCAACCGCACCGGCCAGCTTCGCGCGCAACGGCTCGTCCATCACATGCTCCGCGACGACGCTCGCCGTCAGGCCGAGCAGTGCGATCACGATTCCCGCGATTCCCGCCCATCGCTCACGCATGACCTACTCCGTCGCGAGCCTGCGCGTTCACATGCTGATGACGCCTCGATATAGTCTACCCAGCGAACGCATTCGAGCCAAAGGAGCTTCCACATGCCACGCATCGTCCGCGGCGGTTTGATTCAGGCGACGCTCAGTGAGCCGACCACGTCGCCCATCGAGAAGATCAAGAAGTCGATGATCGACAAGCACGTCGCCCTGATTGCGCAGGCGGCCGGCAAGGGTGTGCAGGCCCTGTGCCTGCAGGAGCTGTTCTACGGCCCGTACTTCTGTGCCGAGCAAGATACGCGCTGGTATGCCCTGACCGAGCGCATCCCCGACGGGCCGACGACGAAGCTCATGTGCGAGCTGGCCCGCAAGCACAACATCGTCCTAATCGTGCCGATGTACGAAGAGGACCTGACCGGCGTCTACTACAACGCGGCCGCGGTCATCGACGCCGACGGCACGTACCTGGGAAAATACCGCAAGAGCCACATCCCGCACTGCGATCCGGGCTTTTGGGAAAAATTCTATTTCCGGCCCGGCAACCTGGGCTACCCGGTGTTCGAGACGCGCGTCGGCCGCGTGGGCGTGTACATCTGCTACGACCGGCACTTCCCCGAAGGCGCCCGGGCGCTCGGCCTGAACGGGGCCGAGATCGTGTTCAATCCGTCGGCCACGGTGGCCGGGCTGTCGGAGTACTTGTGGAAGCTCGAGCAGCCGGCCCACGCCGTGGCCAACCAGTTCTTCGTGGGCGCGATCAATCGGCCGGGCACCGAGCCGCCGTGGAACATTGGTGAGTTCTACGGCCAGTCCTACTTCTGCGACCCGCGCGGCAAGTTCCTGGCCGAAGGCAGCCGGACCACGGATGACCTGGTCGTGGCCGATCTCGACCTCGACCTGATCCGCGAAGTCCGCAACGTCTGGCAGTTCTTCCGCGACCGCCGCCCGGACACCTACGGGCCACTGACCTCCGCTTGAGGCCGCGGATGAGCACGGACACGGGGAACGCGCCACGGATTAACACGGATCAACCCAGCGCGGCCTCTGGGCCGCAACCAAAGTGCCGATACGCGGCCGGGTAGGGTTCAGGGTTCAGGGTTCAGGAAAGGCGTTCCCGAGCCTTCGGCTCGGCGGGTTGCTGAGCCGAAGACGCAGGGCGTCGTTCGTACTGAACCCTGAACCCTGACCACTGAACCCTCGCTCACCGCAGAAAATTTGCGCGCCGTAAGAAGATTCTGATCGTTAGTAGCACGGATCAAGAGACCATAGGCATGCTCAGACACGAGGACGTGACACAACGGGTGATCGGCGTATTCTATGAGGTGTACAACGAGCTTGGGCATGGGTTTCTCGAGTCGGTCTACCAGGCGGCGATGGCCATCGCGCTACGCCAGGCTGGTTTGTACGTGCAGCAGGAGCTACCGATTGACGTGCGGTTTCGTGGCACGGTCGTGGGCGAGTTCAAGGCTGACTTCGTCGTGGAGCGCTGCCTGCTCGTGGAAATCAAGGCGGTCCGTGCCCTGGATTCGACTCACGAGGTACAGATCTTGAACTACCTGCGGACCACGGACATTGAAGTCGGCCTACTGATGTACTTCGGGCCGAAACCAGAGTTCAAGCCCATCTTCGACAGCGGTTTTCCGTAAGTACTTGTGAACGTTAGACTTGCGCGCAGGCGTTTGTGGTTTGGCACTACGCGGGTCGTCTGGGCATGAGCCTGGTCGGTCATGAGTTCAGGGGTCGAACGGAAGCTCCGAGCGCGATACCCACGGCCTGAAGTGCCTTGCCGGCGTCGCCACGGGTCTGGCTGCGGACCACGAAGGTCTGTCCGGTCATTTCAAGGGTCATTTCGATCAGGGCTTCCAAGTCGTCGCGAAGCCGAGCCCACTCGATGGTCCAGCCGCGCTCCACGAGCCGCGCCTGTTCGTGGACACGCAGTTGCGCGGGCCGTATCGGCGCTGGCATCACACGCACCGGTTTGAATCCGTCGGCGATGAAACCATCGTCGAGGATATCGTGCGGTACGCGCTGCCGCTTGGCCGGCTCGGCCGTCTGATGCACACGCTGATGGTCCGGCGCGACGTCGAGCGGATCTTCGACTATCGTGCGCAGCGCCTGCGCGAGCTTTTCGAAGGGGAAAGAGCATGAACCGAATGAGCCAGGTGCCGGATCCTCACCATCAACGGGCCAAGCGATCGCTCTCGTCGCTCGCCTGGATTCCCGGCGAAGCGCGGTGGCTGGCGGCTGCCGGGATGCTTCGCGGCCGTGTCTGGTCGCTGGCCCAGGTCTGCGAGCACCTCGCGCTTTCCATGGAGGGAACGATCCATCCGATCGAGCACTCAGCGCCGCAGCACGATGCCAGACGAAGGTGGTTCAGCAGCATTCGTCGCGTGTTCGTCAAGCATGCAGTGCTGATCAGTGGTCGGCTGCCCGACGGCCTCCCGGCACAGCCGTTCGTACGGCCGAGCGACTCGCCGCCGCTCGACCCGACCATCCGCCGTCTCGGCACGGCGATTGAAGCGCTCGAACGGAAGCTGGCTGAGCCGGCGGCGCGCTGGCCTCGCCATCCGGTGTTCGGTGAACTGAGCGGTCGCCAATGGCTCCGATTCCACGCCCTCCATGCCCGTCATCACTTTGCTCGCTTTGATCGACCGGGCTCCGCACCTGCGGGCGTTGATGCCATGAGGAAATGAACGGCGGTGGGGCGCCGCGGTCATCGGGCCATTACTGCACCTGGCGCATGTCGCCATCGGGGTTGTCGACGGTCAGCACCGAATAGACCGAGTGGTTGGCCAGCCGCTTTCGGCCGCCCAGGTAGGCCAACTCGATCAGAAAGGCCACCCCCACAATCTGGCCGCCGAGCGCCTCGACCAGCCGGCAGCAGGCCGCCATTGTGCCGCCGGTGGCCAGCAGGTCATCGATCATCAGCACGCGGTCGCCCTTGTGGATGCCGTCTTTGTGAATCTCGAGCGTGTCGGTCCCGTACTCCAGCTCGTACGATTCGCGCTGCGTGTCATGCGGCAGCTTGCCGGGCTTGCGGATCGGGATGAACCCGGCCGACAGGTTGCGGGCCACGGCCGTGCCGAAAATGAACCCGCGCGACTCGGCCCCGACCACCACGTCAATGTGCTGGTCGCGGAACGGCTGCGTCAGATACTCGACCGCCAGCGACAGCCCGCCGGGATCGCGCAAGAGCGGCGTGATGTCCTTGAAGAGGATGCCCGGCTTGGGGAAATTCGGCACGTCGCGAATCAGGTCGCGGAGCCGTGCCAAAACTGGCCGCGGCGGCGGTGGCCTCGAGCTGGATTGCATGCCGGGCATTGTACCGGCGACGCTGACGTGCGCGTAGGATCGGCTGGGGTTGGAGCGCGGGCATCCTGCCCGCCTCGAGGGTCGCAACCATCCTGGCCGCACGCTCTCCGAACAAACGGAAGAAACGGAATTGAGCTTCCCTTGTCGCAGCCGCGACGCTAACATCCTGCTCCCCCGCCGGGCTTGGCGCGTTTTCACGGCGGGGACCCGCGGTCCCCGCGTTTTCGGCGGCAGGGCCGCTGGAGTGGAAGGCTGACGTTGGAGTTGGCACGTGCCTGAGCTGTCCGTCCCCTGGAAACCGCGACCGCCCGTTCAGTATGGGTTGCTGGCCCGCCCGTTCGTGTTGATCGGGAAGGCAGCTTACGCGATTTTCGCGCCGCTGCTGCGACGCTTCCCGGGACCGATCTTCTTCGGGGCCGTCATCAGCGTCATCCTCATCGTGTGGGTGCATTTCCTGGTTTTCAGCTTCGTTGATACACAGCTCATCGCCGGGCGCACGAACTTGGCGAACCAGACGACGGCGTTCGCCGGGCCGCTGACGGTTAACGAGGCGCGCAACGGGTTAGTCGCGTGGCGACGGGCTGAGGAGGGCCCCATGCTGGGCCGGGCCGTCCTGGCCGTGGTGACGCCCAACGTCGCCGCATACCTCCTGTGGCCGCTCCAGTTCGAGCTGGTTCGCGACATCATCGCCATGCTGGGCGTGATCGGATTCATTTCGATCGTGCCCATGTACTCGATCTGGTGGGAGCGGAAGGTCTCCGGGCACATTCAGTCGCGGCTGGGGCCGATGCGGGTGGGCGGTTGGCACGGCTGGTCGCAGTCAGCGGCCGACGGGCTCAAGCTCATCACCAAGGAAGACATCATCCCCCAGGAGGCGGACGGGACGCTGTTCCGCATGGCGCCGTACCTGGCTTTTGTGCCGGCGGTGCTGGCCTTCATGGCCCTGCCGTTCGGCACGTACTGGGTCTTCCGCAACCTCGATGTCGCCCTGATCTTCATCCTGGCGATGATGGGCATTGAGGTCGTTGGTGTCATCGTCGCTGGCTGGGCCTCGAACAACAAGTGGGCCGTGTACGGGGCGATGCGCGAGGCCTGTCAGATGGTCTCGTACGAAATCCCGATGGGCATGGGCCTGCTGATCCCGGTCATGACGATCGGGTCGCTCAGCATGATTGCGATCGGCGACGCCCAGGCGGGCGGCATGTGGAACTGGCTGGCGTTCCGCAACCCGTTCCTGTTTGTTGCTGGTTTGAGTTATTACGTCGCGTCGCTGGCCAATTGCAAGCGGGCGCCGTTCGACCTGCCCGAGTCGGAGAGCGAGCTGGTGGCCGGCTTCCATACGGAGTATTCGGGCTTCCGCTTCTCGCTGTTCTTCTTCGCCGAATATGCGGCCATGTTCGTGGTCAGCGGACTGGCCGTGATCCTGTTCTTCGGGGCGTGGCATTCGCCCCTGCCGGCCAGCATCGGCGAGTGGGCCGATGCGTCGATTGGCGGGCTGGGGGCGGCGGCCATCAGGGGCCTGCTGGTCAGCGGGCCGCTGTGGTTCGTGGCCAAGTGCGTCTTTCTGATCTACGTGCAGATGTGGATCCGCTGGACATTGCCGCGCATCCGCATCGACCAGGTTTTGTACGCCTGCGTGCAGGTCATGCTGCCCATGATGATGCTGGTGCTGCTGGGCAACGCGCTGTGGGAGCTGTTTATCCCGCACGAGAGCATGTTCGGGCGCGGCGTGAACTATCTGCTGTTCGGCGTGGGCGTGATCGTGACGCTGACGATCATCGGGATCGTGCTGTACGGCTGGTGGCACCGGCGGCGATTGGTCGGCAACCTGGCGGCGGATATTCTGCCAGGCTCGTGATGGGATTGCCGATTGTTGATTTCCGATTTCCGATTTGCTTCGTGAGACCTGGTGGGTTCGGCGGTGAATCGGAAATCGGAAATCGGAAATCGACAATGGGTTGATTCGAATGCTGCAAGCTGAATTGACGCAAGTGCTGGGACAAGCCGGCGTCCCCGTCATCGAGAGCGGCGGGGCGATGGAAGCGATCATGTTCTACGTGTTCGCCGGCGTGGTCCTGCTGTGCGGGCTGGGCATCTGCATCAGCGGCAACATCGTGCGGATGTCGGTCGGTCTGTTCGGCGCGCTGGGCGCGATTGCCGCGCTCTATTTCCTGCTGGCGGCCAACTTCCTGGGCGTGATCCAGTTGATCGTCTATGTGGGCGGCACGCTGGTGTTGCTGATCTTCGGCATCATGCTGACCAGCAAGTCGCCCTGGGTGCGCTTCAATCCGAAGCGGATCGAGGTCATCCTCGGCGCGGGCGTGTGCGTGCTTCTGCTGGGCAGCCTGATCGTGATGATCCGCCGCACCGAATGGAGTGGCATCGGCCAGCCGGCCCACGGCGCCAGCATGTTGACGCTGGGCCACTCGCTGCTGTCGACCTACCTGGTCCCGTTCGAGGCGGCCAGTGTATTGCTGCTGGTGGTCATGATCGGCGCGGCGTATCTGGCGAGGCAGGAAAGGTAGGGCGTTTTGCGTGGACTTATTGCTTCGTCTCACGGCGTTTGACAGCATCGACGAGATGGAGGCCGCCAGCGACGACCGCTACTGGGACAGCTTGACTTGTGCATTAAGTGATCGTGACTTCGCTGCGTGTTACCTGATGGGCTACGCCATCGAGACTCTGATGAAGACGGCGTTTTTCCGGTTCGCTGGAGTTCCCGTGGATGCCAACCTTGCATCCAGCCTCAAGACGGCCACGAAGCACCCGTTGTTCGCAGCGTCGAAGGCGGCCTCCGCGATGTTCGCACATGGGCTGCACAATGTCCGTGCCTGGGCGGAATATCTCATCGACGCACGGCAGCGAGCCTCGGGCCAGGCACTCGATCCGGTGGTCGCCGGGAAGCTGATTTTCGAACTGAGTCGGTTCCAGAATAACTGGTCAGAAGTCCTGCGCTACCGTGCCTCGGTTGCGGCCAGCGCAGAGTTCGCGAGGTTCCTGGCAATCGCTGACTGGCTGCGGGATCATTATGCTGTCCTCTGGAGGTAGTATCGGTGCCACGGCAGATTCAAGCGCTAAGACCGCGTCATTCCCGGCCTGACTTGGTCAGAACGCTGGCCGATGAGTTGTCCAAGACGGGAACAAGCAGCGACCCGGCCATTCCGACGATCTACGAAGAGCCGCAGCCGTATGCAGGCAGCCTGCATGTCACGGTGATCTGGAGCCGGTGGGCCGGCGTTCCAGTGGAGCAACGGGGCGCGATTATTCTCGATGCTTACCAGGCGGCAGGTCTGCAAGATGAGTTGAGACGCATTACTGTCGCCCTCGGCTTGACACCCGAGGAGGCTCAGAACCTGGGGATCAAGCCCTGACGAGGCTCGCAATGTTAACCGTCGGACTCAATCATTACCTGTTCCTCGCCGCGGCGCTGTTCTGCATGGGCATCTTCGTCATGGTGACCAAGCGGAACGCCATCGGCATCCTGATCGGCGTCGAGATGGTGCTGAACAGCGTCAACATCAATTTCATTGCCTTCGACCGCTACCGGCCGGGGGCGGTGGTCGATGGACAGGTGACGGCCCTGTTCGTCATCCTGCTGGCAGCGGCCGAGGCGGCGCTGGCCGTGGCGATCTGTATGAACTACTACAAGAACCTGGCCACGATCGACGTGGATCGCGGCGACGCGCTGGCTGGGTAGGGCGATGATACCGCACGACCTCTTGGAAGCGTGTCTGGCACTGGGCGTGTTCATCCCGTTCGGGATGTTCGCGTTCCTGGTGTTCTTTGGGGCGCGGATCGGCAAGCCCGGGTCCGGCTGGCTGGCGGTCGGCGCGATCGGTGCGAGCTGCATCCTCAGCACGCTGGTGCTCATCACCTGGTGGGGGCTCTCGCCGGCCGAACGCGACGTGCTTTCGCAGAATGCGCTGCCGTTTCGGTGGGCTCAGTTGGGCGATGTGCCCATCAACATCGGCGTCAAGCTCGATTCGCTGACCGTGATCATGTACTTCATGGTCACGTTCGTCGCCTTCTGGATCTTCGTCTTCAGCGTCGGCTACATGGCCGGCCACAGCGACGAGGTCGACCATCAAAGCAAGTTCCACCGGTTCTTCACGTATCTGTGCCTGTTCGCGTTCAGCATGTTGGGGCTGGTGGTTTCGAGCAGCCTGCTGTTCTTGTTCATCTTCTGGGAGCTGGTCGGGCTGTGCAGCTACTTCCTGATCGGCTTCTACTTCGACAAGAAATACGCTTCCAACGCCGCGATCAAGGCCTTCGTCACCAACCGTGTGGGCGACTTCGGCTTCCTGATCGGCCTGATGCTGGTCTTCGTCTATCTGAAGGACCTGGACCTGGACGGCGCGGCGCGGGCATTCCGCTTTCAGGCCGAGCATGGCAGTGGTATCTTCGCAGCGGGCAACTTCTCGCTCTTTGGCATCTTCACGGCTTCGGTTGCGACATGGATGGGCATCGGTTTGTTCTGCGGCGCGATGGGCAAGAGCGCCCAGTTTCCGCTGCATGTGTGGCTGCCCGACGCCATGGCCGGCCCGACGCCGGTGTCGGCCTTGATCCACGCGGCGACCATGGTGGCCGCCGGCGTCTACCTGGTGGCCCGCGTCTATCGACTCCTCACGCCCGAAGCCCAGATGTTCATCGCCGTGATTGGCGTCATCACGCTCACGCTGATGGCCCTGATCGCCATCGTGCAGAACGACATCAAGAAGGTGCTGGCCTATTCGACGCTCTCGCAGCTCGGCTACATGATCTTCGGCATGGGCATCGGGGCCTGGGTGGCCGCCCTGTTCCACCTCATGACGCACGCCTTCTTCAAGGCCATGCTCTTTCTCGGCTCGGGACAGGTCATCGAAGGCTGCCATCACGAGCAGGACATGCGCAAGATGGGCGGCCTGTATAACAAGATGCCGTGGACGGCCGCAACGTTTGCCGTCGGCGTGCTGGCGATCGCCGGATTCGGCATTCCCAAAATCCACATTGGCTTGGGTGGCTACTTCAGCAAAGACGAGATTCTGGCCGTCGCGCATGAGCGGGCGTTCGCCTGGGGCGAGGACGCCCACGCAGACGACCATCACGCCGCGGCTGACACGGAGTCGGACTCGCGGTTCATTCTGACCGCCGGCTCGCCGCCGCACGTCGCCGAAGACGCCGTGCCTCACGCGCCAGACGGCGAATCGCACGCACCAGTGGCTGCAGCCAGCGAGTCGCACGCGGCACACGACCACGCGCCCGCTGCCAGCAAAGCCGCCATCGTCGCGGCTACGCCCACGCTGCCCAAGTGGATGTTCTGGCTGCCGATCATCATCGCCTACGTCACGCCTTTCTACATGATGCGCTGCTGGTGGATGACGTTCGGCGGCAAGCCGCGCGACCATCACGTCTACGAGCACGCGCACGAGTCGAAGCTGATGTACGTGCCGCTGATCGTCCTGATGGTCGGGACGGTCTGGTGCAGCTACTTCCTCTTCCGCCCGATGATCGCCGACGCAGCCCGGGCGGCCACCGATGCGGTCAACGTGGTCACGATCGACGGCATGGCCGAGCACGCCAGCGAAGCCGGCGGCCAGTTGATCGTCTCGCACGCGGCCCACGACAACCTCGCCATCTACGTCGGCTTCGCCTGGGCCATCGGCATCGGTCTGGCGATCCTTCTGTACAAGAATGGACTGGAGGCTGCCGGCCGCATCGCCAAAGCCGCCGGGCCGGTTTACACCGCCCTGTGCGAAAAGCTGTATTTCGACCACGTGTACAACTTCGTCTTCGTCCGCGGCTGCGTCGGTCTGGCGTACGTGTCGCGCTTCATCGATACGTACATCATCGACTTGTTCTACAACTTGTCCGCCGCCATCACTGAGCGGCTGGCGGCCTTCAGCGGCCAATTCCTCGACGCGCAGGGCGTCGACGGATTCGTCAACGGCCTGGCCGACTTCTCGCAGAAAGTCGGCAACGCCGTCCGCAAGCCGCAGACCGGTCGAATCCGAAATTACGTGCTGTTCGCCGCGGCCAGCGCGACCGTAATCGTGCTGGTTGTTTTGTACTTGAATCGGACTCCGGCAGAAGTTCTGCCGCCGGTGTCCGAGGGATTGTTACGGCTTAGCTCGCAATAGACATGATACCCGACGCACTGCTGCTAACGTTGATCGTATTCCTGCCGACACTGGGCGCGATCGCCTGTCTCTTCGCGCCCAAGGAGAGCATCCGCTCGCTGGCCACGGTCACGACGGGCCTGACGCTCCTGGTTTCGCTGCTCTGTTTCGGCATGTACTTCCGCGGCGACGACCCGTCCGAGGCGTTCGGCACGCGCTACGGGCACCTCAACTATCTCGTTCGCATTCCTTGGATCGTTGGTGAGAACTTCACCATCGAGTATTTCGTAGGACTGGACGGCCTGAGTTTCCCGCTGCTGATTCTGACATCGCTGGTCAGCTTCCTGGCCTGCCTGGCAAGCTGGAACTTCGATCACTGGAAAGTCAACAAAGGCATTCGTGCCTACTTCATTCTCTTCTTGCTGCTCGAGACGGGCATGTTGGGCGTGTTCGTCAGTCTCGATTTCTTCCTGTTCTACATCTTCTGGGAAGTCATGCTGCTGCCCATGTACTTCCTGATCGGTGTGTGGGGCGGACCGCGCAAGGAGTACGCCGCCATCAAATTCTTCCTGTTCACACTGGCCGGCAGTGTGCTCATGCTGGTGGCGCTGCTGGCCATGTACTTCTACAGCGGCGACGCCGTCCGGGCCGCGATCACGTCCCAGGGCATCAGCGGGGTCGAGAGTGCCTACCGAACCGCGGCCGACGGTTCGAAGGTCCTGCTGACCGGCGGCACGTTCGACCTGATCGAGCTGGCCACCAATCCGGTCATCCAGAAGTACTTCTCGTCGACGGCCGTGTTCTTCATGGAGACGCTGCCTTTCGCGCCGACCATGTTCATGCTGCTGTTCATCGGCTTTGCCATCAAGCTGCCGAGCTTCCCGTTCCATACCTGGCTGCCCGACGCGCACGTCGAAGCGCCCACGCCGATCAGCATGATCCTGGCGGGCGTCCTGTTGAAGATGGGCGGCTACGGCTTCCTGCGGCTGTGTTATCCGATTTTCCCGACCGGCGGCACATTCTGGGCCTACACGCTGGCGATCGTTGGCGTGATCAGCATTCTCTACGGCGCGTTGTGCGCCATGGCCCAGTCGGACTTCAAGAAACTCGTGGCCTACAGCTCCGTCTCGCACATGGGCTACGTGCTGCTGGGCATCGCCGTCATGACGCCCACCGGCTTCCAGGGTGCGATGTTCCAGATGATTGCGCACGGGATTTCTTCGCCCATGTGCTTCTTCCTGGTGGGTGTGATCTACGACCGGGCCCATCACCGCGAGATCAACCGCTTCGGCGGCCTGTGGCTCACGATGCCCAAATACGGCACGATGGCCACGCTCGGCTTCTTCGCTTCGCTCGGCCTGCCGGGCCTGTGCGGCTTCATCGGCGAAGTGTGGGTGCTCTTGGGCACGTTTGAGGCGCGGGATCGGTATGACTGGGCCGTGCCGATGGCCATCTTGGCCGCCGCCGGCGTGATCCTGACGGCCGCCTACATTCTGTGGCTGATCCAGCGCGTCTACCTGGGCAAAACCCGCGACGAATACAAAGGCTTTCCCGAGGCTGACGCCCGCGAGATGTTCATCCTGGCGCCGTTCGCCGCACTGGCCATCCTGCTCGGCATTCTGCCGTACCAGACGCTGTTCGCGTTCATGAACGGCACGCTCGATCTGATGCTGACGCACATCCGCAGCGTCACGGCGATGATCTCGTAGTCGCTGGTCGTCGGCCAGCGGTGTTGCTGACGACTAGCGACTACCAACTGAGCGTCGTCAGTATTCGCCAAACGCCCCACGAGCGCCCACACTCCTACCGCCAGGCGCTAACCATGGCCCAGATGATCAGGCCGACCAGCCCAATCCCGACAACGAGCGCCACCGGGACGACGATAGCAGCCAATCGGCGCTGCCACGTCGGCGGCGGACCGACCTTGAGCTGCTCCAAGTCACCGGAAGCAACGAGTGGTAATCGGCCACGAGCAACGGCGGCACCAGAGTTGTGTCAAATGTCCCGCATCGGCAAGCCATCGCGGCATATCCGCGACGTTAGCCAATAGCAGTGCGACTCGCAAATCAGACGCACTAGTCGGCCGCGGCGACGCGAGGCCCAAACGAACCGTCAGCCAAAAACGCCGTGGACCCTCCGCCTTTGCGTGAGGCTTCGCTTGCCGGTTCCTTGGCGCACGCAGAGGCGCTGGGCACGCGGAGACTGGCGTGCAGCCGCGCCGCCGCCGCCGTTCAGGCTCTGCGTGCTCCGCGCCCCCGCGAGATTCAATGACTCAGCACTCAGGTCGCAGATCCGCCGAGGCGGGACCCAGCACTCAGCACGGCCCGCTGGCTACTCGCACGGCACCAGCGTCGCGCCGTTCCAGGCCCGCGTGCTGTTGACCCCGTTGAGGAGCTGCACCAGCCGCAGCAGATCCTGCGTGTTCGCGACGCCGTTACGGTTGATGTCGCAGCGAGCGTCTTGATCCACGCCGGCGGCCGGGCTGTTCAGGCATTGGACCAGTGCCAGCAGGTCTTGGGTGTTCGTGATCCCGTTCATGTTCACATCGCCGGGCAGGTACTCGTACCGCAGCGTCAGCGGCGGCTCCGTCATGGTGAATGTGAACGTGGTGCACCCGCCGGGCGGGACGGCATCGGTCAGCCGTAGTTCATAAGTGCTGCCGCTCATGTGCGTGACCGATTCGACCGAGGGCCAAGGCCAACTCTGCACGTCCGTGCATGCGACCTGGACCTGAACGGGCATCGGCACGTCGGCCAGCGGAGCGCTGAACGTCACCTTGATGGGAGCATACTCGATCGGATCCTCGTCCGGCGTCAGAACGCCGCCGATTCCCTGATGGATCAACACGTCACCGACGGGCTGCACATCTTGCAACACGTCGCGGAAGGGCTGCTCGCCGGGCAGGTACGGGTTGTCCAATGGTGGGCTGGCCTCGCAAAGGAAAACCGCGCCAGCGGAGTGCTGCTCGGCACCAACGAGAACGCTGGGCTCTGGGGCGAGGAGCTTTCGAACCGACCAGTCATCGAAGAAACCCTCAAAGTCTGCAGCGCCACTCGGACCCGACGCGACCCACAGTGTGAGGTGCTCGCCGCCTCCATCGCACGCGGGTGCTTCGTACGTGAGGGCGCCATCAACGAAAAGCTTAGCAGATTGCGCCACGACGCGCATCTCGATTTGGTACCACTGGCCGAGCGCGTACTCGAAAACCGGGCCGTCTGAATGCGACGGGCAACCGCAGGTTATGGCTGCCTTCGGTACGTCAGGCTCGGTGTCATAGATCCCGCCGAACACAGCGCCAGCCGTACAGCCCGAAGACCATACGCCTGTGCTCCGGGCACCGAGCATCATGATGTTGGTCGCAGACTGTTGTGCAACGAGCACTCGAGCGCCAACTGCAGCATTGTCGCCATTGGGAGCACCCACGGGAGTAAACAAGCCCTGTTCCCGACCAAAGAACCGAACGCGCTCGTTCGCCTCGTCGTAGGTCGGGGTCATCAGCGTTGTGCCACTCCAGGTATAAAAGGCCAGCGTGTTCGACGCGAAATCGTCGAAGAAGAGATACACGTCTGTAGGATCGGCCGGCGGCTCCACGGCTTGGGCATTGCCGTAGTACAACCAATACGAGTACGCCGAGTCGCCCCCGGCAGGAATGGGCTCGATCGTCCGATACAGGATCGTGGTTGTGGGGCTGTTCCAATTGCTCGCTGGGTGCACGATTCGATCAACTTCGAACCACACAAGCCCATCAAAGTAGACAACGCGGACATCGTCGCCGTTCAAAAGTGACTGGCCCTGGGCGACAAGCAAGGCGTGATCGATCATCGCGCTAACCGTATATTGCGATTCTAGCGACGCAGCCGCCGTGTTGGTTACAACCAGGGGTCGCCGAAACGGGTAGTCGAGGTTCCACCACGACGGATTACACGCGCCGCCCAATGCGGGCGAACCGCTGAGAGTCAGACTCCAGGCCGTCACGGACAGCATTGCCGCAACACACGCCCGCTCCTTGCGTCGGTTTTGTGCGTCGATTCGTACCGAATGCTCAGCGAGCGCTTCGAAAACCGTTTGGTTGGACATGAACTGCCTCCGCTTGATGCCGGCCTGTGTCACTGTGAGGGGGTGCGATCGTCTCGGCCCGGCTACGAACATGTTCCCGGAGGCCGTCCGCATCTTTCACGACGACGTACGGTTTCCGGAGGACCCCGTTGGCGGGCGCGGGGTGCGTCCCAGGGGACGCTTCGAGGATAGCCCGGCACTTTGATCGCTCGTTTCCAGTCGAAGCCCTCGCCGAGGTCGAGCCCGAGGGATACAATGGCGAGGACGGCTCAGGAGCGAAACCCGTGACGATTACCTTGCATCTAAAGCCCGACGTTCAGTCGCGCGTCGCCGCGCAGGCTGCCGCGAGCGGACTGCCGGTCGACGCCTTTGTCGAGCGCATCATCGAGGAGTTCGCCACCGCCACCCAGATTGCCGACCCGACGCTGGCGCTGTTCGCGCGATGGGACGCTGAAGACGCCACCGACGACCCGGCTGAGATCGCGGCTCGAAATCGCGAGTGGGAGGACCTCGAGGCCAGTTTGAAGGCCCATCGACTTTGGTTTCGAGAGCCGGTCGAATGACATCGCTCATTCTCCTCGACACGACCCCGCTCGGTCTGCTGACCCAGCGACGCGGCGTCCGCAGAGCTGAACTGTGCCGGCGCTGGTACGCCTCGGCCGTCGCGAGCGGAGCCCGGATTCTGGTGCCTGAGATCGCCGACTACGAGTTACGCCGGGAATTACTGCGCGCCGGCAAGTCGGCCAGCGTCGAGCGCCTCGACGCCTTCAACAGTGCCGTGCCGGGGCGATAGGTGCCGCTCACGACTTCGGCCATTCGGCTGGCCGCCGAACTGTGGGCACGCAGCCGACGAGGGGGACTGCCGACCGCGGCTGCCGAAGCCCTCGATGGGGACGTCCTGATCGCAGCGCAGGCACTGACCCTGAACGATCCAAACATCGTAGTCGCCACGGACAACCCAGTGCACATCGCACGCTTCGTGCCGGCTGGGCAATGGGAGACCATCCGCCCCGGGTGATCGCGCTCATGTCTCGGAGCCGGCCAGCTTCTCGCGCAGGCGGGCCAGCACGCGGTTCTTGGCGATGTAGACGGCGTTGCGCGACAGGCCCAGCAGCTTGGCGACCTGGCCGGGCGGCTGGTCCTTGCGGGCGTAGAGGTCGAAGGCCTGGAACGTGACCGGATCGACCTCGCGGCGGACTTCGTCCAAGGCCTCCTCCATGGCCACCTTCTGCCACTCGGCCTCGAACGCGGCCTCAAGCTCGTCCAGCGGTCCCGGATGCGGATCTGGAAGATTGTCGACTTCCAATTTCCGATTTCCGATTGGCGATCGTGCGGTTCGGCGTCGCTCGATCGGCGAGACGGGATTCTCGCCGGTGTCCGAACGAGACCCTTGACACCAGCCAGGGGCGTCAAGGGCAAGCGGGATTCTCGTTCGAGCCGCCCGGCGTGCGTGTTCGATCTTGTGATAGATGATGCCCTTGAGCCAGGCCTTGAACCGGCCCTGCTGGCGATCGTAGCGCTCCTTCCGCAGCGTCTCGATGGCCGCCATCATGACTTCCTGCTTCACGTCCTCGCGATCCTCGGGCGACAGGCCGCACGCCGCCGCAATCGCCACCACTATCGGCCCATAGCGGGCCACGAACGCCGCGCAGGCCGCCTCGCTCTGACCGCCGGCCACGTCCTCCAGCAGCGTCGTCGATGTCCGCGTCTGCGTCCCGTCCACAGCATCGTTGCGGGCGGGGACGCCCGCGCTCCACGTCGTCGATGTCCGCGTCTGCGTGCCGTCCACAGCCTGCGCCCCATGCCGATCCATACTCATTCCCCCGAGCCCGTCGACTCTTTCTCGGTTCCGTCATCCGGCGGCCAAAGGCGCTCCCAGAGGTGTGCAAGCGGTGGGTCGGGCTTCGAGGCATCGAAAACGGTTAGACGCCGTTTCTCGATAGGCCGAAGGTTGTCGTCAACGATGATCCCCAGCCCGTTCTGGAGCTGAAACTGCAAGCGAGCAACCGATCCTTCGAACGAGATGTGAATCGGCGTCTCCGCGAACATGAACTGCTCGGCTTCTCTCATCTTCGCAGAACCCCGCGCGAAGAGCCGTCCTAGCGGAGCATGGCCGTACGCCTTCAGCGACCCGACCTCATCCGTGGCCCGAGTCTCCTGCCAGCGCCAGCGGCCCCAAATCTCGCCGCGTGCACCGAGTTCCAAGAGCATTGCTGCTTGTGTGGCCTGTTCTTGACCGTGCTCATCTTCCGGGTGATTGCAAAAGCCCGTGCAGACGAGGTGTAGACGGCCATTCAGCTCAATGAACTTACGGGCGTCGACGTTCCCGTAGTGCCAGAATTCGCCGACGACCCCGGAGGACAGGCTGACTACAAGCAGGCGTGTGGGGCAACCCTTGAACAGCGCGCTGACGATCAGCTCATCTCCGGTCACAGCATCAAGGTCGCGATGAAGGTTGACCGACACGCCGCAACTGGACGGCTTCGTCCTTGTAGCCCATGGCGGCGCCACGAACATGTCGCGCTCGAGCCGCGGTGATCGAACCTGCTCGATGAGATCCTCGGCGAAGGGATCGAACACGATCAGGCGCCCTGGACGCGCCCCTGTATCGCCCGTGCCGAAGGCTATCGCGCCCCTTGGATCGTTGGGAAGGTCCAGGATCACCGGTCGCGTAACCGGTGACGCAAACCTCACCAGCCGAACCGAGTCGTCAGCATAGCGTAGGACAAGGAGCGAATCGTCTTTGGGATCGACTTCGGCGCTGAGAATGCCCACTGCCCTCGCCATTCCAGGCGGCCGGGCCATTGGCTTGGAGGCCACCGGATCAACGAACGCGAAGCTGCCCCCGCGGCGGATGGGTATTTGCCGTTCGGAGCCGTCGCTGTACCCCACCTCTATGCGGCTCGCAGATTCATCTATCCTTCCCCACAATGCGCGGACCGGATGCGGTCCGAATGCGCGCGAGAGCAACGCTCCCGCAGCCAGCGCTGCCAGAAGGCCGGTAACGATTCCGACCGAGCGGCGCCGTGGTAAGCGCCGGAATCTGCGCGATGCTAAGACACGCCCAAACTCACTTGCTGTCGCGTAGCGCTCCAGGCGGTCCGGGTGCGCGGCCCGGTTCGCGATGCGGATCGCCGCCCGCAGCTCGCGTCGCTCGCGGCGCGTCTTGGGCCTGAGCACCGGCAGCTCCGGGAACTTCGAGCGGTGCAGGCCGGTGATCATTTCGTAGAGCATGATGCCGGCGGCGTAGAGGTCAGCCGTCTGGTCCAGCGTGGCGTCGTTGGGCATGTAGCCGGGCGTGCCGACCTGCGTGACGTCGCGATCAGCCGGGGTGACCAGGCCCATGTCGCCCAGCTTGGCCTGCCCGCCGACGAACAGCACGTTCGACGGCTTCACGTCGCGATGCATCAGGCCTTGGTTGTGCAGGTGCTCGAGTCCGCGGACCACCTGCGCGATGATGTCCAGCGCCCTACCGGCCGGCATAGGCGCCTCGTGCGCGATGACCGACGCCAACGTCACAGGCACATAGGAGTCCTGAGTGCTGAGTTCTGAGTCCTGAGTCGCCGCGCGGTCAGAGATCCGGGACACGGCCGTTGTGTCCCGGAAGGCCGCTCCTCCATCAGAACGCTGATCCCCGAAGCCCGCGCGACGCTCGCGGCACCTCTGAGCGAGATCGTCGCCGACGCTCCCTGACGGTCGCGGCTCTGAACCCTGAACCCTGAACCCTGAACCCTCGTGTCCTGAACCCTCGCAGTCGGCCAGCTCCATCGCGTAATAGAAGCATTTGTCCGTCTCGCCGACGTGGTAAATCTGCAGCAGGCTGGGATGCCCGCGCGACTTGTGCTGATACTCGCGGATGCCGGCCAGCTCGCGGGCCGCAGGTGCACCCGGCGGTCCTGGCTTCGGCAGCACCTTGACTGCCCGGCGCACGCCGGTCAGCGACTCCTCGGCCAGCCACACCTCGCCGAACGCGCCGCGCCCGGCCAGTTCGATCAGCCGATAGCCGGGAACCAACGGCGCCGCCGCTGGCTCGAGCGATTCCGACGATGGGCGCGACATGAAGCCGTCCCCGATTCGCCGACTATGCTTGCGCTGACCTGCACTCGGCGGGCAGACGTCAGCCATGATACATGAATCGCGGCCGGCCCGGATAGCGTGATCTCGGAACTGCCCGGACGGCCAAAATCAAACTCCTCGCCGGACAGGCGTTGGCTGCCCGCTCGCGAACGTGTGGTCGGGCACCGATGCGTGTGGCCGGAGGTTGCGCAATGACCGCGCGTCTTTCTGTGACACCGGCTGGCTGCCGTTCGCGGCCAATAAGGCCGCGCTGTAACTACGGACCCTCGCGCTGCTTGAGCGGGAAGACCTCGTGCCGTCCCTGGTCTTTCATTTTCTCGTAGTCGAACCGGATGCCCGCCTTGAAGCCCGTGCTTCGTTCGTTGTGGCAGCCGATGCACATCGAGGCTTCGGGCCGATTCAGGCCGGCGGCGTACAGCTCTTCGGGGCGATACTTGCGGCCTGATTCAGCGATCTCTCGGAAGAGCTTGACGTACTCGCTGCCGGGACCGTGGCAGGCCTCGCAGCCCACGCTCTCGCGCGCCTTGGCCTCGCGGGCCGCCGTTCGGTCACCTTTTTCGGGCACCTCGTAGCCGCCGGGGTGCCCGAAGCCGGTTACATGGCATGCAAGACACTCGCCGTCGCCGCGGTAGTCCTTGTCCGGATCGAGCCCGACCTTCACGCGCATGTCGCGCCCGCCGCCGGGCGCGAGCGCATCAAACGTCTTGGCCATGCGCGTCGCTTCCCACGACTTATGCTCACCGAGGTGGCACGTCCGGCACGTCTTGGTCCCGACGTATGCGAACTTGGTCGGGCCGCTGCTGGCATCGCCATCGACCGGCGGGTCGCCGGCACGGGCGGCCGGGCCAGAACTCGCAACGGCGAACCAGCATCCCGCCAGACCGACCCCGACGCTCGCAATCGCCCAACGCGCCCCTTGCCCCATCGTGCACGCCTCCTCTATGCCCCCGTACGCTCGCACAGTCTACGTGAGCGTACCGCGCTGGAACAGGGCGCCGAAACGCCGCACAGCAACGGCGCCGGCATCCTCGCGAAGCCTCGACGGAGACTGACAGGGCGGTTGAAGAACAAGCGTTGCGCAACAAGGTCGCGGCTGATGAGGTCTGTGGCGCAGGTCTGGGAACGGGTGGCATGGGCAAGCGGCCGTTTGCTTGCCCGTGCAGAACAAACGACATGCTCTCAGCAGCACGGGCAAGCGATCGTCGCCAAAGGCCGCGACGATCGCTTGCCCATGCCACCACCCGATGGCGCATCATCGCGCACGGTCATCTGACAAAAAAAACGCGGCTTGCCGAACAGGTCGCCAAGCCCGCGCATGTCTGCTGAAGCAACCACCGCAATGCCGGTGGGAGGCAGTTTGACTGAACCCTGACAGCATGTCAAAGGGGGCGGCTATCGGCCGTGCTCGGCCGCGTGCTACTTCGGCACGTTCGCCTGACGGACCGTTTTCTAGCCTCCCAGGGTTCGCTTATCGGTTCTGTCAAACATATCTCCCTGTCGTACATGGCAGTCACTTCAACCAGACCCCTGAACTATAGCAAGGCAGCGCGGCGGAAAGAACCCCTGGCGCGAATCATTTTGCGTGCCACGGGCTCAGCGGTGTGCGTCGCGCTGCGCTGCGCGGAAGAAGTCGCGCAGGCGTTGTTCGGCGGGCTTGCCTTTGGGCGTGTAGTGATGGTCGTCCGGGCCGCCTTCGGCCGGCGTCCACTCCCACCAGATCACACCCCCGACCTCGGGCACGTCGGACCAGGTGCGGATGAACGCTTCGTAGTTGGCGGCCTGCTCATCGAGACCTTCGGGTGAGGCCTCGTCGCGCAAGTAATAGTTCCATGGTTGGCTCGAACAGCCCTGCTGGCTGCACCACCCGACCTCGGTGAACAGCAGCGGGCGGTCGATGTCGGCCTGCCACTCGAGGATGGTTTTCTGAATGGGCTTCCAGGCCGTGGCGAGCTGATCGGCGCTCGGCCGCTCGTGGCCGGCCCGGTTGAGATTGTAGTAGCTCGTCATGCCGACCAGGTCGAGGTCGTCCCAGAACTGGATCGACGTGTAATGGTCCCAATTCGATGAATAAGTCAGCTTGCCGGTGTAGACCTCGCGCACGGCGTCGATGGTCTGGCGCCACTCGTCGGTGAACTTCTCAGCCGAGATCAGCTCGGAACCCACGATGAAGACTTCGGCGCCGCCCTGCTCGGCCAGTTTGGCGCGGCCGACCACGTAGCGCCGGTACTGGTTGAACCAGCTCTCCCAACTGGGCGGTGCGATCTGCCCGCGCCACTTTCCGCCGGCGGTGTCCTTGAGCAGGATCTTGGGCATGTAGATGATGCGCAGGCCGGCCCGCCGTGCGATGTCGAACAGCTCGAGCCATTGCGCGTCGGTGGGCGTGCGCTCCGGGTCGATCTCGATCAGGCCTGAGTCGATTCGCTGCTGATAGGCATTGACGCTCAGCAGGACCGTGTCGGCCCCGAGGGCGGCGACTTCGCGGATCAGTTGCCCGAATCGCTCGATCGGCTTGTAGTTGGAATCGACCTGAACAGCCACGCCACGCATCACCGCGTCGGACGCAGCCGGGCGCGATGCAGGCGCCGGAGCGCTGCGCCGCGGCTCCGACGGCGTTGACGACTCGTCGGCGCCGATGAGGGGTCCCCAACCGCGATCTGTTTGCGGTTGGGGTTCCCTGAGCCACAGCCCGATCAGCGCGGCCGCGCTCAGTGCGATCAAGTGCGGAGCCAGGCGTGTGATCCCCTTGAGTTGCATCGACTTACGGCCCGTCGCCATCCGTCTCGGCCGGCTCAGTCGCCGGCCCACTCGCGGGGGTCCCCAACGCCGATCCATCGGCGTTGGGCTCCGAGGGTGCGCTGGCCGGCACGCGCGGGCCGGGCTTGACGCGGTGGATGACGAATTCCGGCTCACCCACGCTCTTGAGCGGACCCGCCGGGTAGATTCGCTCGAACAATCTCGTATCGGCCTCCAGCTTGGCCCGCAAGCGGCCGTGGTCGCGGTCGGTGATCACGTACGAGCAGCCGAACGTGTCTGGGATGTCGTCAAGGCTTACGGAAATCGTCTTCTTGTCCATGCGGCGCTCGCCCGCCAGCGCATCGCGCAGGCCGCTCAGCGTCCCGCGCCAGCCGGGCGGCGCCTCCGTGACGGACCACTCGGCCGTGAACTTGCGCGGCACCTCGCCGCGCGACACTTTCACATACCGCTCCCAGACCTCCGGGTTGCGATGATAGCAGAACACCGGATCGAGCCCGACGATGTAGTAGTTGTGGTGATTGTGATAGAAGTACGCGGGGAAGATGTCCCAGTCGTCGGTGAAGACCACTGAGCCGGGCTCGGAGTTGGCCTGCAGGAAGTCCATGGCCTCTTTCATCTCGGCCAGCTTGAAGACCGGCTCGGTCGTCTGGCGCACGCCGGCGTAGATCGGCGCGGCGCGCCAGGCGAAGAGCACGACTGCCGCGAATCCCACCACCACGACCGTCGATGCGCCGATCAGTGGCTCGTGCGGGCTGACGGCCTGACCGCGGGCACGCCAGATTCGGATCAGCGGCGCCGCCGCGAGCAGCATCGCCAGCACGATCCACACCGGCAGGTAGCGCTCGAAGGCCTCGCGGCCCCATAGCTCATTGCGGTCGAGCCAATAGCCGAGGCCGAAGAAAACCGCCAGAATGCCGGCGGCCGTCAGCCGGCTGATAGCCAGGTCCATGCGGTCGGAGCCGCCGGCAGCCGGGGTCGGGGCCTCGTCGTCGCGGCCGAACCACTCGGAAAAAACCGGCGCCGCCAGCATGGCCGAGGCGATCAGCGAGAACAGCGGCCACGACTCGATGAAGCGGCGCGTCTTGAGGACGAGTGCCAGAAAGAAGGCGCTGATAAGCAGCGCGGCGAGCGAGCGGCTGTCCAGACGCGGTCCGAAGCGCAGTCGCAAACACAGGCAAATTCCCAGGGTCAGCAGCGTGGCCCCGCACATCCTGGCCCATTCCCAGACATTCTCGTACGGCAGCCACTCGTTGCCGACCGTAATCACTGGGTTCAATCCGGTAATAAGCACCTGCACGCGCAGGAAGTCGAACATGCCGTCGCGATACGGGTGGATGAGAAAACCCAGCAGCCAGCCGCCGAAACCGAACACCGCCAGCTTCCAGTCCAGCTCGCGATCGCCCTCCGGCCCGACCAGCTTGGCGACGAAGTAGGCGATGACGATCAGCGGCGAGTACATCACCGAGCCCAGGTACACCTGCGTGTAGACGGCGATGGCCAGGCCCATGAGAATGTAACGCTGCCGGAACATCAGAATGACAATGCCCAACATGCAGAGGGCCGACAGACTGATGGCCCGAATATACGTGTGCCGGCCGAAGTATTGCTCGGGGCCCAGCAAATACAGCGCGATCCACAGCCAGCGCAGGGGGACGCGCTGCTGCTGGAGCAGCAGATTGAAGAGCAGCAGCCCGCAACCAAAGAAGAAGCATAGGGCCCACTTGGCGCCAGCGTAGGGCTCGTAACCCAGCGCCTGCGCCGCGTGGATGAACGGCATCAACGCGGCCTGGAAGCCCCAGTGATGGCTGATGAACTTATCGGCGAAGATGGTCTGCGACAGCCACGGGAAGCGGTCGATGAAGCCGATCTCCGGCAACAGCATCGCCATCTTGATGTGATAGTACGAGTCGTATTCCGGCACGCCGGCGTGATCGGCAAAGAAGTAGCGCATCACGGCCACGCCTGTCACAAACGCCGCCGCCAGTTCCACTGCCAAGTCCCAGCGGACGCGCGGCTGTGGCGACAGCTCCGGCTCGCTTCGCCCGGCCGGTTGGCGGCGGGCTGCGGGCTTCGTAGTCAGTTCACGGCTGGCGATGTGGGTCTTCACGTGTCAGGGCAGGTCTTCAGGCCCGTTATCGACGAACCGGCTGTAGAAATCGAGCAGCGCGCTGGCGTCGAAGCTGTCGAGGAAGAGCTGGAAATCCCAGGCGACGGCGGCGATGGCATGCGGCAGACCGTCGTAGCGCGTGACGACCAGCTTCACGTTGCCGAAGCTGCTGGGCGGAAACGTGTCGAACGTCCCGGCCAGGTCGTCGACCAGGCCGTCATCACACGTGTTGTTGTCGCAGTCGAACAGCAGCACTACGTATCCGTGCTCGAGGTTGTGGACCCAACGCTCGGGGCGGATGGCCTCGCGGGTGTAGACCCCGGCGGCAATCGGCGCGATGCCAAATTCTGACCAGTGCATGCCTGAAGCCGGCGGGTTGGCTACATACGTGACCGTTGTGCCGACCGGCACGTGCTCCGCGCCCTCGTTGACGATTTCGAGCACCTCGCCGGTCGGGACGGCTGGACTGGCGTTGTCGTTCGTGTTGGCATTGGCGTTGGCGTTTGCGTTGATGTTTCCGCCGGCATTGTCGTTCGGGCTCGCGTTCGCGTTTTCGCCGGCGTTGGTGTTCTCGTCGCCGTTGAGATTGGCATTCGTGTTGGCGTTGGCGTTGCTGTTGGCGTCGGGCTCGTTCTGGTTGGTGTTCTGGCCGGAATTGCTGTTGGCGGGCGGCGCGTCCGGATCGCAGCGGTCGCCGATGTTGTCACCGTCCGCGTCGGCCTGATCGGCATTGAAGACGTTGGGGCAGTTGTCGCGGGTACTCAACACGCCGTCACGGTCGGGATCGGTGTCGCTGTCGCGCGGCGTGAGCGCAGTCTGCAACTCTACGCACCCGGCGGTCATCAGCACCGCGGCCACGCCAGCCCATCGAGCAGAACTCAATTGCTGCACTCGATCGTCCCCTGTCAACGCGCAAATGACAACCGCCGTCCCGGCACGCTGCGAGTGCTGCGCCCGGGCTGTACCTCGATGTCGGCTAGCGAGGCCGCGCCTCGAGTCGTGCACGGCGATCGATGGCCCGAAGGGGCTCAGGGGTGTAGCCACGGGCGCAGACCCCAGCGGGGTCAAGCCCGGGATGGTGATGCCGCATGAAAGCATCAGCCCCGAAGGGGCGCCGGACATTGGCCAGCGACACCCCGTTCATCTGACACCCACTGGCCATTCTTCCTTCGCCCCTGCCGGGGCTCCTCCCGCTGGGTCCGAGATTTCCACGGGTTTGACCCCTGCCGGGGTCCGCACCCGTGGCTAGAACCCTTCGCCCCTTCGGGGCGCGGACGCGCCTCGAAAAATTGACTCTGTCCCAACAAATCTGCCGACCCAACGAGTCTAGCCGGGCGGTAAATGGGCCGTCAAGACAGCGCGCGGCAACGCGGCAACACGGCACCGTGGGGTGGTATCGGTGGCGTGGGTGGCATGGCCAAGCGAAGCGCGGCCATGACGTGGCTTGGCGTGACTTCATGCCCGCGCTGGGGGACCCCACCCGCGATCTGTTTGCGGTTGGGGACCCCTTTCGCTTGGGCATGCCACCCAATACGAGATGCACCTGCAACTCAAACGTGCGACTCTGCGGCCACAAAGTCGTCCCAGCTCATCAGGTGCGAGAAGCTGCTGGCCTGCTCGCGGATGCGCTGGCCGATCTCGGCCTTGAGCGAATTGATCTCGGCACACGCCTGCGGCCAGAGGTAGTCGCGGTGGTCGCTGAGCCACTCCATGCAGCGCTGAAACGTGCGCGGGTCGGGCCGGTCAGCCCGGGCCAGGTTGCGGAGCGTCGAGATGACCGCCTCGATCGAGTCGCGCGGCACCTCCGGCGGCAGGTCGGGCACCAGGTCGATCGTGCCGTCCTCAGAGATCACCACCGCCAAGCAGGAATGTGACGTGTATTCGACGTAGCGCACGGCCGAGTTGAAGCGGGCCCCGCGGGCCGGCGTGCCCTTGCTGGAGGCCACGCCGTCCAGAATCACACCGATGGCGTAACACCTGCCGGCCATGTCGACCAGCACGGCCCCGTCAATCGCGGTGATCAGACCGAGCAGGCGATCGTCCGGGGCGATCGGCTCAATCCGCGTACACTGAGCCTGCAGCCGCTCGGCCTCCTCGGCCGCCCCGGCCGAGATGACCAGCATGGTGCCGCGCTTCTGCTGGCCCGCCCGCCGCACCAGCGACCACAGCACGTCGCAATCGTGCGGCGCAATGCCGACGAAGATGCGGACCAGATCGGACTTGAACTTGTGCTCGCGCACCGGGAAGCGCGGCACGTGCGGCTGACCGTAGGCCACGCGCATGAGCACCTGGCCGGCATGCTGCAACTCCCAGGTGAAGTGCTTGACGAACCGGATCAGGAAGAGGTCCTCCTGCTGCAGGTCGTAGTCCCCAGTGATGCGGCCAAAGCCATACACGTTCGCGCCGTCGCTGATCAGTGCCAGGTCGTCGGACGAGATTTCCATCAGTTTGCGGATCGCGCGGAAGTCGCGCAACTCAATCGGGCGGCGAAGCGATATGTCGGCCACTGTGCTGGCGTGGCTGCGGCGGGCCAGGATCAGGCGCCCGGTGATTTCCTCGCCTTCGTAGGTCAGCGACGAGATGGTGTTGACGGCCTCGAACAGGTTGCCGATGTCATGGCCGCCGGTGGCCCAGATGGGTGTGCGCATCAAGCGCTTGCCGGCGGCCCGGATCAACTCGTCGGCATCGCGGCCGAGGATGTCGTGCTCGGCCCCCGGATTCGGGCCGGCCAGCGCCTTGGCACAGCCGTCCAGGAACTCGGCCACGGCCGCGGTGATCAGCGAAGTGGCGATCGGATAGCGCTCGAACGCCAGGTCGCGGGTCAGCGCGTAGTGGGCGACAAATGCCGACCGGTCGAGCCGCAGGATCAGGCAGGCGAGCTGGCCGCCGATCGCGGCCGGCCACGAGCAGAACGACACGAAATCGGACAACGCCTCACGCTCGCGCAGAATGCCCTGCGCGGCCGAGCGCACCGAATGGGCGCGCAGGTTTCGCTCGTAGTCGTAGGGCGAACCGACGTCGATGAAAACCAGGTAGCGCTGTTCGGCCTCAGCGGCCGCCTGCTGGGCGATGATGCACAGGTTCTTGAATGCATCCGGCTCGTATCCCAGGTCGTCGGGATAGATTCGCGCGCAATCGCGCCCGTTAGCCGGATCGGTCGAGACCGTCAGCAGGCCGACCTGGGGCTCGAGCTCGGCATCCAGCGCGTTGAACAGGTTGCGCGCGGCCTCGAGGGCCGACATCAGAAACTGCGGCTGGTACGTCCACAATAGCCCCTCTGGCTCGGCCATGCTGCTGCACAGTAGCGGGCCACGCGCCACATTGAAAGCAGCATGCTACGGCACCGTGATTCCCGCTGGCGGTTCGGCGCGGCACGGCGCCAACGAAAAAAGCGGCGTGTGGCTCCCCCCTGTAAACCACACGCCGCCGGATACGAAGGCAATCTGTGCTGGCGCCGCTACGGGCACCCCGCGGCCGTAGCGCCGTTGAACGGTTGCGTCGTATTCGTCCCGTTCAGAAGCTGGACCAGCCGCAGCAGATCCTGCGTGTTCACCGGCGGGATCGGTCCGCCGGGCGTAAACATCGGCAGGCTGCGGTTGACGTTGTAGCGGGCCCAATTGAACGGCAGGTTAGCCGTGGCATTGTTGAGCGCCTGGACCAAACCGAGCAGGTCCTGCGTGTTGGTGATGCCGTTGTGCGTGACGTCGCCCGGCAGCGAACGGTAATCGAGCCGCTGTCCGGCGATGCTGCTCGACGTGAACAGCAGCGTGGTGCACTCGCCCGGCGGAATCGCGTGGTCGAGCGAGATGGCATACTCGTTGATGCCCACCGACTCGACGGCCGTGACGCTGGGGCAATCGCCGCCGGTGCAGTTTACCGTGATGTCGGCCGGCAGTATGCCGCCGGCGTCACCGCTGAACGTCACGCGGATCGGGGCATATTCGATGGTGTTCTGCGGGTTGGTTCCGGCGGCGCCGATTCCGGCCGTCAGCCCGTTCGATTCGCCCGTATCGAGCACGTCGACGAACGGCTGCACGCCCGCAATATACGGATTATCAATCGGCGGGTTGGCGGAGACGATCACGACTTCGCACGCGCCGAAGTGGTCGATCGGCACAGCCGCCGCGGCGGCGAAGCAGGCGTTGCTGTAAGTCATGCCGTCGCAACCGCACACCGGATCGAAGATGAGCGGGCAGATCTGCGGGACGGGCGTACATTCGCCAAAAAAGTCGCAGCAGCATTGGCCGGGCGGCGTGTTGCAGAAGTCGTCCGGGTTCTCGCATTGCAGGCCGATGAACCCGCCGCACATCTGGCCGCATGGGCCGCTGTGCAGGATGGACTGGCCGGCCATAGCCGCTTCGCAAGCGTTGTTGTAGGTCCCCAGGTTGCAACTGCACACCGGGTCGATGTGGTCCGGGCAGACGAGCGGAAACTCGACGCAGGTGCCCTGCTCGGTCCCGCACGTGCCGGTAGCGAACTGGCAGAAGGCGGTGTCGCCGCAGTCGGCGTCGCTGGAGCAAGGCTCACCGCACGGGCCTTGGTGATCGACTGAAACGCCATTGGCGTGCGCGAAGCAGCGGTTGCTGTACGTGATGCCGTCGCAGCCGCACACCGGGTCGAACACCAGGTCGCAGGCGTCCGGGATCGGCGTACACATGCCAGAGATGTCGCAGCAGCAGGCGCCGTCCGGCGTCAGGCAAAACTCACCGGCTTCACACGGGATGCCGATGAGACCGCCGCACTGCCCGCCACCGTCGCACGGACCGGGGTGGTTGATCGAGACGCCCGCCGCGGCTGCAAAGCACGAGTTGCTGTAGGTCACGCCGTCGCAGCCGCAATGGGGGTCAAAAACGGCCGGGCAAATCGGCGGTGGAATCTCCGTGCACGTGCCCGGCACGCTCCCGCATGTGCCCCGCGGGAAAAAGCAATATTCGTCGGCGTCACACGTATCCGACTCGTTGGTGCAGGCCTGCGGCGGGCATTCACCCTCAAACGCCACCGATACGCCGGCCAGTTGCGCGTAGCACCCATTGCTGTAGGTCACGCCGTCGCAGCCGCACACCGGATCGTAAATGTCGAAGCAGGCGTCCGGCGTTGGCGTACACACGCCGTCGGCACTGCCGCAAGCGCCCGGCTCGAAGAGGCAGAACTCACCTTTCGGGCAGTCGTTGTTACCGTCGCAATTGGACTGCCCGCGAGCCGTGCCGTCGACGGCACACAGCACCGCCCCGCAGCTCATAGCCAGCCACCCCGATGTGCGAATCATCTGTCAGCGCCTCCTCCCGTTTGTTGCGCAGCAAGACCGGCCGTCCCTGCGACGGCGTTGGCAGACACCTATCAAACGGCGCGCCGAAGCAAATCAGCCTTTCGTTTTTCTGACATTGTTTCGTGAACTGTTTGCCGTAAGCAATTGTGCGACAAGAAGATAGCTCGATCGACCGAGTTTGGCGGCTGTGCGCAGGCTTGCCAGCGACCGGTCACGCGCGGTGCGTCTCTCGGGCACCGTTCTGGCCACGTGGCCGCCGTCGGCCACCCGTACTTCGCCAAGTGATCCACCAGCCGACTGGAACCGGGCCGGGCCGCGCACAAACGATTCGGGCCAGGCCATGCACGCCGACTTTTCACGAGAACGGACGTTGCTCCGCTTGCGCGCGAACTTGGAGCCAGTTTGACTTCCTTAACGGCCTATTCTACGTCTGACGAGTAGTCGTCAGGGGATTAGAAACGACATGCCTCCACAGCTTCGGGCAAGCGAACGCCCGGCCGGCTGATCAAACTGAATGAGACCTCACGCCTGGTTGACCCACCGGGCGAAAGAAGCCGCACGGGAGCCATTGCGCGCGGCGGCCAGCCAGCGCCGCGCCAACCGTGCGGCGACGAATTGAGTCGGCGTGGGTCGGCGTGGCACGCGTGGCACGGGCTTCCAGCCCGTGAGCCGTCCCTTGGGCTTCCAGCCCAAGGCCGGGCGCGCAGGCTCAAACCGAAATGGCGTAGCGACGTGTCCGTGGAGTGCTTGAGATGGGAACGCGGACCTACCTTCCTAGCGTCTGGAGCTTGGGCCGAGGCCAGAGGCATGGGCAGGATGCCCATGGGACGAATCACGGGCAAGATGCCCGTGCCACGGATCACGGGCAAGATGCCCATGCGACGGATCACGGGCACGATGCCCGTGCCACGAGTCACGGGCAGTTTGCGCGTGCCACATGGCTGGTGCTCGCGGCGGTCGTCGGAATCGGGTTTGTCGCCGGGTGTGGCGGTGGCGGACTTGGCGGGAGTGCCTTGGGCGGCGGAGGCGCAGGCGGTGACCGCGACGGCGGCAGCAGCGGTGGCGGCCCCGCACAGTCGGTGGCCGCCTATCGCGACGATCTCACATCAGACGAAGCCTATCACCTGCTGCGACGGACCTCCTTCGGCGCGACGCCAGAGCAGGTGGCGGCCGCGGTCGAACGCGGTTTGTCGGCCACCGTTGACGATCTGCTGACGGCCAAGCCGATCTCGCAAGAGTTGGCGACGATGGACATCTACCTTGAAGAGTACGTCGATCGCCGCTGGCTGGCCTGGATGATCGAAAGCCCCAACCCGCTGCACGAGCGCATGGCCCTGTTCTGGCACGACCGCTTCGCCACGTCGCGGCGGGTGGCCAATGGTGGCGACGGCGACCTGGCGACCATCCACTGGCAGATGCTGCGCACGCACGCGCTGGGCAACTACCGACCACTGCTGGAAGCACTGACGGTCGACCCGCTCATGCTGATCTGGCTGGACGGCGCCAACAGTCCGAAGGACATGCCCGACGAGAACTATGCCCGCGAGTTCTGGGAGCTGTTCACGCTGGGCCGAGACGTGCTCTACACCGAGTCGGACATCCGTGAGGCGGCCCGGGCCTTCACTGGCATTACACTGCTTCGTGAGCACGACCAGCCGGCGCGGCCGATCTTTGATCTGCTCAACCATGACGAGACCCCCAAGGCGATCTTTCCAGATCGAGCCGCGCCGGCCAATCACGACTACCTGTCGGTCATCGACCTGACGCTGCAGCAGCCGGAGGCGGCGCAATACGTCGCGCGTAACTTGTTCAAGCTCTTCGTGCACAACGACCCGTCCGACAGCACCGTGCACACGCTGGCCCAGCAATTCGCCGCCGGCGGCTTCGAAATCGCCCCGCTGGTGCGGACGATCCTGCGCTCACAGGCCATGTTCAGCGAGCAGGCCCGCGGCAGCCAGATCGCTTCGCCGGTTGAGCACTACGTCAGTGTGGCCCGCACGCTGGACATGCACGTGGCCACGGAGGAATCGCGGACCCAGGGCCTAGAGCGCTTGGCCCGCAACCTGCGCAACGCCGGGCAGGAAGTCATGAACCCACCGACCGTCGCCGGCTGGGATGAGAACGAGCCCTGGCTGCAGGACCAGTGGATCATCGCCCGCGTCGACGCGTTGGGCCGCACGATGGAGTACGGCCCGGACCGCACGCCCGACTTGCCCATGCACCTGCTGCCGCCGTTTGAACAGTGGACCGAGCGCGATGTGCGCGGACGGATGGTGGACGCGATTGCGGCCGTCTTCCATCTGCCGCTCACCGAGGCCGAGCGGGAAATCTACATCGAAGTACTCGATCAGGACGGCTGGCTGGCGTTCCATCTGGAGAATCCGGAATACCAGCCGCGGCATGTGTTCGAGATGATCCGGCTGATGGCCATGGATGAGCGCGTGATCGGACGCTGACGCTGGGCCATGGAGCGCGGGCGTCCTCGCCCGCGATGGGGCGCGACGTACTGAGGCGGGCGAGGACGCCCGCGCTCCAGTCGAGGTGATGAACATGCACGAATGTCGCGAATGTCGATTGATGAGCCGCCGCAACTTCCTGACGCGCGCGGGCGCAGGCCTCGGGACGCTGGCCCTGGCCGATCCGCTGCTTCGCTCCGTGGCGACCACCTATGCGCAGACTCCCGGCGGCAGCGGCAACGTGCTGGTCCTGTGCCAGCTCAGTGGTGGGCTGGACGTGCTCAGCGTCTTGGCGCCGCTTGGCAACAGTGTCTATCAAGACAAGCGGCCGACGCTGGCGCTCCCCGCATCGGCCGTGACGCCGCTGCCCGACAGCCCGGACTATGGCCTGACGAACCTCATGCCGTTCATGAGCGAGCTCTACGCCCGCCGCCAGCTCGCCATCGTGCAGCAGGTCGGCTATCCCGACGCCAACGGCTCGCACTTCGAGAGCCAGGAGATCTTCGAATACGGCGTGCGTAACCTGGCCTCGGGCACCGGCACGGCCGCGAGCTGGTACGAGCGGCTGCGGCGGACGTACTTTGACGAGCCGTACGGCGTCATGGACACCGAGATCATGGGCGACCCGCGGCGCTACGGCTATCCCGACGAGACCTATCGCGGCGCAGCCCAGCAGGCGTTCGGCCGACTGGCTCAGCTCAAGCGCGGCCGCACACAGCAGGAGCGGGCCACGCTCGATTCGTACAACCGCATCAACAATCTGGGCGTGCAGCTCCGCGCCCGCACCGAGGGCTTCGAATCGACCGGCGAGGCCCGCGGCGATTTCTATCGGGCCGCAACGCTGGCCTCGGCTGGCCTCGGCACGCGCATCCTCAAGCTCGGCTACGGCGGCTTCGACACGCACAGCGGCCAGGCCGGCGCGATGGAAGGCCTGCTGCCGGGCCTGGACGCCGAGCTGCGCCAATTCGTCGACGATCTGCAGGCGCTGGGCCTGTGGGAGCGGACGTGCCTCTGCTTCTACACCGAGTTCGGCCGCCGCAACGCCGAAAACGGCAGCCCCGGCACCGACCACGGCCACGGCAGCCACATCTTCCTGGTCGGCCCGCACGTCAACGGCGGCCTGCACGGGCAAAGCGTCACGACGGATGACCTCAATCAGGATTCGCTGCCCTACTACGTCGACTTCCGCGCTCCGTTCAGCACCTGCATCCGCGATTGGCTGGGATTCGACCCACAGCCCATCTTTGCGATCGACGGCGAGACCTACGACGAGAACGTGGGCTCGAGCCTGTTTGCCTGATCCGCCTCGACCCGCGTCACCGCGGCATCGGCGCTTGCGCGGGCTGCACGGCGGTTTGATACGCTCGGTTACCGGCGATGTGGCGGTCGAAGTACGTGAGGTCCCACACGGCCACGGCGGAATCGCCGCCGCTGAGCAGTGACTGGCCGTTGCGGCAGAAATGGAGCGAATAGGTTCGCTGCGGTTCATCAAGCTTCGCCAATTCTCGGCGCGTGGGAACGTGCCACAGGCGAATCGTGTAATCGCGCGATCCCGACGCGAGCATCTCGCCCGCCGGGTGGAACGCGAGCGCGTCGATGGTCTGCGCGTGACCGGCAAGCCGCGCCAGATTCACGCGCGACGCAACGTCCCAGACAATGACGACGCCATCATGCCCGGCCGACGCCAGCAGGCGACCGGTCGGGTCGAACGTGACGGCAAGGACGTGGAGGCTGTGCCCGGAGAGCGTCGCCAGGCCGGTTCCGCTGACCACGTCCCACAGACGCACGTCGCCGTCGTAGCTCGCCGACGCCAGCGTCCGGCCATCCGGGCTGAGCGCGATGTCATACACGGGGTCGGTGTGGCCGGTCAGAGTCGCCAGGCATTGCGCGGCCGGTACGTCCCAGACACGGATCGTCTTGTCGTGACTGCTCGAGATCAGGCGCTTGCCATCGGCGGTAAACACCAGGCCATCCACCCAGTGCTGATGCGCGTCAGAAATGCGGCGCGGCGCCGCACTGGCTACGTCCCACAGCGTCAGACCCCACTGCATGTCGGCAGCCGCGACCGTCCTTCCATCAGGAGTAATCGCCAGACCCTTGTTGAAATCGGCATCGCGGCGAAATTCCGCCACCGCTTCCCAACCGGGTAGACGCCAGACTTTCACGCACCGTGGGCCGCTGTGTGCCGCGACGAGATTCTGTTCGGCCGTCAATCCCGCGCTTCGCCAATAGGGCCTGGCCTGCTGGTCGACAACAACCCGAGCCCGATCGGGCTCGAGGTCCCAGACCCGGACGGTCCCGTCGTGACTGCCCGAGAGCAGCTCGCCCGACGAGAAGACTAACGACGAGACCGAGTAATGGTGACCGCGGAGCGAGCGAAGGAGGCGACCGGATGGCGCATCCCAGAGTCGGACAACGCCTGCCCCCGTCGCTGTCGCGAGCATCCGGCCGTCTGGGCTGAAAACGCACGCGAGCGCACCGTCTCCATCCTCCAGCCAGCGGACTTGCTCCCACGTGCGCGTATCGCGCAACTCGATTCCGCGATCCATGCCGATCGCCAGCAGCTCGAGGGGCGGGCTGAACGCCAGGCCGCGTCGCCCGCCGTGCTCAGCCGGGAGCGAGAAGACGCGCTGTTGCAAAGCGACGTCCCACACGAATGTACAGGCGCCGTCCGTGGTCGCGGCCAGAAGCCGTCCGTCGGAGCCCAGCGCGATCGAATTCACGATCGGACAGTCGCCGGTGAGTGCCGCGCGAAGCGTTCCGGACGAGAGTTCCCAGAGTCGCACGACCTCGTCTGCGTGGCCGGTGGCGATACTGTCCGCATCGTGCAGTAGCGCGACAGCCCTGATCGGACCGCCCTCGGTCGAAAATGATGCGCGACACGCCCCGCGGGCGACGTCCCAAAGACGCACGACGCCGTCGTAGCCGCCCGAGACCAGCGTCATGCCGTCCTCGGTGAATGCCAGCCTCGGAGCGGTGGGGTACTTCACCGGTCCAGCGGCATGCGCGGGCCAGGCGCGCATCTGCTCGCGGGTCAGGTATTCCCACAAGTGGATGGTCCCGTCGCGCACGCCGACCGCGAGCGTTCGGCCGTCGGGCGCGAGGGCGAGCGAGTCCACCATGCTGCCGTGTGGTCCGAGCGTGGCGACGCACGGGTCTCGAGCATACAGCTCCCATAGCGCCCAGTGAGAATCCGGCGAGCCGGGCCGGCGCAGATGCTCGCGCCAGAGAAGTTCCTCGGCCGTATCCACGCTGCACGCCAGCGCCAGGGTTCGCCCGCGCTCGATATTTCCCGCGCGCAGCTCCTCGGCCAGGCGGAGCGAGTAATCGTCGGCCTGTTTTCGCGCCGCAAGTGCCGTCCGCCACTGCCAGGTGACCAGCGCCGCGAAAACCACCAGCGACACGGCCGCAGCCAGCGCGATCGCCGACGCCGCGCGGTGCCGCGAGATCAGCTTGACGAGTTGGTAGGCCAGCGTCGGCGGGCGGGCGGCGATCGGCTCGCGGTTCAGGCAGCGCTGGATGTCCCGCGCCAACTCCGCCGCGGACGCGTATCTCCGCTGCCGGTCTTTTTCGAGCGCCGTGAACAGAATCGTCTCGAGGTCGCCGCGCAGCGCCCGCTGGATCGCTGACGGCGGGCGCGGCGACTGCTCGCGGATGATCCGTGCGGCGCCGTATAGTGACGTGGTCGGCAAGTCGTACGGCGGCTGGCCGCAAAGCAGCTCGTACAGCACGACACCGAGCGAATACACGTCGCTGCGCGTGTCGACCGCGTGCGAGTCGGCCTCGAACTGCTCGGGACTCATGTAGCGCAGCGTCCCGACGATCTGACGCGCGTCGGTCTGCATCGTCGCGGCGACGTCGAGGTCGGTGGCGCGCGCCACGCCGAAGTCGATCACCTTGGGCCGGCCGGCGCCGTCGATCAGAATGTTGGCTGGCTTGATGTCGCGATGAATGACGCCGCTCTGGTGGCCGTGATGCACGGCCTCGCAAACTTGCACGAAGAGTTCCAGCCGCTGCCGGGTTGTCAGCCGGTTCTGCACGGCGTAGTCGGTCAGCACCCGCGCGTCGGGAATGAGCTCCATCGCGAAGTAGGGCACGGCGGACGGGCCGTCGCCGTGCGCGCCGGCCTCGTAGACCTGCGCGATCCACGGGTGGCGCAGGTGGGCCAGGATCTGCGACTCGTGATCGAAGCGCCGCAGCAACTCCGGCGAGACGACGCCCGGCCGCATCATCTTGAGCGCCACGGTCCGGCGCGGGCGGTCCTGCACGGCTTCGTAGACGGCCCCCATCCCGCCCTGGCCGATGACGCGAACGATGGTGTAGGCCCCGACGCGCGCACCGGGCACGATGCCTGACGCGCCCACTTCGGACCGGACGCCGGCGTTCGGCTCCATGAATCCGCCGAGGGTGTCGTGCTCGGCCAACATGCGCTCAACGTGCCGGACGATCGTCGAGTCGTCGCGGGCGTCCCGCAGCCACTCAGCGCGTGCGCGGGCGGGCTGCTCCAGCGCGGCGTGGAACAGAACTTCGACTTGCTCCAATTGATCCGTCCTCATGACTCATCCGACAGGTTGACCCGCAGCCAGGTTTTTGCAAAGGTCCAGTCGCGCTCGACGGTGCGGCGCGACACGCCCAGCACGTCGGCCGTCTCGTCCACCGAGAGTCCTCCGAAGAAGCGCAGCTCGACCACGCGCGCCTTTTGCGGGGCGACATCGGTCAGCGCGCTCAGCGCGCCGTCCAGCGTGACTAAGTCCGTCGCACTTTGCTCGAGCTGGTCCACGACGTCGTCCAGCGCCACGCGCTGGCTGTCTCCGCCGCGCTTGGCCGCGTGCCGCGCGCGGGCATGATCGACGAGGATCCTCCGCATGGCCTGGGCCGCGACGCCGAGAAACTGCTGCCGATCGTGCCAGCCGGCGGTCCGCTGGTCGACCAGCTTGAGGTACGCCTCATGGACCAGTGCGGTAGCCTGGAGTGTGTGGCTGGCGGTCTCGTCCTGAAGATAAGCCTGGGCCAGCCGGCGCAGTTCCGCGTAGACCAATGGCAGCAACGCATCCACCGCTTCCTGGCTGCCCGCACCGAGCTCGCCCAGCAGGCGCGTCACGTCGTGTGCTGAAGTGCCCTGTCCCGGATCACCCGGCTGCGAGGCTGCCATCCGGACCCCTCCTTGAAGAATCCCGTGGCGGATTTGGCCTCTCATTTTCGCGGTATTGGGCGAGGGGGGCAATGACGTGACCCCCGTGTCGGGTGATGGGCACAGGCCGGAGCGAGTCTGCCTGCCGACCCAGGGAGTTTGAACGACATGCACCGCACCGGGTTGAGAACGACGAGTTGGTCGGGGTTCGGCGTCAGGCTTGGATTCGTCACGGTCGCCGCGGCCCTCGGACTCGCGGAAACAGCGATGGCTCAGCCGGGCTCGTCCCTGGCCGCCTACCGCTGCGACGAGAACGGCGGGCCCACGGCGTTCGATTCCAGCGGTCACAACAATCACGGGACTAATTCCGTCGTGACCTACACGCTCGACACGCCATTCCCCGCCCCGGACAACTACGCAGTGGAGTTCGACCACGAATGGGACGCGGTCACGATTCCCGCCGGGCCCTCGACCAACCTCAATTCCTACACGGCGCTGACGCTCGAGGCCCACATCAAGCCGACCATGACCAGCGGGCTGCACTTCATCCTCTGGGCGGACGACGGGCCCTTCGGGTTGCTGATCAGAGACAACGAGCTCTGTTTTGAGCTGGTCGGCAGCAGCGGATCGGCCACGCGAAGCGTGCCCTTCACCGCCACCGGGGTATGGACGCACGTGGCCGGTACTTGGGACGGAGCTACCTCGATTCTGTACGTCAACGCCGCGCCGGTGGACTCGGGGGCCGCGGCCGTTGGGACGGTCACAGTGTCGCCGGTGCGGAACATCATCCGCATCGGCAACGACGAGACGGCTGATCTGAACGGCTTCAACCGCGACCTGCGCGGCCTCCTCGACGAAGTGCGGATTCTGGATCGCGCGCTGTCGGCGGTCGAGGTGGCGTTCGACGCCACGCACAGCTTCAGCCAACCCCGATCCCTCGAACTCGTCAACACCAGCGTCGACGAATTCGGCTTCGTCCGCATCCCCGACGACGCGGCACTCCAGCCGCAGCAGATGTCGGTCGAATGCTGGATCAGGCCCGAAGGTGTCGGCTTCGGCCAGACGTTCGATGACTTCGGCGCGGTCATCGTCGGGAAACTGAGGGAGGACGTAGGCGGAGCTTGTCTTGGCTCCTTTGCGCTCGGGTGGGCGCCGCCGACGGGACTCGTCGTGTTCGCCGTCGTCCGGACGTTTGGCTCCGACTGCGCCGCGGCTTTCTCGACCACGACAATCCCGATCGGAACCACTGCCCACGTCGCCGGCACGTACGACGGCCAGACCATTCGCATCTACGTCAACGGCCAACTGGAAAACTCGACGACCTATCCCGGGCCGATCTACTATGGACCAGAACCTTTGCTGATCGGGGCGGCGAACTTCGCCGGCGGGTTCCTCCGCCGATTCCACGGCGAGGTGGATGACCTGCGGCTCTGGAACTATGTCCGCGATCAAGGCACTATCGCGTCCAACATGAACTGCCGCCTCCGCGGCGACGAACCCGGTCTCCTGGCATACTACCCATTCGATAACGGTCCCCCGGATATCGTTGTCGATTACTCCTGCAACAATCACCACGGCGACATCGAGGGCGTGGCCGCCTTCCCGCCCGATCTTTCGGTGCTGTCCCCCTGCAACGGCCTACCGCCGGATTGCAACGCCAACGACATCACCGATTGCGCCGACCTGCAGCTCGCGCTCGGCACCGACGCGGACGGCAACGGGATCCCCGACGAGTGCGGGCCCGATTGCGACGGCGACGGAGACTTGGACTTCGCCGACTACGCCGAGCTGGCCGACTGCCTGGCGGGTCCGGATGCTCCGTTCGCGCCGGGATGCGAGTGCGGCGACGCGGACGATGATTCCGACGTGGACCTGGCGGACTTTGCAACTTTCGCAGATGACTTCACCGGCTGAGGCGGTTCATCTCGATTGAGCTGGCGCACGGCCTCTGCGTTCGGCCCCGCCGAACGCGCGGGCCGCGCGCCAACGGTGGCGCGCTCGCGTTGGCGATTCGTGTGAGTCGGCCGCTCTGGCTGGCGTGCCTTTCGAAGGCAACGTGCCTCACGCAACCGACGCTGCGCAGGATGCGTTGGTCCGGGACACGCGCGCGGAGCTAGCGAGTCCCGGATTGGCGCACATCCCGCCTGGCGGCGGGCTGGCGGCTAAACGTCGCCCAGCGACCGCCTTGCCAAAATGACTTGCCACACCACATTCCGCGGAATCGCTTTGACATCGCTGCCCGAAGCGCCTAGAAACACCAATCCTGCGGCCGATCGCGAACGGCCCAGACGAGCCAGTTTCTCGAAAGAGGCGAGGATCGATCATGCAGCAGCGATTCCAGAGCATCCTCAGCGTCGGCGGGCTTGCGCTCATGCTGGCCGCCGGCCCCGTCTTCTCTGACGAGCCGAAGACGGCGACGGCCCCCGCCACGCAGCCGGCCGCCCCGACGGCCCCCGCCACGCGGCCGGCCCCGCGGCGGCCTGAACCTCCGCCGCTGTGCCACTACCAAAAGACCGGCAGCGGCGACACCCTCGTGCTCTTGCACGGATTGGGTTCCGACAGCTCCGTCTGGAGCGGCGTGGTCGAGGCACTCAAAGACCGCTTCACGGTCGTGACCATCGATCTCCGCGGCCACGGACAGACGCCGCCACAGAAGAACCCGGCACGCCTACACATACAAAACCTGGCTCAACAGGACGTCCGCCGCGTCATCGAGGAAGAGAATCTCGGGCGTGTGATCCTCGTCGGCCACAGCATGGGTGGCGTGGTCGCACTCGAGTATGCCCGCCGGTACGGCAATTTCACGCGCATGGCGGTCCTGGTCGACACGGCCCTGCAGTTCGGCATCGACCCAACCGCGCGCGACGCCATGGTGAACGACTTGGCCGCCGATCGAGAGGCGTTCATCGAGAAATTCTTTGCCTCAGCCGGCATGTCGAAGGACCCGGCCACCAGCCAACGCATGGCCGAGGCGGCGCTCAAGACCGACGCGGAGACGTACGCGGCCTTTTTCAAGGAATACCTCGACACGAAGTCGAATTGGCCGCGCAAGTTCGGAGGCACCACGACGCCCGTCCGCCTGATCTATCAGCAGGAGGCCCGAAAGGACCAGCCCACGGCTGAGTACCTCAGCGCGCTCGGCTATGACACGTTCAAGAACTTCCGGGCCGAGCGGTTGGAAAACGTCGGCCATTTCGTGATGTTGGACGACCAGGCCGCGTTCCTCAAGGCACTTGACGATTGCATTGCCGACTTGCCTAAACCGATCGAGCTTGCCGACGCCGGATTCACAGACGGATCGTCCGGACTGAAGTACAAAGACCTCGTGGTCGGCAGCGGCGCGACGCCCGGGCCGGATGCGCGCGTCAAGCTCATCTACCAGGGCTGGTTCCCCGACGGCGACCAGCTGTTTAAAACGCCCGACCCGGCCAACCCGACACTCTTTGCCCTCAATCAACCGAACCTCATGCCGGGCGTGCGCGACGGCGTGGCGGGCATGAAAGTCGGTGGCGAGCGACGCATCATCGTGCCGCCCGAGATGCAGACCGGCATGCCCATGCCAAATCTGGGCAAGCACCGCACACCCATCGTCATGAACTTGACGCTGGTCGAGTCGACCGAGCCGCCGGCCCTGCCGCCGATCGACGCGAGTACGGAAGTCACCTTGCCGTCCGGCGTGAAGTACGTCGATCTGGTCGTGGGCGACGGCCCGGCCGCCACTTCGGCGTCATTTGTCAAAGTGCACTACCGCTGGTGGCTGCCGAACGGCCGCTTCATCAACGAGTCGAGCCTCACGCCGGACGCGCCGCCGCAATCGATCGCGCTGGAGCGTGTCGCGCAGGGCACCGAGCTGAAGGGTGTGGTCGATGCCATCGCCGGGATGAAGGTTGGCGGGCGCCGGATCGCCACGATTCCGCCCGAGCTGGGCTACGGCCCGAACGAGAAGCCGCCGATCCCGGCCAACTCGACGTTGGTCTTCGAGTTCGAGCTGGTCGAGGCGGTCACGCCTCCGGAGTTCCAACTGCCGACCGAGACCGAGCTGACCACGACGCCCTCGGGCCTGAAGTACAAGGATCTCAAAGTCGGCGACGGGGCGACGCCCAGCGACAATTCGCGCGTCAGCGTCCACTACGTCGGCTGGCTGACGAACGGCACGCGCTTCGACAGCTCGTATCAGAAGGGCCGCGCGGCTGACTTCATGGTCAACGGCGTGATCAAAGGCTGGACGGAGGGCGTCAGCTCGATGAAGGCCGGCGGGCGGCGCATCCTGATCGTCCCGCCCGAGCTTGGCTACGGCGAGTCGCCGCCGCCTGGCTCGTCGATCCCGCCGAACTCGGTGCTGGTATTCGATATCGAGTTGCTCAACGTCACCGAGATCCCGCGACCCGAGCCGCCACCCGCTCCCGAGCCACCCGACCAATCCGGCTCGACGGATACGCCGCCGTAGACACCTTAGTACATGTGCTCGCGAATACGATGACGTGTACTTCGCGGCCGAGCGTCGCTCGGCCGTTAGAGTGGTGTGTCGAACCGATCGAGCGATCGACATGCTAAGGAAGCGCCCGTTTGCGATTGTGTTGACGCGGGAAGAGCGCCAGACTCTCGAGCCGATGGCGCGGAAATATACATCACCGTATCTCTCACGCGAGTCGACCTCGGCCGCTTGTTGACACGCCTCGAATCCGAGGGGCACCGCCGGGAGCTGGCTTGATCGGCGCCCCAAAGTACGTCACCGGACTTTCGACCCAGAGCGCTGAGTCTCCGTGGCGGAGCGCGCCCTTCCCGATGCGACGCGCGTCGGATCCGAAGCGCTTGTATTGTGCGACCTATTCTTCGCCGTCGCGCCAGCCTGGCCGCGCCGGCAGCGGATCGCGCACGTCCGGGAAGCCGTCGCCATCGCTGTCGTTCGTGAACGGCAGATCGACGCCGTACGCCTGACGTGCATTCTGCAGCGCCGCGGAGACGATGGTCTGACCGTGAACGTTCACGACCGGGCCTTCGATGCGGCCGGGCACGCGGAAGAGCCATTCGGGATTGAACCGCTCGGGGCCGGTATCGACGCCCGCCACGACGAAGTGCTCGGCGATGCGGCCGTCGCCGTCGAGGTCACACGGCAGCGTGTCGGGCTGGTAGAGCACCCGGCTGCTCAGGAAAGCGATGAGTGCCTCCTGATCGTCGTCGGGCAGCGCTGCGTAGGCAGCGCTGGCGGCCAGTGCTTGTCCGGCATGGCGGCGGATCACGTCGTCGAGCGTCAGGCTGGCCCCGTCGTGGCCCCACGGCCCGGTCGTGCCGACACCCCACAGCGGCGTCGTCCGCGTTCGCCTGACCAGCGTGCCGTCGTACTGAAGCTGGTGAAACGCGGGTCCCAGGTCGTGATACTTGAAGTCGGTGTAGATGCCGCGCACCGCGCAGGCCCCTCGACGCGGGACGACGCGATCGCCGTCGCGCTCCGCCAGCCAATGCAGCCGGCCTTCCAGTCGCCGAGCGCTATCGTTGTATGCGACCTGCAGCTCGAAGAAGCGCCGATCGCCATCAAAGCGTTGGGTGTAGTCTTGCGCGCTTGGATTGGCTGCGTGCAGGCGCCAGTCCGGAATGTGACACTGCGTGCAGCCGACGCGCTCGAACAGCACCTCGCCGCGACGCACGGTGGGTGTGATTCGCCCACGTGCCGGGGCCGGGTGATTCAGCAGGTACCACTCGACCAGGTCGAGGTCACCTTCGCTGAGCTCGTGGCAGAAGCCGTCGCGGTCCGGGTCGTCATGACTGATCCCGGCGGCATCGAGCACCGCACCACGGTCGCGACCGGCCGCCGTCACGCATTGTAGCGCCCCCGCGTTGGATACTCTCGAAAACCCGTCCCCGTCGGGATCGTCGAGCGTGGTCGGGTCGTATGCCTGCAGCCCCGAGTGCATGTCGAACGCCTGGGCGGCGAACGCGCGCAGCGTGGTCGCCACCGGCGGCCGAAACGGAGCGAAGCGGTGGCCGAACCCGAAGGCTTGCACCTCGAGCGCGTAGCCGGCGACATCGGGAAAGTTCAGGTCGCGGGCGAACGCCAAACGCTTGCCGTGCGCATCGACATAGAACGGCTGGAAAAGCTCATTCAGGTCGGGCCGGCCGTCGCCATCATTGTCGTCGAAGCGGCCGTAGTCGATGGTCACTCGTGCGCCAACGTCCTCGGGCGCGTTCTCGATGAGGCAGCGTTTGCCGGCGGCTTCCGCCGCGCTGATCCAGCCGTCGCGATTGTCGTCGGCGATCGCCAGCGCTTTGAGCCGGATCTGCAGGCCGAGCAGCTCGATCAAGCCGCCGCCGAATAGATGCGGCGTATTACGCCCTGCGCCGCCGTTCTTGGCGATGGTGGCGCCGGCCCCACCGTCGCGATACGGGTTGTTATGACACATTCCGCAGGAATTGACGTGACTGCGCGACATGATGTGGCTGGCGCCGTCCGGCAGCAGCAGGCCATCGAGCTTGCCGGCGTCGCCGTAAACGCCGTCGCGCTCGCGGAACTCGCGCTGCGTCAAGTTGCGGCCGCGCTGGTAGCTCAGGAACGGGTCGACGAGCTGAAAATACATCGATCCGCCCGCTAGCGTTGCGTCCGTCGTGTGCACCACGCGCACGCGCGGCTCCTTGATCGAGAATCCGGACAGATCGCGCGGCCGGTCGATGGGATCGTCCAGCGAGTGCCCCGGCCGCTCGGTGAGCTGCGCACGGGCCAGCCCCGCAGCGGTCAAGAGCATCGTCATCGCATAACACTTGCTCAGCGTCATGCACGTTCTCCACACCCGGCGCTCAGACGATCGGGTGGCATGGGCAAGCAGCCTTATCGCTTGCCCGTGCCCATCGGCCGGTGTGATCGGGCGCGAAGCACAGCGAGGGAGCACGGGCAAGCATAAAGCCGCTTGCCCATGCCACCCGGACTAGCATGCCCGAATGTGAATTCAATCGACTCTACTCACGGCGGCGACGTCGGCAGAATCTCCGTGTACTCCGACGGATCGCGGGCGCCATCCAATCCTGCCGGCACGAACACGAGGTCATCGTCCATTTCGCCCTCGGTGAACACCTTGCGGATCTTCGTCACGAACTGCCCCTCGCGCACGTGGCCGGCCAGGAGCTTGAGCTGGGCGACATCCGCGGCGGGCGCTTCGCGCACCAGGTAGCCGCCGGGCCGCTCCTTGCGGTCGTTAGCGATGCGCTCGGTAATCACCTTCGTGGCTTCCTCGGCACGTTTGGGGTCCTTGAAATCCTCGGCGCTGAAGCCGGCATCGACGTCTGGCACGGTCTCACCGAACGGAATCTTCCCGGTGAGGACGGCAATGTCCTCAGTCGTCAGCTTGCGCGCCCACTCGAGCGTCGTGGCCACGCGGCCTTGCGCATTGGGCTGCGGCCGCGTACCGCTCGCAAACCCAAAGCCGAGCTCCTGACCACGCCGCATCAACGCCGGGACACTCGCCTGAATCGCACCCAGCCACTCGGAACCGCGGCCGGGCAGCGTCTGCTCGCCAAAAATGCCCTTGGCATACCAGCCTTGGGCGTTCTGCAACATCGGCACCCATTGATACTGGTAGGTGAAGTCGCCGGCCAGGTCGACCTTGTAAGGTGCCTGAACGTACAGCAGGGCCTCCGTCGCGCCGCGGATGCTCTTGCGCGTGATCCGCAACGGGTAGACCAGTTGCTCGGACGTGAACTGGAACCGCGTCGGTGTGACTTCGCCCTGGTAGTTGCCGTCCGGCCCCGGCTTCATCTGCTTGGGGTCGATCTTCATGACCGTGAAGAACCAGCCCTTGCCGATGTAGAAGCCCAGCGTCTCCTCATCGCCGGCGTAGTGGTAGCGGTTGTCCTTCAGCCACTGGTACAGGTCGTCGGACCGGTCGGCCACGATGATCTTGTAGTCGAGCGAGCCAACGATGCCGGCCTCGAGCACGCGCACCGAGGATTCCTTCCGTCGGTTCACGCCGAGTGCCATGGGCGCGTCTGCTCGCGCGCTCTTGGCATCGTAAAACCGCGGCAACAGCTTCGATTCGGGATACACGCGCTGCTTGAGGATGGTGAACACCGCCAGGCACTTGAAGAAGTCGCGCGGCATCTCGTCCAGCTTCGGCCGGCCCGGCGTCGGGATGACCATGCCAAAGTCCTCGGCGTTGCCCTCGAACTTGGGCTGGACCGTGAACGTCTCGGTTTTGGATTCCGGATCCCAGGTGATGAACGCCTTCTGGGCCGGCTGCAACACGTCCTTGTCCTTGGCGCTGAAGTAGCAGCACGCGCCCCGACTCACCGGCGTACTCACCAAAATGGCCGCACCAATGCCGCAGATTCGCAACGTCAAGCGTCTCATGTTCACGTCTCCCACAGAACGGCGAGCGGCCACCAAGCGCGCCCGAGCGCGAATGTTGATGTCGCACGCTGAATTGGACGCTCACCTCGCGGCGCGGTTCCCAACCGCCAGCGTGAAACGCCCGACCCGCGCAGGAACCGCGGAACGCGCCGGTCATTGCAGCTTCGACGCCGCAACCGGCATTTTGCGGCGATACGTTCGCACAGCTATAACCCGGATTATTCATGAGCGCGCCGGCTTTGGCAGCCCAAGTTGCGTGCGTGGCAGGGCTTGCGCGCGTTTTTCGGGCGTTTCCGTGCGAGACACTTTGTCGCAACCCCAGCCCGAAGCGCGCC
>Ga0187892_10000907_pt1 | contig 73412 bp, 54 predicted proteins | sample MA1701073metaG_FD_139345 | JGI IMG/M metagenome (GOLD analysis project Ga0187892, IMG submission 139345) | Bio-ooze microbial communities from a basaltic lava cave in the Kipuka Kanohina Cave System on the Island of Hawaii, USA - MA170107-3 metaG ...
CCCCTGCCCCTGCCCCTGCCCCTCCCCCTGCCCGTCCCCCCGCCCCCGCCCTCGCCGGCCCCATCGCCATCCCCAGCACCCGCAGCTCCCCACCCTCCCCGCGCTCGACGCTCGCCTCGACACCGTCGACCGATGCCTCCGCGACCTCGATCGCGAGCCCGTCCGGGTCGAAGCGCGGGGCGACGAGCCGGATCGCGTCGACGTGGAGCAGCGCCGGCCCGTCCTCGCCGTCGCGCAGGTCGACGTCCGAGACGACCAGCCGGGCCGCCTTCCCGCCGGCCGCGGCCGGCTCGACGCCGGCCTCGACGCGCGCCCGGAAGCGCCCGGCGGCGAGCGCGATCCGCATCCCGGGCGGGAGGAACGGCCCGAGCGGCCCCTCCCGGAGGCCGCCGGCCGCGATCGTGAGGTCGGCGCCGACCGACGAGGGCTCGGCGCGCGCGGTGCCGGAGACCACCAGCTCGCCGACGGCGCCCGGGACCTCGAGCGTCGCCCGGACCCGCGCGGGCTTCGCCCCGCGGACGGTCGAGAGCCCGCGCACGCTCAGCCCGACGACGGCGGAGACCTCGGCGGCGCGGGGGTCCGGAGGCGCCGGAGATCCGGGCTCCGACCCCGCGGCCAGCCCGAGCCGGAACCCGCCCGCGACCACCGTCCCCGAAGGCTCGCGCCACGCGCGGGCGCGGAGGCGGACGACCTCGAAGGACTCGACGTCCACGCCCGCCTCCCCGAGCCGGACGTTCTCGAGGCGCACGGCGTCCACGCCCAGGAGCTCCCGGTCGCCGTCCGCGTACCGGAGCCCGAGGATCGCCGCCGAGGCCGTCGTCTCGCCGGGCGCGAGGTCGGCCCGCGCCTCGACGTCGAGGTCTAGGGCGCCGGCGCCGGCCGCGAACGCCGGCTCGATGCCGGCCTCGGCGAGCGCGGACGCGAGGGCGCGGCCCGAGAGGCCGCGGGCCGCGACGTGGGCCGCGAGGCGCACCGTCCTCGGCGAGAGCGCGACCCGGCCCGCGACCTCGAACGCCTCGAGCGCCCCGGGAAGCGCGACCGCGGCCCGGAAGGCGGCGTCGGCGGGCGGCCGCTCCCCGGACGGGTCGACGACGAGGTCGGCGACCTCCGCGTCCACCCGCAGGGGCAGCTCGATCGGGCGGGCGCGCGAGGCGTCGCGGAGGTCGAGGGCGACCTCGCCGATCCGCAGCTTCTTGAGGACGATGAGCGGCGGCGGCGAGGACGGCCGCCCGCCGGACCCGTCGCGCGGGCCGCCCCGTCCCGCGTCGGATGCGACGTCTCGTCGCCTCCGGGCGCCGTCGGCGGGGGCAGGCGACCCCGGTTCCGGCGCCGCGGCCCCGCCGATCCGGAGGCCCAGGAGGCGAAGCGCCCCGCCGGGCACGCGCTCGGCGGCGACGCGCACGCGCTCGACCTCGACGAGACCGATCTCGACGCGCTCGGGGCGGGCGGCCGTCGGCTCGACCTCGAGGTCCCAGACGCGCACGCCCTCGACGGCGAGCAGCTCGCGGCCCGCGTCCTCGAAGCGCACCGACTCGAGCGCGAAGCGGGCGCTCGCCGGGGCGCCGGGGGGGACCGTCGCGCCGGCCTCGAGGGCCACGCGGACGGTGGCGCCCACGAGATCGGAAGCGACGCCCGCGGCCTCGAGGTACGGGGCGGCGGCGCCGCCGCGGAGGCCGGCGACGGTCAGCTCCAGGCGGACCGACGGCGCGCGCGGCGAGGCCGTGAAGCGGCCGCTCGCCTCGACCCGCTCGGCGATGCCGGGTGCGGCCAGCCAGGCCCGGAGCCGGGCGGGCTCGGGGGGCGGGGCGGCGGGGTCGAGGTCGGCCCGGAGGTCGAGGACCTCGAGGCCCGCGCCCGCGAGCGCGAGCGCGGTGGCGGGTTGCACGCGCTCGTCCTCGAGGCGGAAGGAGGCGTCGACCACCGCGAGCCGGCCGACGCGGAAGCGGGGGGGAGGGGAGGGAGCCCGGGCGGAGAGGGGGAGGGGGGAGGGGGAGGGAGGGGGGGCGGGAGCGGGAGAGGGGGAAGGGGTGGGGGCGGGGGCGGGGGTTGGGGCAGGGGTGAGGGTTGGGGCCTGGGCGGAGGACGCCGGCGGCGCGCCGAGCCGCAGGCCGAGCGCGTGCAGGGCGCCCGCGGCGTCGCGCCGGGCGTGAGTCCTTGGGCGGGCGACCAGGACCTCGTCGACCTCGTACGAGGCGTTCCGGGGCGCGAGGCGCACGCCGCGGACCGCGATCCGGTCGACGCCCGCGAGCTCCTCCCCCCCGTCCCTCAGGGCGACGTCGCGGACGACGAGGTCGGCCGCGAGCGCGTCGTCGGGGCCGGGCGTGGCGCGCGCCTCGACGGTGAGCCCGAGCGTCGCCCGCTCGAGCCTCGACTCGATCCCGGCGGCCCGGAGGTAGGGCGCGGCCGCGTGCGGCGCGATGCCGTCCACGCGCACGGCGAGCGTGGCGCTCCGGGTCGGGGCGAACGGCGCGGCCGTCCCCGTGAGCGAGACCAGGTCGGCCACGCCCGGGACCGCGATCTCCGCGTCGAGCGAGAGCGCCGCGTCGGGCTCGAGCGGGTCCCGGACGAGCCCGCGGACCTCGAGCCAGCGGACGAGGACGGCGAGGTCCGCCGCCGGGGAGACCGCCTCGTCGCGGAAGGCGACCCGGAGGTCGCGGGCGGCGAGCGCGTCCAGGCGGAACCGGAAGGGCTCCGCGGGCGGGGGGGCCCCTCGACCCGGGCCCTTCGGACCCTCGCTCAGGGCGAGCGGAGCCTCGGCCGGCGGCGCTTCGGCCGGCGGCGCCCGCAGCTCGACCCCGAGAAGGCTCACGGCGCCGTCGCCGAGGCGCGCCGCCGACGCCCGGACGCCCTCGAGGTCCACGCGCCCGAGCCGGACGCCGCCCCTCGCCAGGTCCCGGAAGGCGACCTCGAGTCGGTCGAGCGCCACGGCTTCGACGCCGTCGGCCGTCGCCCGCACGCGCTCGACGGCGATGTGGCCGTCGAAGGCGGGCCACGAGGGCGCGGCCGCCGCCTTCGCCATCCCGGCGTGGACCGCGAGCGCGAGGCCGAGGTCGCGCGCCACCACCCGCACGCCGGCCTTCTCGAGGTACCCGCCGAGCGGCGCGAGGTTCAGCCGGTCGAGGGCGAGCGTCAGGTCCAGGGCCGCGCTCGCCTCCGTCACCCGCGCCGTCGCCGCGATCCCGAGCTCGCCGAGCACGGGCGGGCACGCGACCCGGACGTCGAGGCGGGTGGGGCGCGGCGAGTCGTTGCCGAGGTCCGTCAGCCGGACGTCGAGGTCGAGCCGCGCGTCCACGCTCGGCGTGACGCTCGCGTCGCGCCAGCGCGCGCGCACGTGGGCGATGCTCACGAAGTCGACGGCGACCGGGAGGTCGATCGCGCGCCGGCGGTCGTCGGGCGCTCGCTCCTCGGGCTCCTCCTCCGGCTCGGGCTCGGGCGGCGGCCCGGGCTTCCGGTGCCGCTCGATCCGCTTGACGATCGCGAGCCGACCATCGGCCTCGCGGACGACGTCCAGGTCGAGCCCGTCCACCTCGAGCCGGTAGATGCGCGGGCGATCGCCGACGAGCGAGAGCACGTCCACGTCGGCCCGGAGGTGGGCGAGCCGGACGATCGGATCGCCGCCCTCGATCGGCGCGACCACGAGGTGGGAGAGCTCGACCTCGCCGGCGAGGACGGACAGGTCGAGGCGCTCGTACGTGCAGGCGAGGCCGACCGACGCCGCCGCCCGCGCCAGCGCCCACGGCAGGACGAGCGGCAGCGCCGCGCGCAGGAGGACGAGGAGGGCGAGGAGGACGACCGCGACCCGCCCCGCGATCCGCGCGCCGCGCCTCACGCGGGGCGAGCCGACCACCCGCGCGATGCCGGCCCGCCCGCCGGCGGCGACCCGGCGCAGGAGCGCGATCATCGGACCGCGCCTCCGTCGCCGCCGCCGCCGGCCACGGCGGCCCGCTCGTGCGCCTCGAGGGCCGCCCGCCGCTCCGCCCCCGGCGCGAGCGGGTCGTAGCCGGCGGGCCCGAGGCCGCGCGCCGACAGCCACTCGTGGGCCTGGACGCGGAGAAGGGGGTACGGGTCGTCGAGGACGTCGACGTTCGCGGCCTCGAGCCGGCGCTCGAGGTCGTCGAGGTCCGTCGCCGCGTCGAGGACCGCCGCGAGGGTCGCCGGGAGACGGCCCACGGCCCCCGCGCGCCGGAGGGCGATCGCGAAGAGGGCGGGGTCGGACTCCTTCACGGCGAGGTAGGGACCGACCGCCGTGAGGGCCGCCCGCTCGACGATCCAGCCGAGATCGGGGCTCGAGGCGTTGCCCGGGAAGCTCCGCAGGGCGGCGGCGACCGCGGCCGCCGTCCGCTCCACGCACGCGTCGTCGGCGCCGAGCGCCAGGTCCTCCGCGCCGCGGGCCCCGGTCGTCCGCCCGAGGGCGAGGAGCGCCGTCCGGAACCGCGCCGGCTCGACGAGCGCCTCGCGCGCGACCAGGAGGTCGGGGGCGACGCCGGGGGCCGCCGGCGCGGGCGCGGGGCGAAGGCCGCGGCGCAGGCGCGCCTCGAAGTCGCTCCGCGCGAGGTCGGCGAGGCAGCCCACGTAGGCGGTCCGGTGCGCCCCGAAGCCGATGTCGAGCGGCCCCGGGGGCGGCCGGACGAGGACGGCGATCGCGATCGCGCCCGCCGCCTCGCCGTCGAAGATCGACGGGACGATCGCGGCGAAGGCGAGCGACCCGGCGATCGACAGCCGCTCGAGGACGGCGACCTCGGCGCCGCCGCCGGACGCGGCCTTTCCCGCCTCGAGCGCGAGGTCCAGACGGTCGACCGCCCCGACCCGCGTGCGGTGGAGGGCGACCGCCAGCCGGTCCCGGCTGGACCCGAGGCCGGGGAGGCCCGGACCGCGCGCCGCCTCGGGGGCGCGCCCGCGCTCGCGGACGAGCTCGAACGTGGCGGTCGTGTCGAGCGGGAGGGCGCCCCGGAGGTCGGCGAACCTCGCCGCGCGGCCGAGGTCGCCGCGCTCGAGCGTCTCGAGGAAGGCTCGGACCGACTCGACGGGGCCCGCGCGCGCGCCGAGGAGGAGGCGCGGCACGGCGAGGAGCGGCCCGCCGTCTTCGCCGCCGTCGGTCGCGATCAGGCGCGCCCGCGAGCCGAGGGCGTCGAGCGCCCCGGGCGGGACGCGCTCGAGGGCGACGAAGGCGACCAGGACCTCGAGCGCGCTCTCCGGCTCGGCCGGCTCGACCTCGCAGGGCACGCCGCCCGCCAGGGCCGGGCCCGAGTAGTGCCGGACCGAGGCGGCGACGCCGGGGGCGGGGAGGCGTTCGGAGACGACGGGAGCGCCGTTGCAGCCGGCGCCGACACCGGCGCCGAGGGCCAGCGCGGCGACGACGGCCGCGCGCAGCAGCGCTGTCGGGGGAGGAGTGCGCACGCGGGAACGGCGGGGAGTGTACCGCGCTCCCCCGAGCGCGGTCAAACCGGGAGCGCTTATACTGACGCCACGCCAATGCCCGACATCGCGTCCATCGCCTACCTGCCCGAGCCCGCGGGCTCGGCCCTCGCGGCCGCGGTCGCCCGCCTCCCGCGCGGCGCCGCGGCCGTGTTCGACTGGGACAACACCTGCATCTTCAACGACATCGGCGACGCCGCCTTCGACCGGGCGCTCCGCACGGACGACCTCCGCCTCGCGCCCGACGAGCGGGCGGCGCTCCTCCCCGGTCCGCTCCGCGACGGCCCGTGGTCGGCGCGGCGCGCCGAGATGCACGCCCTCTACGAGGACCTCGAGACGGCGGTCGGGGCGACGCGGCGCTACGAGTGGGTCGCCTCGCTCCTCGCCGGTCGGACGGATCGCGACCTCGAGGCGCTCGCCGAGGCCGCGATCGACGAGGGCCTCGCCGCGCCGCTCGCGGTCGAGGTCCTGCGGACCGGCGCCGGAGGCGGCGGCGACGCCGGCCGCGAGGTCCGCGTGCCCCGGGGGCTGCGGCTCTACGAGCCGATCGTCGGCCTCCAGCGGACGCTGCTCGCCGCCGGGCTCGACGTCCGCATCGTGACCGCCAGCGCCGCCCCGCTCGTCCGCGCCTTCGCGCGCCGCGCCGGCCTCGACCCGGACCGCGTGATCGGCGTTCGCCTCGACCGGGACCCGGCGACGGGCCGCCTCCTCCCGCGCGCGCTCTCCCCGTTCCCCTACGCGGAGGGCAAGGTCGCGGCCATCGACCGCTTCATCGGCCGCCGCCCCGCCCTCGTCGCCGGCGACAGCCCGGGCGACCTGCCCATGCTGCGCGCCGCGACCCACACGAGGCTCGTGATAGAACGCGACCCGCGCTCGGAAGCGGCGCGGGTCGCGCGTGCGGAAGGCTGGCTCGTGGTGAGGGCCGAGGAGCTGCTCGGCCCCGCGAGCGCTTCTACTTCGCCTTGATGTCCCAGGTCTCGCCGGCGTTCAGGAGCTTCTTCAGGTCGCCCTTGCCCTTCTTCGCCTGGACCTCGGCCTCCTGGGCGACGACCGTCTCCTCGTAGCAGGGGCGGTCGACGTCGTAGAAGACGCCGAGCGGGACCGGGTAGTCGGGCCAGGCGAGGCGCGACAGGATCGCCGCGCTGATGGCGTCGCTCTCGTCGTGCTTCCAGAGCTCATCCGGGTTCTTGACCTCGGACATCGGCACGACCTCGGGCCTGAAGCCCTTGAGGCGCAGCACCTTCTTGTTGTCGACCGGCCCGAAGACGAACGGCTTGCCGTTCTCGAGGATCAGCTCGGCCTCGAGCTTCGTCTTCGCGTCGTAGAGGTGCCCGTGGGCCATGTCGTTGAAGATCGGGCAGTTCTGGAGGATCTCGACGAACGCGCCGCCCTTGTGCGCCGCCGCCTTGCGGAGCGTCGCCTCGAAGTGCGGGAGGTTGCGGTCGACGGTGCGCGCGACGAAGGTCGCCTCGGCGGCGAGCGCGACCGCGATCGGCACGATCGGCCGGTCGAGCGAGCCCTGGGGCGAGCTCTTCGTCACCTTGCCGGACTCGCTGCAGGGCGAGAACTGCCCCTTCGTCAGGCCGTAGATCCGGTTGTTGAAGAGCAGGACCTTGATGTCGACGTTGCGCCGGAGGACGTGGAGCAGGTGGTTCGCCCCGATCGAGAAGCCGTCGCCGTCCCCCGTCACCATGAACACGCGCAGCTCGGGCCGGGCGAGCTTGAGGCCGGTCGCGAACGTCGGCGCGCGCCCGTGGATCGTGTGGAAGCCGTACGTCTTCATGTAGTACGGGAACCGGCTCGAGCACCCGATCCCCGAGATGAAGACGATGTTCTCGCGCGGGACCCCGAGGTCGGGCATGACCTTCTGGACGACGTTCAGGATCGCGTAGTCGCCGCACCCCGGGCACCAGCGCGGGTCCTGGTCGCTCTCGAAGTCCTTCTTCGTCAGCTTCGGCGCAGCCGTCGGAACCGTGGTCGTCATGGCGCTGTCCTCGCTCACTCGCCCGCGGCCATCGCGGCCGCGGGCGTCTTGCCGCCGATCACCGCCTCGATCGCCTGCTTGATCTCGACGCGCGAGAACGGCAGGCCGCGGCAGCGGTTCAGGCCGACCGCGTCCACGAGGTACTCGGCCCGGATCAGGCGCAGGAGCTGCCCGCGGTTGATCTCCGGGACGAGTATCTTCTTGAAGCCCTTGAGGAGGTCGCCGAGGTCGGGCGGGAGCGGGTTCAGGTGCCGGATGTGCACGCTCGACACCTTCTTCCCCTCCTCGCGCTCCTCGTCCACGGCCGCCGTGATCGAGCCGTACGTCCCGCCCCAGCCGACGACGAGGACGTCGCCCGTCCGCTCGCCGTTCACCTGGAGCGGCGGGATGTCGGCGGCGACGCGCCTCACCTTCTCCTCGCGCATGCGGATCTGGAGGTCGTGGTTGTTCGACTCGTAGTTGACGTTGCCCGTCTTCTCCTGCTTCTCGATCCCGCCGAGACGGTGCTCGAGGCCGGGCGTGCCCGGGACCGCCCACGGCCGCGCCAGCGTCTTCTCGTCCCGGAGGTACGGCCAGTACTTCCCGCCCGGCGCGTTCGGCGTCGTCTGGTACTTGAGCTCGATCGGCGGGAGGTTGTCCGGGTTCGGGATCTGCCACGGCTCGGCGCCGTTCGCGAGGTAGCCGTCCGACAGGACCATGACCGGCGTCATGTACTTCGTCGCCAGGCGCACGGCCTCGTACGCCATGAAGAAGCAGTCGCCCGGCGTGGCCGGCGCGAGCACGATCAGCGGGCACTCGCCGTTGCGGCCGTAGAGCGCCTGGAAGAGGTCGGCCTGCTCGGTCTTCGTCGGCAGGCCGGTCGACGGGCCGCCGCGCTGGATGTTGATGATGACGAGCGGCAGCTCGGTCATGACGGCGAGGCCGATGGCCTCGCTCTTGAGACAGATCCCCGGGCCGCTCGTGCCCGTGACGCCGATGGCGCCGCCGAAGCAGGCGCCGATCGCGACCCCGATCGCCGCGATCTCGTCCTCGGCCTGGAAGGCGCGCACGCCGAAGGCCTTGTGGTACACGAGCTCGTGGAGGATGTCCGTCGCCGGCGTGATCGGGTAGGCGCCGAAGACGAGCGTCTTCCCCGTCCTCGCGGCCGCCGCCACGAGGCCCCAGGCCATGGCCTGGTTGCCCATGATCTGGCGGTACTTGCCGGGCGGCAGGGTCGCCGGGTCGATGTCGATGATCTCGCTGAACATCTCGGCCGTCTCGCCGAAGGCGTGCCCGGAGTGCAGCGCCTTCAGGTTGGCCTCGAGGATCTTCGGCTTCTTCCCGAACTTGTCCTTCGCCCAGGCGATCGACGCGTCGAGCGGCCGGCTGTAGAGCCAGGACACGAGCCCGAGCGCGAAGAAGTTCTTGCTCTTGTCGATGTCCTTGGACGCGACCCCGAGCGGCGTCAGGGCGTCCTTCACGAGTCGGTTCATCGGGATCGGGTGGTAGCGGAAGCGCTCGCCGAGCTTCGACTCGGGGTCCTCGAGCGGGTTCGACTGGTAGCCCGCCTTGGCCAGGGTCGCCTGGGTGAACGCGTCCGTGTTGACGATCAGGATGCCCTGCGGCTTCAGGTCCGCCAGGTGCACCTTGAGCGCCGCCGGGTTCATGGCGACGAGGCAGTCGAGCGCGTCGCCCGGCGTGTAGACGCGCCTGCTCCCGAAGTGGAGCTGGAAGCTCGACACGCCGAAGAGCGTGCCGGCCGGCGCCCGGATCTCGGCCGGGTAGCTGGGCAGCGTCGCGAGGTCGTTGCCTGCGACCGCGGCCCCGGTCGCGAACTGCGACCCGGTGAGCTGCATGCCGTCGCCCGAGTCGCCGGCGAACCGGATGACGGCCGTCGGTACGTGGCGGCGATGCTTGCCCGTCGTGGGCTGAGCCGCCGTCGTCGTGCCCGCGGAATCCGACATGGAAGTCTCCTCTCCCCTCGCTCCTGCCCGTTGCGTGTCCCGTGCGTGTCTCGCGTGAAGCCCGCTCCCCGTGTCGGCCCGCCGCTCAGCCGCTCTCCTTCATCTCCGGGTGCTTCAGCTCCCTCGTCGGCGGCAGGTTGAGGACGGCCTCCGGGAAGAGCCCGGACACGAACGTCGCGAAGTGACGCGCGAACACGATGCCGACCGCCTGCCCCTTCGAGTCGAGGACGGGGATGTTGCGGTAGCCCTTGACCGCCATCCGGTTGAGGGCGATGCAGATGAGGTCGTCGGCCGTCACCGTCTCCGGGTCGGGTGTCATGACCTCCCGGATCTTCGTCGCCTTCACGTCCTTGCCGGTGCCGACGACGCGCGTGACGAGGTCGCGCTCGCTGAAGATCCCGAGGAGCTTGCCCGTCTTCTTGCCGCCGTCGACGACCAGCACGGCGCCCTGGTGGCCGTCCTTCATGGCCTTCACGGCGTCGAGGACGCTCGCGTCCGGCCCGATCAGGATCGGCTCCGCCGGCTCGAGCTCGCGGATCTCCTCGGTCAGAAGCGCGCTGCCGAGGATCTTGTGCTCTTCTCCCTCGAGTGCGGCGTCGTACTCGTCTTCGAACTCGCTTCGCGCCATGTTTCCCTCTCCCCTCCCTCGCATCTGGCTTGCGTCGGTGGCCGTGGTGTGGGCGAATCGGTCCCTCCATTACCCGATCTCGGAGGTTTCTGCAAGCCCGCGAGATGGCGGCGGAAAGACGCCTGGCTACGCGAGGTGCGCGGCGACGGCGCGAGCGACGCGGCCGTCGTAGAGGATGCCCACGTGGCCGAGCCCGGGGACGAGCAGGTTCTTCTGGGGCGCGGGCACGCGCGCCGCGACCGGCGGCACGATGATGTCGCCGTCGGAGAAGACCGAGAGGAGCATGCCCTCCGGGAGGGCGCGAAGGTCGGGGGCGAGGCCGCACAAGAACTCGCTCTCCGGCTGGCACTGGATGCGCGGCCGGCCGATCCCGAGCACGGCGAGGGCCGTCCCCTGGTGCGGCGAGGCGAGGGTCGCCACGCGCCGGACGAGCGTCCGCCCCCCGAGGTGCAGGAGGAGATGGCGGGTCGCGAGGCCGCCCATGCTGTGGGCGACGACGTCCACGCGCTCCGCGCCCGTGCGCTCGAGCGCCGCCCGGATCGCGGCCAGCGCGACCTCGGCCAGGTCCTCGACCGGCCGCCTGAAGTCGAGGAGCGACGCGCCGTGCACGACCGGCCGCCGCCCCCGCCCGGCCGCGGCCAGACGCCGGGCCAGCGGCAGGACGTTCGTCTCGTCGCCCCCCCACCCGTGGACGAACACGATCGGCGGCGGCCCGCCGGGGTCCAGGCGCCGCCGGCGCAGGCGCCCGGGCGTGTGGCTCACGGCCCGGAGCGGCCGCGTCGCCCGGAAGAGGCCGGACGCCATGGCGGCGAACCCGAGGTAGAAGGCTTCCCGGATGAGGGCCGGCAGAAGCGCGCGGGGGTGGGGGAAGTCGAGCCGGGCCAGGAAGCTGCGCGGTTCCCGCGGCTCGGCGTCCCCGCCGGGCGAAAGCTCCCGTCCGAACCCCGTAGAATCAACGAAAAGTTGATTCTGAGGCCTTCTCGACGTCGAGGGGGCCTCAGAATCAACAAAACGTTGATTCTGGGCCGCGCCCGGAGGGGGGACGTGCGTCCGACGCTCGGCCGTCAGTCCCCCATCCGCGGCGCCGGAGGCCGCAGCCGCCAGTGCGGCTCGACCTCCGGCTTCCGGCCCGGCGGCCCGATCTCCGGCCCGGGGCGGCTCGGCGGGACGTGCGGCTCCGGCGTGAACTCGGGCCGCGGCGGCGGGGTCCGCGGGTAGGACGGAGGCGGCGCGTGGGGCGCCGGCTCCGGCGTCGACGGGCCCGGCGGCGAGCCCGGCCCCGGCCCCGGCCCCGGCCCCGGCTCGGCCGGGGGCGGCGGGAAGGGCGTCGACGAGCGCGGGTCCGTCCATCGATGGTCGTGTCCGTATCCCTGTCCGTATCCTGCTGGCATCGCACCACCTGTCAGCTCAGGGTTCAGGTTCGAGCTCGAGCGCGGCTACGTCACCTGGAAGAAGCTCCACTCGTCCACGAGCTGGCGGTCCTCGGCGATGTGCAGGATCTCCTCGTCCGTCAGGATGCGGTTGCTGCGCTTGGCCGCGGCGAAGATCCGGTCGACGACCGCCGGATCGGCCTTGAGCCCGCGCTTCTCCAGCCACCAGACGACGTTCGACTTCCCGCTCATGGGCCCGATCACGATCTTCTGGTCCATGCCGAACTCGTCGGCCGGGACCCCCGAGTACACGCGGTTCGCGAGCCACGAGTCGTTCTTCTTGTAAGCCTTGATGACGGCGGCGGCGTGCACGCCGGTGCCCGTCTCGAAGGCGTCGGGCCCGACGACCGGGTAGTTGTGGGGGATCGGGACGCGGCAGACGCGCGAGACGAGCCTCACGTACTCGGGGAGCCGGACGAGGTCCGCCTCGCGCCAGCCGAGCAGCTTCATGTTGACGAGGAGCTGGTCCATCGACGTGTTCCCGCAGCGCTCGCCGATGCCGAGCGCGCAGCCGTGGACCCGGTCCGCGCCCGACGTCATCGCCGTGAGCGCGTTCGTGAGGGCGAGGCCGCGGTCGTTGTGGCCGTGCCAGTCGACCTTCACGTCCTCGCCGGACTCCTTCACGATGCCGAGGACGAACGTCAGGAGCGCGCGGACGCCGGACGGCGTCGCGTGCCCGCACGTGTCGCAGACGACGACGCGGCGCGCGCCGTTCTCGATCGCCGTCGTGTAGAGCCGGCGCACGGTCTCCCGGTCGGTGCGCGTCGTGTCCTCCGTCACGTACATGGCCGGAAGCCCCTGCTTCACGGCGAACCGGACGCTCTCCTCCGTCGCCCGGAGCAGGCGGGTGAGGTCCCAGTCCTCCGTGTACCGGCGGATGGGCGACGACCCGAGGAACATCGCCGCCTCGATCGCGATGCCCGCGCGCTGGCTGACGTCGGCGATCGGCTGGATGTCCGCGATCACCGTCCGGGCGGCGCAGTTCGGCTGGATCGCGAGCTTCGCCTTGACGATCTCCTCGGCGAGCCGCTGGACGTGCTCGACCACGCGCGGTCCCGCGCCGGGCAAGCCGATGTTGGCCGAGTCCACCCCGAGGGCGGCCATGAGGTGGAGGATCTCGACCTTCTCGCCGATCGCCGGGTTCGTGATCGACGGCGACTGGAGCCCGTCGCGCAGCGTCTCGTCGTCGAGCTCGACGCGCTTTTGCGGCCGGATCTGGTCGATCCGGTTCCAGTCGTAGATCAGGTCCGCGTGGACGTCCTGCGCGGGCTCGGCCATCACGTCGGCCCTCCGGGAGGGAGGTTCCACCGCCCGGGAACCCCTGGCCCCAGGATAGCCGCGCCTCGCCGGTCGGTCAACGAAGCGCGGCCCCGTCCGGGCGAACGAGGGCTACGGCTACTTCTTGTTCGCCCGCTTCCACTGCTTGTCCACCTCGACCAGGTGGTAGCGCTTCAGGTCGCGGTCGGGCTTGAGATAGAAGAGCTTGCTCCCCTTCGCGACCTCCTCCGGCTGGTAGACCCAGACGCTGACGGTCACCTCCTTGCCCTTGTCCCCCGGGCCCTTCTTGATGTCGACGACATCGAAGGTGACCTCGTCCACGACCTTGTCGAGGTTGTCGTCCATGTACTCGAGCATGGCGCGCTGGCCGTCGATCCGGTTCTTCATCGTCCCGCGATCGGCCCACCACTCCATCTCCTTCTCGTCGCACTCGATCTGCCAGCGGAGCTGCTCCATCTGGCGCTCCATCTCGTCGGGCAGCGACTCGAGGTCCTTCTTGACCATGGTGTTGGCGGCCTCCTCGGGCGTCCCGAGGCCTCCCCCGCAGCCCGCGAGGCCGAGGCCGAGGCCGGCGAGGAGGGCGAACGCCGGCGCGATCGTGCGTGAGGTCCTCATGGTCAATCCTCTCCCCTTCCGCTGCGCGGCACGATGAACCCGTCCCCGCCGGCCTCGACGAGCCGCCACTGGCCGCCGATCAGGGCGAACGTCAGCGTCCCCTCGAGCTTCTCGTCCTTCAGCTCGTAGTGGTCCTTGTCGTCGCCCTCCTTGTCCCCCTTCTTCCGGAGGTCCTTGAACTCGATCGTGTACTTGACGGTCTTCCGCTCGTCGGTCCCCTCCGGCGACCCGACCGTGATCTTGGCCTCCTCCATCTGGCCTTCGTTGGCGTCGAGGGCATCGGCCCGCGCCTTCGGCTTCTTGATGTTCTCCTTCAGGTACAGGTCCGGGTCCTCGTAGAACTTGGCCTTCGCCTCGCGCTCGCCGAGCTCTTTCGACTGGCGGGCGGCCGCGACGGCCTGCCCGTTCCAGGCCTTCTCCCAGCGGAACTTGAGGTACGTCTCCGCCGCGGTCTTCGGCTCGTCCAGGGCCGGGCTGACGCCCGGGACCTTGTAGCTCGCGGGACGCGTGGCGATGAAGATGATGATGACGACCAGGAGCGCGACGCCCGCCGCCCCGCCGAGGATCAGCGGCATCGGCAGCTTGGCCCCCGCGCCCGGCGCGGCCGGCGCGCCCGCGGCCGGGGGCGGGGCGGCGGGCGGCGGCGGCGGCGCGGGCGGCGGGGGGGTGGGCGGCGCGGGCGCCGCCCCCGGAGCGGCTCCGGTGGGCGGGTGCGGCACGCCTGCGGGTCTGTTGGGATCGGCCATGGACGGATCCTCCTTCGGGTCTCGGGGCATCGCCCCTCGGGCCGACGGAACATAGCGAACGCGACGCGCGGCGTCAATCGTCCACCCGCCGTCGCCCCGGAGGCCGCCCGCCGGCTGCGCGGCCGCGCCCCTCCTGGTATGATCCCGCGGACGCGCCGGAGGGCGTCCTCCATGATCGTGATGAAGTTCGGCGGCACCTCGGTCGGCGATCCCGCGCGGATCCGGACGGTCGAGGCCCTCGTGCGCGAGCGGCTCGCGCTGCGGCCGGTCGTCGTCGTCTCCGCCCTCTCGAAGGTGACGGACGCCCTGCTCGAGACGGCGCGGCGCGCGGTCGAGACCGGCCGCGTCGAGACCGGGGCGATCGAGGAGCGGCACGCGGCCGTTCTCTGCGCGCTCGAGCTGCCGCCCGACCTCGTCCGCCCCGAGCTCGACGAGCTGCGCTCGATCCTCCTCGGCGTCGCCCTCGTGCGCGAGCTGACGGCGAGGACGCAGGACTCGATCGCGAGCTACGGCGAGCGCATGTCGGCGCGGACGGTCGCCGCCCATCTGCGCGCGCGCGGCCTCGAGGCGACCGCCGTCCCGGCCTGGGACGCGGGGATCATCACCGACTCGCGCTTCGGTCAGGCGCGGCCGCTCGCGGGCATCGAGCCCGAGGTCGGACGCCGCCTCGCCGCCGTCCCCGGCGTGCCGGTCGTCACGGGCTACATCGCGAAGGACGCGCAGGGCCACGTGACCACGCTCGGGCGCGGCGGCTCGGACTACACGGCCTCGATCGTCGGGGCGGCGGTCGACGCGGAGGAGATCCAGATCTGGACGGACGTCGACGGCATCCTCACGACCGACCCCAAGGTCTGCCCGAAGGCGCGCGTCCTCGACGAGGTGAGCTTCGACGAGGCGAGCGAGCTCGCGTACTTCGGGGCGAAGGTCGTCCACCCCATGACGATGGTCCCGGCCGTGCTCCGCGACATCCCCATCCGGGTGCTCAACACCTTCAACCCGAAGGCGCCGGGCACCGTGATCGTGCGCCGGAGCACGCGGTCGAGGGAGGTCGTGAAGGGGATCGCCCTCAAGAAGGGCGTGCGCGTGATCAACCTCGTCTCGGCCCGCATGCTCGGGACGCACGGCTTCATCCACAAGATGGGCGAGGTCTTCGACCGCCACGAGGTCGTCCTCGACATGATCGCGACGAGCGAGGTCTCGGTCTCGGTGACGAGCGAGGGGACGGAGGCCGAGCGGCTCGAGGGGTGCCTCGCCGACCTGCGCGCGATCGCGCGCGAGGTCTCGGTCGAGTCGGACCGGACGATCCTCTGCGTCGTCGGCGACGGGATCCGCGACACGCCGGGGATCGCGGCCAAGGCGTTCGCGGCGCTCGGGCGCGCCGGCATAAACGTCCTCATGATCTCGATGGGGGCGACGCGCGTGAACCTCGGGATCGTCGTCGATGCGAGGGACGCGGAGGCGGGGGTGAGGGCGCTGCACGAGGAGTTCTTCGAACGAGACGGATGAGGTGGAGGGTGGATCCTGACCCGAAGAGAGCGAGGGACGAGAACGCCGGCGATCCGGATCGGTTGCTCTCGCAGGGGATCGCCGCCCAGAACGCCGGCGATCTCCCGCGCGCGGTCGCGAGCTTCGAGGCGGCCCTCGCGGCGTACCGCGCGGCGGGCGATGAGGATGGCGTCCTGCGAGCCCTGATCGACGTCGCCGCGGCGCGCTATCTCGGGGGTGAGCTGGACGAGGCGGAGCGCCTCTCCCGCGAGGCCGCGGACCTCGCGCGGCGGGCGGGGCGCGAGGCCCTGGTGGCGCGGGCGCTCGGCGGCCTCGCCCTCGTCCTCCGCGACCGCGGCCGGGCGGCCGAGGAGCTCGAGGCCCTCGAGGCGGCGCTCGCGGCCGCGGAGAAGGGCGACGACGACCGCGCCCTCGGGCAGGCGCTCGGCAACCTCGGCCTGGCCCTGCGCGCGCGCGGCGACGTCGACCGGGCGCGGGCGCGGCTCGGGCGGGCGCTGGAAGCCTTCGTGCGGGCGGGCGACGCGGGCGGGGCGGCGGGCGCGCTCGGCGCGATCGGCGACGCGAGCGCCGCCGCCGGCGACCTCGAGGGCGCGCGGCGCGCTTACGCGGAGGCGCTGCGGCTCCACCGCGAGGCCGGCGACCTGCGCGGCGAGGCCGGCGCCCTCGAGGGCCTCGGCCACATCGCGCGGACGGCCGGCGACCTCGAGGTCGCGGCCGAGGCCTACCGGCAGGCCGCCCGCATCCACGAGTTCGCCCGCTACCCGCGCGGGATCGCGGCCAACCGCCTGAACGAGGGGAACGTGCGGGCGGCGCGCGGCGACCTGGCCGGCGCCGAGGCGTGCTACGCGGACGCGCTCGAGCGCTCGCGCGCGCTCGGGCACGCGGGCGGCGAGGCCGCGGCGCTCCTCGACCTCGCGGCCGTGCGCGGGCGCCGGGGCGAGTCGGGCGAGGCTTCGCGGCTGGCCTCGCGGGCGGGCGAGCTCTACGCGGCCGCCCGCGACCTCGCCGGCGAGGCGGCGGCGACGCTGGCGGGCGCGCGCCTGCACCTCGACCGGGGCGAGGTCGATGCCGGCGAGTCCGCCTCCGGCCGCGCCCTCGCCCTCTACCGCCGCCTCGGCGAGCCGCGCGGCCACGCCGAGGCCGAGCTCGGGATCGCCGAGGCGCGCGCCTTCCGGGGGGACCTCGCGGCCGCGCTCGAGCGCGTCGAGAAGGCCCGGACGCTCTTCGCCTCGACCGGCGACGCCGGCGGGGCGGCCCGTGCCGAGGGCGCGGAGGCGCGGCTCCGCCGGCTCGGCGGCGACCTCGAGCGGGCGCGGGCGCTCGAGGAGCGGGCCCTCGAGACGGCGCGCCGCCTCGGCGACCCGGCCGCCGAGGCCGCGGCCCTGCTCCACCTCGGGCTCATCGCCCGGGACGCCGGCGATCCGGGCGAGGCGGGCCGGCGGTGCGCAAAGGCCCGCGCGATCTTCGCCCGGATCGGCGAGGCGGCCGGCGAGGCCGCCGCCGCGCTCTACTCGGGGGAGGCGGCCGCGGAGGCGGGGCGGCTCGACGAGGCGGCCGGCGACGTCGCCTTCGCCCGGGCGGCCTTCGAGGCCATGGGGGCCGCGCCGGCCGTGGCCGAGGCGATCGCGATCGAGGGCGACCTCGCGCGCCGTCGGGGCGACGCGGCCGCCGCCGCGCGCGGGCTGGACGACGCGATCGCCCGCTTCCGCGCCCTCGGCTCGGCCATCGGGCTGGCGCGGGCGCAGCGGCTGCGGGCGCGGCTCGGCGGCTCGGCCGGGGCTCCCGTCTAGTGCAGCCGGACCGCGAGGAGCGCGATGACGACGGCGGCCTGGATCGGGAGCGTGGCCGCGTCGACCAAGGCGGCCCCGGCGAGGAGCAGCGGCCCGGCGACGAAGCTCGCGGGACGCACGGGCCCATCGATCTCGATCGTCAGGTCGGGCGGGCGACGCGCCAGGAGGTCGCCCTCGATGTCCTCGTCGGATCGCTCGCCGGCGGGCGGAAGAAAGAGCCGCACCCGCACCCGCGGGGTTGCGACCCCGAGGACCTGGACGATCGCGGCGGTGCGCGCGCGGTCGCGGGTCAGGACCGTGTCGGCCGCGCCGGGACGCCCGTCCGGGCCGACGTCGGCCACGCGGGCGTCGAGGAGAAGATGGGCGGCGTACGTCACGAGCACGGGAGGGACCTCGGTGGCCCCGGCCGGTCCGGCCGCCGCCGGGACGGTCGCGCGGTGGAGGCGCGAGCCGAGCGAGGAGCGCGCCCGGACCGCGAGGACGAGGCCCTCGCCCCGGGGGTCGGGCTCGACCCGGCACGACTCGATCGCCGCGATCGAACGGCGCCAGAAGTCGACGGTGCAGTCGATCTCGTCCTTGACGATGAGGGTCGCGCAACCCGAGCCGAGCGCGGCGAGGACGGGCGCGAGCCGGAGAAGGAAACGGGGAGGCATGGGCGGTCCTCAGGCGCTCGCCACCCACAGGGCGAGGAACGCGGCCTGGAGGGGCAGCGCGATCGCGTCGAGCACGGCCGTCCCCGCGACCGCGAGGGGCAGGACGACGAGGAGCCGCGGGTCGTGAGGGCCCTTCACGTGGAGCCGGAGATCGGGCTCGGCGCCGGCCAGGATGTCGGCGCCGCCGCCGGCGACCGGGTCGGGCCTGCCGCCCGGGGACGGCAGGTAGAGGCGGGCGTGGATGCACTTCGAGCCGCCGCCGATCCCCGGGTAGAGGACCGCGTTCGTGCGGGCGCGGTCGGGCGTGAGCGGCGTGGGGGCGGAGAGGCGTCCGTCCCGGCCCACGAGGCGGACGAGGTCGCCGACCCGGACCTCGGGCGAGGCGGCGACGACGACCTCGAAGCCGGCGGGATGACGCGGCGGGCGGCGCACGGGGCCGCGGGCGCGCGCCGTGCGCCGCGCTCCGTCCGCGAGGACGGCGCGGACCTCGAGGGCGACGGTCTCGTCGTCGAAGTCGCGCTCGACCCGGACGCGCTCGACATCGACGAAGGTGCGGCGGTCGCCGTAGCGACTGCCCGGCCCCGTGAGGTTGTCGACCGTACCGGCGGTGATGCAGCCGGCGGCGCACGGGGCGAGGCCGAGGACGAGCGCGAGCGCGAGCGTTGGCTTCACGAGCGGGCCTCAGGTCAGGACAACGATGCCAAGGACCATCAGGGCGATGAGCTGGAGCGGAAGCGTGGCCGCGTCGATGGCCAGGGCGCCGGCGACCGCCACGGGCGCGACGACGTAGGCCTGCGCGCGAACGGGCGACTCGATGTCGATGATCGCGGCCGGCGGGAAGTGGGCGAGCAGCTCGCCCTCGAGCTGCCGGCCGGCGCGCTCCCCGGCGGGCGGGATGTAGACGTAGATGCCGACCCGCCTGTAGTCGCCCACCACCTGGACGATGGCGGCGCTTCGCGCCCGGTCGCGCGTCAGGGTGACGGGCGTGGCGGCGACCGACCCATCGGCCCCGACGGGGTACACCGGCGCGCCGATGCGCACCTCCCGCGGGGCATCCGTCTTCACGAACAGGGCGATGTCCTCGGGTCGGGCCGGCCAGGCGAGATGGCGAAGGGCGGCGCTCCGGACGACCGGCCGCTCCCGGTCGTCGAAGCGGGCCCGGACCTCGACGATCAGGCCGCCCCCGGGGTCCTGGCGCAGGAAGACGTGCGAGACCCCGTCGAACGGGTGCAGCCACTGCCGAGACGGGCGGTCGATGCCGTGCGACACGAGGAGCGTCGCGCAGCCCGACCCCGAGGCGGTGCAGAGCAACGCGAGGGCGACGGCGCAGGCGATCCGCTGCATGGCGGCCCCTCCCGGCCTCGAGGTTGCAACCGACGTGCCGCCGCCATCGCCGTCGTCGCCGCCGCCGCCGCGCTGCTGGTCGCGCTCTGGGCCGCCTGCCCCGCCCCCGCCCGGGCCTTCGACGGCTTCGACGCCCGCGGCTTCCGCCCGCCCGCGGACCCGTACTCGTACGTGACCCTCGACGGGACCTCGACGCTCCCCAGGCTCGCGCCGCACTTCGCCGTCTACGCGAGCGCGGCGCGCGGCGTCTACGAGCTCGAGCAGAACGGCGCCGACCGCGACCTCGAGCCGGTCGAGGAGCTTACCGCCCTCGACCTCGTCCTCGGGCTCGGCCTCCTCCGGTCCGTGCAGGTCGGCGTCGTCCTGCCCATCGTCCTCCACGAGGAGGGCGACGACCCGCTCGACCCGGGCGGCGGCGTGCGGCCCTGCGGGCTCGGGTCGCTCCGCACCGAGCTCAAGTGGTCGATCCGCGACTTCCGGGAGGGGATCGTCGGCGTCGCCGCCAAGGCCTACGCGACCTGGCCGACCGGCCGCGACCGCGACCTCGTCTCGCCCGACGGGCCGGGCTTCGGCGTCACGGGGGTCGCCGAGACCGGGTTCGGCGACTTCGTCCGGCTCGCCGTAAACGTCGGCTACGAGCTCGTCCCCGGCGAGCCCGAGATCGCGGGCGTGCGGGCCGATGACCGGCTGCACGTGGGCGCGGCGCTCAGGCTCGCGCCCATCCTCTCGGACATCGATTTCCTCGCGCCGCTCGGCCTGTTCGTCGAGGCCGCGCACTCGACGCTCGCGCGCGACCCGTGGGATCGGGAAATCGAGTCGCCGCTCCGGCTCTCGTTCGCTATTAAATACACGGGAACGGTGTTCGGAGCGGCCGGGGTGACCTGGGGGATCAATCAGGGAGCAGGGGCGCCGGACATCCTGGGGTTCTTGGCCGTTGGAGCGACCCTCGAATGAGCGACAGGCCCGCCGTGGAAGAGGCCGAGATCGACCGCATCGCCCCGACGCGCCGGCCCGACCGGACGCCGTCCGGCTACCACCGCTGGCGCAAGCTCCTCTTCCTCCACTGGCCGGTGCCGGTCGACGTCCTCCGCCCCCTCGTCCCCGAGCGCCTCTCGATCGACACGTTCGAGGGCCAGGCCTATATCGGCGTGATCCCCTTCGAGATCGACATGCTGCGCACGCGCCTCATGCCCGAGGCCTTCGCCCTCCGCTTCCTCGAGACCAACTGCCGCACCTACGTCCACGTCGACGGCCGCGACCCGGGCGTCTTCTTCTTCTCGCTCGACGCCGCCTCGCGCCTCGCCGTCTGGGGCGCGCGCATGACCGTCGGCCTCCCCTACTTCCTCGCCGACATCAAGCTCGAGGAGCGCGAGGACGACATCTTCGAGTACACCCTCCAGCGCCTCGAGGGCGCCCGGCCGAGCCTCCACGTCGAGTACCGGGTCGGCGAGGCGCTCCCGCCCGCCGCGCCCGGCACGCTCGAGCACTTCCTGGTCGAGCGCTACTTCCTCCACGACGAGAAGGGCGGCACGGTCTCGAGCCTCCAGGTCCACCACCCGCCCTACCCGCTCGAGCGCGCGCGCATCCTCGACCTCCAGGACGACCTCGTCGCCGCGGCCGGCCTCCCGCGCCCCGAGGGCCCGCCGCCCCTCGTCCACTGGTCGTGGGGCGTCGACGTCGAGGTGTTCGCGCCGGTGACGAGGTGAGCCCGCGGGCCGACCCCGGGTCGGATCGCTCGTGGGACGGCGTCGCCCGCGCGAGCGACGGCGAAGCTCGCGGCGCTCGTCGAGGGGGGCCTTTACCGGTAGCGTAGCGCCTACCTCTCCGCCAGCCTCCCGATGATCGCCCGCAGGAACGCCGGCAGGTCGTCCGGGACGCGCGACGTGACGAGGTTCTTGTCGACCACGACCTCGGCGTCGACCCACTCGGCGCCGGCGTGCTCGAGGTCGTCGCGGATCGCGTGGAAGGAGGTGAGGCGGCGGCCGGCTATGAGCTTCGTCGAGGCGAGGAGCCAGCCGGCGTGGCAGATGGCGGCGACGACGAGGTTCTTCTCGATGGCCGCGCGCGTGAAGGCCTTGAAGGCGGGCTCGCGGCGCATGAAGTCGGGGGCCCAGCCGCCCGGGATCACGACCGCGTCGAACTCGTCGGCGGCGGTCTCGCGGATGGAGCGGTCGGCCTTGAGCGACCAGCCGAGCTTGCCCTTGTAGGTCTGCCCCTGCTCGGCGCCGAGGACGGTCACGTGGGCGCCCTCCTCGCGCAGGCGGTAGAGCGGGTAGAACGCCTCCTGGTCCTGGAACTCCTGCGCGATCAGCAGCGCGACTCGCTTGCCCGAGATCCCGGCCATGGTCCCGTCCTCCTTGCCCTGGTGGCGCCCTACCGGGAGCTTACCCGCGCCAGGCCTGGTACGCGAGGTGGAGGCGCGCGAGCCCGATCGCCGCCCTCATCTTCCAGGGGAGGCGGCGCTCGACCGGCTCGCCGTCGAGGATCCGGCGGACGTCCGGGAGGACCCGCTCGACGATGAAGTCCAGGTACTCCCGGCCCCGCGCCGCGCTCGCGAGCGCCGGCGCGCCGAAGTAGCCGAGGCCGGCGGCCTCGTCGCGCGCGCTCGAGAGCCGCAGGCGGAGCAGCGGCACGAGCACCGGCGGCAGCGTCTCCCAGCCGCCGCGGACGAGCCCGGGCTCGAGGACGAGCATCTCGGAGGTCTCGAAGGCGCCCGCGTGACAGTCGACCGCGAGGCACTTCCCCGCCTCGTCGGAGTCGCCGGCGCGCCGGCAGTACTCGGCGACCCCGCCCCGGAAGTAGAGGTCGAGCGCCAGCCAGCCGGCGAGGGAGGCGACGCGCGCGCCCGTCTTCCGGGCGATGCGCCGCGCCGCCGCCTCGAGGGCGACGTTGTGCCGGAGCCCGCCGTGGTGCGACGAGATCAGCATCTTCTTGAAGCCCGAGCGCGCGAACGAGAGGCCGATGTCGTGGACGAGCGCCGCCACGACCCGCGGCCGGACCTCGATCGAGCCCGGGTAGATGAAGCAGTCGGCGCCGACCGGCAGCGCCGGGTAGAAGAGGAACCTCCAGCCGGGCCGCTCCCCCGCGAGCCGCCGGGCCAGCGCCCGCGCGACGCCCCCCGCCTCGATGATGTCCGTCGCGAGCGGCAGGTGCGGCCCGTGCTCCTCGATGGGCGAGATCGTGATGAAGACGACCGTCCGCTCGCGGTCGAGGGCTTCTACGTCCCTCGCGGTCAGCTCGCCCATCTCCAGGATGGGCTCGCCGGCCGGACCGCCCGCGCTCACTTCTCCTTCACGAGCTCGAGCGTCGCCCCCGTCGAAGCGTCCCCCCACGTCGTCACGGCGCTCGCCCGCACGACCCCGATCGGCGGCGCGTCCCGGGCGATCCAGAGCGAGAGCGCGAGCTCGAGCGGACGCTCCCGGCCCTCCGCGTCCTGGACGATGCGCGACGCCCTCATCGACACGCGCCACGCCTCGCCGTCGGCGACGACGTCGAGGACGCTCGCCGCCTCGACCCACGCCGCCCCGTCCTCGCCCAGGTAGGAGGCGACGAACGCCCGCGCCGCCGCCCCCTTCTCCCCGCGCGCGAACCGGAACTTCCCGCCCTTCGAGTCGCGCACGTGGACCGCGTCCTCCGTGCGCCCGGTCACCTCGAGCTCGTAGGTCTCCGCGGGCATCTCGGTCGAGCCGGCGACGCGCACGAGCCGGTACTTCGCCTTGTCGCCCTTCCTCGCGCGCTCGACGGGGTTGAACGGGAGGACGGGGCCGGATGCGGGGACGGGGGCTTCATCGGCCTGCGCCGATGGAGCCCCCGCGAGCATCAGCAGGGCGGCGAGAGCCCGCGCGACCCCGCGTCTCACCTCACTTCTCCGGCATGAAGCCGTCGGTCTTGACCGCGTCGAGGCTGTTCGCGCCCGGGACGATGACGTAGCGGTCGGACGCGACCGCCCGGATGACGACCTTCGGCACCGGGTAGGGCGTGCCGTCGATCGAGCCGACCACCCTCCCCTTCTCGTCCCGCACCTCGCGCTTCGGCGTGTACTGGACCTTGCCGACGATCTCGCACACGATCTCCGTGTTCTCGAACCCGGACGAGCCCACGTAGCGCTGGGAGTACTCCGTCGGCAGCTCCTTCCCCTTGAGCACGGCCTCGGCCATGCCCTTCACCCAGTCCTCCATCTTCTTGATGTCGGCGAGGTAGGGGGCGCGCACCTCCTCGGCGAAGTCGATGCTCCAGATCTCGCCCCTGCTGTCGTCGTCCCACGCGTAGGCGCCGCTCGAGAGCCAGCGGTGCTTGAAGGTCACGTACTTCCCCTTCCACTGGTCCAGGCTCTCGACGACCTGGTCGGCGCTCGCCTCCACGGGCTTCTTCTCGGCCTTGAAGGCGTCGAACTTCGCGCGCGCCGCCTTCGCCGCTTCCCTCGCCCGGCCGTCCAGGAGCTCGTGGCGGCGCTTGATGTCGGCCTCCGCCTCCGCGCGTCGCGCCGCCGTCCCGCCGAGCAGCTTCCCGATCTCGGCGTTGACGGGCGAGTCGGGGAGCGTCTCGCGGAGCGTCTCGATGTACTGCTTGGCGAGGAGGGCCGCCCGCTCGGCGTCGTGCTCCTGCTCGGCTATGCGCTTCACCTCGGCCCGGCAGATCTCGACGAGCTTCGCCTCCGCGTCCTCGCGCCACTTCTTCGACTGCTCGAGGGGCTTCGTCGCGCTCGCGTGGTCGTCCGGAAGCAGGGCGATGCACTTCTGGAGGTGGACGTCGGCCTGGCGCGAGTACTTGACGGACTCGGCGCAGTACCCGACCGCGCTGTCCGGGTTGCCGTCCCAGCCGTCGCGGTGCGTGCTCTCCCAGCCGATGAGCGAGTGCGCCCGCTCGAGCTCGGACGAGTAGTCGCACCGCTTGCCGCCCAGCGTCTTCAGGTCCTTCGCGGCCTTCACCATCTTCGGGACGGCTTCCTTGATCGCCGCCGCCGCCGGGTTCTTCGCGTCCTTCTTGGCGAGGTCCTTCCCCTTCTTCTCGGCCCGGCGCGCCGCGTCGATCATCCAGTTCGTCTGCGACTCGACATCCCGGTAGATCCCGTCGCACTTAGGCCCGATCGACCCGACCTCCATGTCGAGGTCGGCGAGGCGCTCCTTCGCCTCCTTCCTTCCGTCGCGGTAGAGCCTGAGGTCGTTCTGGATCTCCTTCACGGCCTCCTGGATCGCGACGTCGGCCGAGTAGTCGACCTCGATCCGCGGCACGACGTCGTCCTTCTCGGTCTCGACCTTCGGGGCCTTGATGCCGAGCTCGGACTCGGCCCGCGCGATGGCCTCGTCGACCTCGGCGAGCAGCTCCTTCACGTCGGGGATGTCCTTCCACTCGGCCCGCAGCGTCTGCGGCTTCTCGTTCTCGACGAGCCACTTGACGTTCCGCTCGGCCGAGACCTTGTCCTCGTGGTCGAGCGCCTGGATGAGGCGCTCGAGCGCGTCGCGCGTCTCGTCCACGAGCGGCTTCGTCTGCGCGGCGGCGATCAGCGGCAGCAGCTCCTTCGCGACCCTGGCCTCGACCTCGGCGTACCGGGCGAGGTACTCCTGGACCTCCTTGAACTCCGCGAACCGCTTGTCCTTGAGCTTCTTCCCGACCTTCTTCGCCCGGTCCCAGGCCTGGATCGCGTTGTCCGGGTCCTCGTTCCTCATCGCCTTCTCGGCCCAGTCGAGCGAGGGCTTGAGGCCGCCGTCGTCATCCTCGCCGCCGCGGATCCAGAGCTCGCGCGCCTCGGCGAGCACGGCGTTCTTCCCCATGCGCGCCTGGACGCCCGCCACGTACGTCTCGACCTCGGCCCGGTAAGCACGGCCGGGCTCGCTGTCGAGGAGCGTCGGGTCGTCGTCCAGCGCCTTCTTCAGCGACTCCAGGCTCTGGGCGAGGCGGGCGAGGTCCCCGGCGCCGCTGTCGCCCTTCTGCGGCGCCTCGTCGAACGACGCGAAGTGGCGGTCGATGAACCGCTTCTGCGAGTCGACGCGGTTGCGGACGGACTGGACCTTCGTCAGGTCGACCTTCGCCCGCGCCTCGGCGAGCTGCTTCCTCATCTCGGGGATCTTCGGGTGGTCCGGCTTCGCCGCCTCGACCTGCTTCAGCGCCTCCTCCGCCTTCTGGAGGTAGCGGAGCGATGCATCGATCTTGTTCGTGTCCTCGAGCCCGTGCGCGCCGTAGCGCATCTGGCGGGTGAACTCCTCGGCCGCCTTGTCGGCGTCGTCCGCGCGCGCGACCGGGACCGCCGCCAGGACCGCGAAGGCGGCGGCGACGGCGGCGGCGGCGATGTGCGACCTCGTCCTGGACATGGGATCCCCCCGTCTTTTCCTGAGCCAAAAAAGACGGGGGGATCATACCGCGGGGGGCGGGCGGCGGTCTACGGCGATCTACTTCCCCGGCAGGAAGCCGTCGAGCTTCACCTGGTCGAGGCTCGAGCCGGCCCCCGGCACGATCACGTAGCGCGTCGAGGCGACGGCGCGCAGCGCGACCTTCGGCACGGAGTACGGCGTACCCTCGACCGTGCCGATCACGTTTCCCGTCTGGTCGCGGACCTCCCGCTTCGGCGTGTACATCGACTGGCCGACGACCTCGCAGACGATCTCGGTCTCGGTGAAGTGGTGCGCGCCCACGTACTGCGTGGCGCCCTCCGCCGGCAGGCCTTGCTTCGTGAGGACCTGCTCGGCCATGCCCTTCACCCACCCGTCCATCTTCTTCATGTGCCCGAGCATGGCGTCGCGCATGTCCTGCGGGTAGGTGATGTGCCAGACCTCGCCCTTCGAGTCGTCGAACCAGTCGTAGCACCCGCTCCCGAGCCGGCCGTGCCGGAACGTGACCCACTTCCCCTTCCACGAGTCGAGCGCCGAGAGGACCTGGTCGGCGCCCGGCGACTCGGGCTTCCGCTCGCCCTTCCAGGCGTCGTACTTCGGGCGCTGCGCCTTGGCGGCCTCGCGGGCGCGCGTCTCGAGGATCTCGCGCCGCGTCTTGATCTCGGTCTCGGCCTCGCCGCGCGCCCTCGCCGCCCCGCCCAGGATCTTCCCGAGCTCGGCGTTCGCCGGGTCGTCGGGCAGCGCCTCGCGGAGCGCGTCGATGTACACCCGGGCGAGGACCTCCGCCCGCTCGGGGCTCTGCTCGGCGGCGATCGTCTTGACGTCGCCGAGGCACAGCTCGATCAGCTTCTTCGCCGTCCCCGCCTCGAGCTCCTTCGCCTTCGCGAGCCAGGCGTCGGCGCCCGCATGGTCCTCGGGGAGCAGCTCGACCGCCTTCGCGTGGTCCGCCCTCGCCTCGCGGCAGAGGACGAGGGCCTTTGCGTAGCCTTCCACCAGGTTCTGCCTGGTGTAGCTCGAGGCCTCGAACCGGCGGCGGCCGGCGAAGTCCGCGGCCTCGAAGCGCGAGCCCAGGCGCTCGAGCTGGAACGCGTAATCGCACTTCTTGCCGGCGTGGACCTTCAGGTCCTGCGCCTTCTTGATGAGCCGCGGGACGGCCTTTCCCATCGTCGCGACGGCGGCGTGGGCCGGATCGACCTTCGCGAGCTCCCTGGCGATCCCCTCGGCGCTGCGCGCGTGCTGGATCATCGAGCTCGCGTACGACTCGCAGTCCCGGTAGACCTGGTCGCACCTCGGCCCGTCGGTCCCCTTCTCGAGGTCCAGGTCGCCGAGCCGCTTCTCGGCCTCGACCTGCCGCTCGCGGTAGCTCTTGAGCTGCCCGTTCAGCTGGCCCAGCAGCTCCTGGACCTTCGCGTCGGCGGTGTAGTCGATCGCGAACGTCGGCACGTCCTCGTCCGCCTGCGGCTGCGACTCGGGCTTGACGCCCAGCTCCTTCCGCGTGCGCTCCATGACGGGGTCGGCCTCGGCGAGGAAGGCCTTCACGGCCTCGACGTCGGCCCACTCGGCCCGGAGCTCCTCGACCACCTTCTGGAGCGGCCGGTAGAGGTCGCCGGCCCGCTTCGGGTTCTGCTCGTCGAGCGCCCCCTGAAGGCGCGCGAGCTCGGCCCGCCCGCTCGCGATGAGCGGGTCGGTCCTGGCCTTCGCCATCGCCGGCTTCAGCTCCTTCGCGACGCGGGCCTCGAGCTCCGCGTACCTGGCGAGCCCCTCCTTCACATCCGGGACGTCGGCGTACTTCCCGTCCTGAAGCGGCTTCACGAGCTTCTTGGCCGCGTCCCAGGCGACGATCGCCCGGTCGGGGTACGCGCCGTCGAGCGCGTCCGCCGCGACCGTCAGCGCCTGGTCGAAGCTCAAGCCGAGCTTCCGGTCCTCCTCGAAGAGGAGCCCCATCGCCTCGGAGAGGAGGCCGTACCGCACCATCTTCCCGCGCACGTCGGCCTTCCACTTCTCGACCTCGGCCACGAACTCCTTCCCGGGCGCGCCGCCGAGGGCCGCCTGGTTCTGGTCGACGAGCTGCTGGGCGCGGTCGAGCGTCTCGCGCATCTTCTGCACGACCGTCGCCACGCTCTCGGAGTCGCGTCGCTGGCGGTAGTCCTCGACGCTGCCCTCGAGCCGCTCGACGCTGCCCTGGAAGTCCTGGAGCTGCCGGCGGAGCGGCCCGATCAGGGCGACGCCGAGCTTCGCGCGCGCCTCGGCGAGCCGCTCCTCGTAAGGCTTGATCTTCTCGTGGTCGGGCTTGAGCGCCCGCAGCTTCTCGAGCGCCGCCTCGGCCTTGGCGAGGTATCCCGGCGCATCCTGCACCTTGCTCGGGTCGTCGACGACGAAGCCGAAGTTGCGCATGCCGCCCTCGAACTCGTCCATCGCGCGATCGACGTCGTCGTACGCGCGGACGGGGGAGGGCGCGACGAGGGCGAAGGCCGAGGCCGCGGCGGCCGCCAGGACGCACGCGGCCGTGAGGGTATGGAGACGCATGGGGTTCCTCCTCTCGAAACCGGCACCGGTGAGACTACCGCACGAGAGGAAGAGTTGCCCCCGTAGTTCTACGGGGATCGGCGGGGGGATTGTTCCCCCCTCACTTGCCCTTCTTCGGTGGATACTTCTTGAAGAAGTCCTTGACGGCGCTCGTGAACGCCTCGTTCTCCTCGAACCAGGGCATCATCGAGCTGTTCTTCAGCACGACGAGCTGGCTCACCGGGTAGTTCTTCTGGACGCGCTCCATGTCGGCGACGCTCGTCCACAGCGACTTCTCGCCGGCGAAGACGAGCAGGGGCACGGGCGGCTTGGCCTCGCGCGCCGTGTCGAAGGGCGGGAAGAGGCACTCCTCTTCCTTCTGCTTCTTGAGCGACGTGCTCTTCTCCTTCTTGCAGCGCTCCCACATCGGCGCGATCTCGGGGTCCTGCGGGTTGCCGAACATGATCGAGAAGAGCTTGCGCTCGAGGGCCTCGAGCTCGGCGTCGCTCTTCGGCTGGTACATGTTCTTGCGCGTCTTCGTGTCCGTTATGAAGTGGAAGTCGACGACCCGCTCGAGCTCCTTGTCCTTGCCGCTCGTCGCCTTCGAGCGCAGCTTGTCGAGGATGATCCCGAAGGCGTCCTCGCCCGAGATCGGGCCGACGAGGATCACGTGCGAGAGGTTCTGGGAGTGCTTCGACAGGTAGCGCTGGGCGATGAGCGTCGAGCCGCCGTGCGCCAGGAGCGCGAACTTCTCGTACTTGTACTGCTTGCGGATCTCGTCGAAGGCGTCGCAGAGCTCCTCGACCGGGTACTCGGGGATCGCGATGTTGTACTTGAGCTGCTTCCCCTGCTCCTTCAGCGCCTTCTCGAGCGTCTGGATGGACGGCAGCTCGACGTAGAAGATGCGGCAGACGTCCTCGAGGCTCCCGAGGTAGGGCTGGAAGTAGCCGGGCTTCCAGGTGTCGTCGTGGAGGACGAGGAGCGGGATGCCCTCGCTCGCGCCCGACTCGCGGAACGTGACCGGGATCCCGCGGGCGACGGTCGTCACCGGCTCGTCCTTCTTCTCCTCGGCCGCCGCCTTCGCCTGCTCGGCCTTCTTCTTCGCCCTCGCCTCCTTCTCCTCGGCCGTCATCTCGCGCGGGAACCTGTAGTCGCCGCGCTCCTTGTCCCACCACGCACGCCAGTCGGCCGCCTTCGGCCCGATCTTCTCCTCGGTCAGGGCGCGGAGGACGTGGACGATCGCGACGATGTCGCGCCAGCCCTTCTTCGGGTCGTGCTTCTCCAGGCGCTCGACCAGCGTGTCGAGCGTGTCCTTCTCGACGAAGCAACCGAGGGCGCGCGCGGCGGCGCGGCGCACGGCCGGCTCCTTGTCGTCGAGGAGCTTCGCCAGGTCGTCCTTGCGGGCGCGCTCCTGCGCCCGGCCGAGGGCCTCGACCGCCGCCTCGCGGACGAGCGGATCCGGGCTCTTCAGGGCCTTCGCCAGCTCCTCGATCCCCTTCTCGTCCTTGGTCTTCCCGAGCGTCTCGATCGCGGCGGCGCGGATGTGCCAGTCCATCTGGCGAAGCTCGCGGATCGCGACGATCTTGAGCAGGGCCTTGACGCCCTCCTTGTCGTCGACGTCCACCTGGGCGATCGCCTCGCGGCGGACGTCGCTGTCCTGGCTCTCGAGGCCTTGGACGAGGACCTGCTTCCACGCCCCCTTCTTGTTGTCGGCGAGGGCGGGGAACGCCACGCCGGCGAGGGCGGCGAGGGCGAGGACGGCGACGCGGGTTTGCGAGACGGACCGCATGGACTCCTCCGAAAGCACGGATGTCGTGGAAGCCGGCGATGATATCCCTATCCCCGAGAGCGCACAAGAGCTTCTTGACTTGACCGGATGGCGGCGCTATCGTTAGCCCCTTCCGTGCCTCGAGGGGGTCTTCACATGCGGGTTCTCCCTTCGCTCTCCGCGTGGTTCATCACGGTCATCGTGGGCGTGGGCGTCGCCGGATGCGGCGGCGGCGGCGGCGGCGGCTTCGGCCCGTCTCCGGCGAGCGCGCCGGGCTCGGGCCCGGGCCCGGGCTCCGGCTCGGGGACCGCGACGCCGGGCGGGGCCCCGGCGCCGGCGCACCCGCTCATGGCCGGCGTGGCCGTCGTCGACATCACGCCGCCCGTCGGCGTCCCGCTCGGCGGCTTCGGCGAGGGCGATCGCCGGCTCTCGTTCCCCGACCTGAACCCGTTCGACTACCACACGCTCTTCCGGCCGTCCGTCGGCATCCGCGACCCGATCCTCGCCAAGTGCCTCGTCCTCGACGACGGCGTGGACCGCGTCGCGATCCTGACGCTCGACCTCATCGCCTGCGAGGGCGCGGCCGTCGACGAGGCCTACGCGAAGGCGCAGGCGATGGGCCTCGCGACCGCCAAGGACGCCGTCCTCGCGTGCGCCTCGCACACCCACTCGGGGCCCGGCACGATCACGAGCCGCATGTTCTGGCAGCTCGCGGCCATGGACCTCTACCAGTCGCAGGTGCGGGACGGCGTGACCTCGGGCATCGCGCGCGCCCTCGTCGAGGCCGAGCGCGCCCTGGCCCCGGCGCGGCTCGGGTCTGGGCTCACGAACCTCCGCGGGATCAGCAAGAACCGGCGCACCGGCGTCTCGCCCGTCTTCACGCGCGACTCGATCGACGACGAGCTCGGCGTCGTGCGGGTCGACCGCCCGGACGGGACGCCGCTCGCGACCGTCTACAACTACGCGATCCACGGGCTCGCCTACTGGGCCGACAACCACCGCTACACGGCCGACCTCATGGGCGACGCGTCGCGCTTCATCGAGGCGAACGGCGGCGGGGTCGGGCTCTTCGCCAACGGCGCCGAGGGCGACATCGCCCCGGACCGCGGCCTCGGGTCGACCGACCCGCAGCGCTCGCAGGTGCTGGGCGAGCGCCTCGGCCAGGCGGTCATGGCGCTCCGGCCGCAGATCCAGACGACGGACGACGTCGACGTGGCGAGCGCGTCCGAGACGGTCGACTTCGGGGCGCCGTTCGTGTTCGTGACGACGCAGACGATCGCCTCCGGGCTCGGCCAGGCGTCGTTCCTGAGCGTGATCAACAACCTGGGCGGGATCGGGGCGACGATCCAGCTCCCGGGCGGATGGCAGGACCGCGAGTTCCGCTTCCAGGCGCTGCGCCTGAACGACACCGTGATCGCGAGCATCCCGGGCGAGGCGATCCACACGCTCGGCCTCCAGATCAAGCAGGAGGGGCGGAACATCGGGTTCGGGCTGGCGCTCGTCTTCGGGCTCGCGAACGGCCACATGGCCTACATCACGACCGAGACCGAGTACCGGGCCGGCGGCTACGAGGGGATCGCGACCCTCTACGGGCCGAGGACCGGCGAGAACGTCAAGGACGCGGCCGTCCGCGTGATGCAGCGGGTCCGGTGATGCGGCGGTCGGGCTTCGTCCTCGCGACGGGCGCCGCGGCGCTCCTCGCGCTCAGTTGCTCCGAAGGGGGTAGTGGGGGAAGCGGCCAGACGGGCGCGGCTCCGGTCAACGGGGCCGCGCCCGGGGCCGCTCCGGGCGCGAGCTCGGGCCAGCCCGCGCCCGCGGCCGCGCTTCCGGCGCCCGGGCTCGTCTCGGCGACCTTCCTCGACCGGGACGGCGACCGGCGGCCGTCGCGCGGCGACCGCGTCGACCTCGAGCTCGATGCGGACGCGGACCTCTCGGGGCTCGCCGTCGCCGACCTCGCCCTCCTCGGGAACGACACGTTCGGCGGCGGGGCCGCGGTCGCCGCGGCCGGGCCGCGCACGGCCGCCGTCACGCTCGGCGACGCCCCGCGCCTCGCCCTCTACGACACCTACCGGCCGGGCCGCGGTCCGGGCCCGGGCGCGAGCCCGGCGGCGGTCGCGCTCGCGCGCCCGGCGGCCGTGACGGCGCCGGGCGGCGCGCCGGCGGCGCGCGCGGGCCGCCCCGTGCCCGTGCTCGTGCCGCGGGCGGCGCGCGAGAGCTACCAGGGCGAGCGGTTTCCCGTCTCGACGAGTCGGCCGGCTTTCTACGGCACGCTCCACGCCCACACGGGCTTCTCGGACGGGAAGCTCGACCCGGCGCGGGCCTTCGACTGGGCGCGGACGCAGGGCGGGCTCGACTTCTTCGCGACGACGGACCACCTGGAGCAGGTGACGCCGTTCCCGTCGCGCTGGGCCGAGACGAAGCGCATGGCGGACGCGGCCACGGTCGACGGGCAGTTCGTCGCCCTCCACGGCTACGAGTGGGGCCACGGCGTCGCCCGCCTCTTCCCGCTCCCGCTCAAGATGTACAACCACGTGAACGTGTTCGCGGACGACCTCGTCCCGATCGCCGGCTCGCTGACGGCGACCGGGCTCTACGCCGAGGTCTCGGCCCTGCCCGAGGGCGCGGTCGCGAAGTTCAACCACCCGGGGTCGTATCACAAGCCTCACATCGAGGTCAGCAACTGGGACGACTACCGGTACGACGGCCGGGCCGACCTGCGCTTCGCCCTCATGCGCTGCCACGCGCGGAGCGACGACGACGACGCCCACGGCCTCATCCCCGCGCTCGACGCCGGCTGGCACCTCTCCCCCGCCTCGAGCCAGGACAACCACGAGGCCGACTGGGGCAGCCGCGACGACTTCCGCACGGGCCTTTACCTCGATCGGCTCGCGCGCGCCGACGTCCTCCAGGCGATGCGCGAGGGGCGCGCGTTCTCGACCTCCGACCGGAACGCCTCCGTCCGCCTCGTGGCCGACGGCGAGGTCTTCATGGGCGGGACGGTCCACGGCCCGGGCCCGGTCGCGCTCCGCGTCGAGTGGGGCGACGCCGACGGCGAGGCGCTCGCGCAGGTCGAGATCGTGACCGCGAACGGAGCCGTCATCCACGCGGTCGCGGGCCCCGCCGGCCCGGTCGACGTGACGGTCGACCCGCCCGCCGACGCGTACTTCTACGCCCGCCTGCGCCAGCAGGACGGCGGCGTTCTCTACAGCGCGCCCGTTTACGTCGACCGCTGACGTCGCGGCCGCCGGCGGCGTTCTCTCATCGGCCTCTCCGGCGAAGGTCCGGAAGCCGGCGCGCGAGCCCGGCCGGCGGTGGCCTGCCCGATTGCGCGCCCCGGCGCTTCGCGGTAGGTTACGTCGCATGAGCCCGAACGCGCCGCCGGCCGACGACCCGCTCCTCCGCTTCCGGAGCGAGTTCCCGATCCTCGAGCGGACGACGTACCTCGTCAGCCACTCGCTCGGCGCGATGCCGCGCGGGGTGTACGACCGGCTGCGCGCGTACGCCGACCAGTGGGCGACGCGCGGCGTGCGGGCGTGGGCGGAGGGGTGGTGGACGATGCCGGTCGAGGCGGGCGACCGGCTCGGGCGCGTGCTCGGGGCGCCCGCCGGCACCGTGTCGATGCACCAGAACGTGTCGATCGCGGTCGGCATCGTGCTCTCGTGCTTCGACTGGAAGCCCCCGCGGACGAAGGTCGTCGTGACCGAGCTCGACTTCCCGACGCTCCTCTACGCGTGCGACGCGCAGCGGCGGCTCGGGGCGGAGCTCGTCGTCGTCCCGGGCGACCGCGACGGGCTCGGGGTGGACACGGAGCGCCTGGCCGCGGCCGTCGACGAGCGGACCGCCCTCGTCGTCACGTCGCACGTCCTCTACAAGAGCGCCTACCTCCAGGACGCGGCCGCCATCGCCGCGCGCTGCCGGGCCGCCGGCGCGCTCTTCTGCCTCGACACGTACCAGTCCGCGGGGACGGTGCCCGTGGACGTGCGCGCCCTCGACGTCGACTTCGCCGTCGGCGGGTCGGTGAAGTGGCTCTGCGGCGGGCCGGGCGCGGCCTACCTCTACGTCCGCCCCGAGGTCGCGCTCGCCCTCGAGCCGCGGCTGACGGGCTGGGCGGCGCACGCCGCGCCCTTCGCCTTCGAGCCGCCGCCGCAGCGCTACGCGACCGGCGCCGCCCGCTTCCTCCACGGGACCCCGGCCGTGCCGGCGCTGGTCTCGGCGGCCGCCGGCCACGACCTCATCGCCCAGGTCGGCGTCGACCGCATCCGGGCCAAGTCGCAGCGCCAGACGGCGCTCCTCCTCGGGCTCGCCGAGTCGCGCGGCTTCGCGGTCAACACGCCGCGCGACCCGCGCCGCCGCGGGGGCACGGTGACGGTGGACGTCCCGGAGTCGGCGGCCGTCGCGGCCGAGATGCTCCGCCGCGACATCCTCGTCGACCACCGGCCCGGCGCGGGGATCCGCCTGTCGCCGCACTTCTACACGACCGACGCCGAGCTCGAGCGGGCCATCGCGGCGATCGACGAGATCGCGCGCGAGCGCCCGTACCTGAAGCGCGGCGCGGCCGAAGCCGAGCGGCGGTTCTGACGTGTACTTCAAGGACGGGCCCCAGATGGCGGAAGAGGGCGCGCTCAGCTACGAGTCGTACCTGAAGGTCCCGGAGCTCCTGTCGCTCCAGGCGCTCCAGTCGGATCCGCCGGAGCACGACGAGCTCCAGTTCATCGTCGTCCACCAGACGTACGAGCTCTGGTTCCGCCTCGTCCTCCACGAGCTCGATGCGGTCTCGGCCCTCCTCGGCGACGGCCTGCCGCGCGACGCGGCCCGCCTCGTCGACCGCTGCGTCCGCGTCGTGCGCGTGCTCACGGACCAGCTCGACGTCCTCGAGACGATGCGGCCGGTCGACTTCCTCCGCTTCCGCGACCGCCTGAAGCCGGCGAGCGGCTTCCAGTCCGTCCAGTTCCGCGAGATCGAGATCGTCCTCGGCTTCCGCGACCCGGGGCTCCTGCGCTTCTTCCCGCCGGGCAGCGCGGCGCGCCCGCGCCTCGACGCCCGCCTCGGCACGCCCTCGCTCCGCGACCGGTTCCTCGCCCTCGTGGACGCGCGCCTCGGCGCCGGCGGCACGGAGGCGGGGCGGGCGGCCGCGCTCCGCCGCCTCTACACGGATGGCCCCGACCGCGACCTCCTCGACCTCGCCGAGGCGCTCGTCGAGCTCGACGAGCGCCTCGCCATCTGGCGCTACCGGCACGTCCGCATGGCCGAGCGCGCCATCGGGGGCGGGCGGACCGGGACGGGCGGGAGCGAGGGCGTCGCCTACCTCGCCGAGACGGTCCGCCGCAAGGAGCGGGCGTTCCCCGAGCTCTGGGCGGTGCGGGCCGAGATCTGACGGACCGGCCACCTCCGCTTCCTGCGATCCCGTTGTCCGCCGCCGGACCTTCTTGACACGCCGTCGGCGCCGCGGGACATTGCGCGCCTTGCGCGCGGCCGCCTCCGTTCCGCTCGTCGCCCTCCTCGTCGCGCTCGCCGCCCGCCCGGCGACCGCCCAGGACGCGCCGCCGCCCGCGTCGCCCGAGGAACGGCGCGCCCGCCCGCGCGGTCGCGTTCTCGCCGGACGGCGAGACGGTGGGAGGTCCCGGCGCGCGCGAGGTGAAGCTCAGAGCGCCGGGCCGGCCACCTCCAGCTCCTCGGGCGGGACGGCGACGAGCCGCCCCGTGCCGAGCGCTCCGGCGAGGGCGTTCGCGGCGACCTCGGCGAGGAGCACATCGACCTCGTCGAAGGGCGGACGCTCGCCGAAGCGCTCGGCCTGGATCGCCCCGAGCGCCCGCTCGCGGCCGACGAGCGGCACCGCGAGCACCGACCCCAACGACGCGGCTCGCATGCTGATGCTCGTCCCCTCCGGCTCGGAGAGCTTCTGAGCGCTGGGGCAGAACGACTGACGGCTCTTGAGCACGCGCCGGAGCGGGGTCCGCGGGACCGGCGCGAGCGCGAGCTTGCGGTCGAGGTCCGGACGCGTCCGGACGACCGCGACCTTCGGCTCCTCCTCGGCGTTGGTGCGCGCGACGAAGAGCCGGTCGGGGTCGAGCTCGGCGACGATGAAGTCGGACACGAGGCGGAACGCCGTCCGCTCCTCCTCGGCGCCGGCGAGCCCGGCGGAGAGCGTCCGGAGCGCCTCGAGCGCGTGCGTCAGGCGCCGGTCCGGGGCGCTGGTCTCGGCCGCGGCCGGCGCCGGCTTCGCCCGGTAGCGGAAGCAGACGCTCCCGACCCGGACGTGGTCGCCGTCCTTGAGCGGCGCGGACCCGACGCGGCGCCCGTTCAGGTACGTGCCGTTCGTGCTGCCGGCGTCGCGGATGACGACGCCGTCGCCCTGGGGCACCACCTGCGCGTGCGCCCGCGAGATCGTCCCGTCCTCGAGCCGGAGCGTGCACCAGTCCGCGCGCCCGACGACGAGCCCCCAAGGGGGCACCGGGAAGATCTGGCCGTCCGTCTCGCGGACGAGCGCCGGGCCCGCGCTCACGACTTCCATCGGGAACTCCTCTATGACCGCCATGCCGGTCCCTCACGCAAGCGGCGGACCGAAGGGGTCGGCGCGGGTCGACCGACGCGAAACGGCACCCGGGCGCGGGCCCTTGCCTTTACTGCCGTCGCGGCCCGCGGCGGGGTGCGTCAAGGTTCCTTTGCAGGCCGGGAAAACTTACCCACCCCCGGAGGAGAGGTGCTCACGCGGTGGGCGGCGGGGGGAGCTCCAGCAGCGCGGCCAGGTCGGACGGCTCGGTCGCGATCTTCCGCGCCCGCTCGACCTCCTCCGGCGCGAGCTTCCTGAAGAGCGGCTGCGGCTCGCCGAGGACGTGGCGCTCGGGGAGGTCGAGCCGGCCGGCATCGGCGTAGCGACCGGGCTCGTCCGGGCGCCCCGGGATCGCGAGCTGCGCGTAGATCCGGGCCGCCGACCGCGGCAGGAAGGGGGCCGCGAGCACGGCCAGGCTCCGGGCGATGGCCGCGCACAGCCAGAGCACGCGCGCCGCCCGCGCCCGGTCCCGGTCCTCGGCCGACTTCGCCAGCTTCCAGGGGGCGACGCGGTCGAAGTAGCGGTTGCCGTCGGCCGCGAGCCCGAGGACCTCCGAGAAGGCCGTGCGCAGCTCGCCCGCCTCGAGGAGCCGGTCCGCCTCGGCCGCCCGCCGCGCGGCCGCGGCCGCGAGCTCGAGGTCGAGCGGGTCCATCTCGCCGTCCGCCGGGCGGACGACCTCGCCGCCGAGCTTGCTGCGCGCGAGCGAGATCGTGCGGTTGACGAAGTTCGCGAACGTCCCGATGAGCTCGCCGTTCACGCGGCGCTCGAGGTCGTCCCAGCGGAACTCGGTGTCGCCCGTCTCCGGGATGAGGAAGGTGAGGTAGCCCCGGAGGATGTCGACGTCGAGCCCCGCCTCGGGCAGGCGCTCGCAGAAGATCCCCCACTTCTTCGACTTCGAGATCTTCTGCCCCTCGTAGTTCAGGAACTGGAGCCCGTCCACGCGGTGGGGCAGGCTGTACGTGCCCTCGGCCATCAGCATCCCGGGCCAGAAGATGGAGTGGAAGTAGATGTTGTCCTTCCCGAGCCAGTGGAAGATGCGCGTCCCCGGGTCGCGCCAGAAGCCCTCGAAGCGCGCGGCGTCGCCGGCGGCCTCGCGCGTGAACGTGATGTAGCCGATCGGCGCGTCGAACCAGACGTAGAAGACCTTGTCCGTGAAGCCCGGGATCGGCACCTTCACGCCCCACTCGAGGTCGCGCGTGATGCAGCGCTCGCGCAGGCCCTCCCGGAGCCAGCCCTGGGCGATCGCCCGCACCTGCGGCCGCCAGTGCTCGGCCCGGCCGATCCACTCCTCGAGGCGGGGCGCGATCCGGTCGAAGCGGAGGAAGAGGTGCCGCGAGGTCCGCAGCGCCGGCCGCGCCCCGCAGATCTTGCAGGCGGGGTCGATGAGCGCCCGCGGCTCGAGCGACCGGCCGCAGCGCTCGCACTGGTCGCCGTACGCGGGGCGGTACCGGCAGTGCGGGCACGTCCCCTCGACGTACCGGTCCGGCAGGAACCGCTCGTCCTTCGGGCAGAAGAACTGCTCGAGGTCGCCCTCCTGGATGTGCCCGTTCGCCCGCACGCGGTCGAAGAAGTCGCGCGTCACCTCGTGGTGCAGCGGCTTCGAGGTCCGCGAGAAGATGTCGTACGAGATGTCGAACCAGCGGTAGATGCGGGCGTGGATCTCGTGCAGGCGGGCGCAGAACTCCTCGACCGGGAGCCCGTGCTCGCGCGCCGCGAGGACGTTCGGCGTCCCGTGCTCGTCCGAGCCCCCGACGAAGAGGACGTCGTGGCCCTTCGACCGGAGGTAGCGGGCGAAGATGTCCGCGGGCAGGTGCGACCCGACGATGTTCCCGATGTGCGGGATCGCGTTGACGTAGGGCAGGGCGGCGGTGACGAGGCAGCGCATCCCTTCACTTATAACCCGGACGGGGGATCAGCGCATCTGCTCGTGCAGGACGTGCTCGAGCTCGCGCCGCACCGGGGGCTCGAGGTCCACGGCGCCGGGCTCGACGAGCAGGCCCGTCACGGCCTGGACGGCCTCGTCCGACTTGGCCGACGAGGGGGCGGAGAAGAGCTCGCGGAGCGCCTTCAGGCAGGACGTGAAGCCGCGCTCGAGCTTGGCGATCAGGGACAGCGCGACCTCCGGCAGCGGCCAGCGCGCGAGGTCGAGGGCGAACCCCTCGACGCTCTCGGGCACGCGCTGCCGCCGGAAGGCCTGGAGGGCGAGCGGCACGAGGTCGTTCGCCTGGATCGCCGAGGCGATCGTGAGCGCCGCCTGGGAGCGGTGGGCGTCGTCGCCCTCGAGCGCCTCGGAGAGCGCCATGGCGGCGAGCGCCGGCTGGCCGCGGAAGGCGCTCTCGATGGCGTGGCGCACCTCCTCGGCCGGCTCGCCCAGGTAGCGGTCGAGCAGGTCCTGGAGGAACGTGACGCTCGGCGAGGCGGTGAGCTCGACGAGCCGGCGGCGTCGCTCGGGCGCCTCGAGATCGCCGTAGGCCGCGAGGAACTGATCGTACTTCTCGGCGCTCGCGATGCGCGTCTCGTAGAGCTCGCGCGTGAAGCGGTCGAGGTCGCCGGCGCGCTCGGCCAGGTCGCGCCGTTCGGCCGCGACCGCGCGCGGGTCCCACTTCGTCTCGCCCTGCTTCTCGGCCCCGAGCAGGGCGAGGGCCCGCTCGCCGCGCCCGCGCTCGAGGCGGTAGAGGCGCTGGAAGAGCTCCTTCGCCCGGGCCCGGCGGCCGGCGCGGAGCGCGACGACGCCCGCCAGCTCGAGGGCGTCGGGGTCGCGCGGGAGCTGCTGGAGCGCCTTCGACGCCTCCTCGGCGGCGCGGTGCCGGTCGCCGCGCTCGACGAGGACGGCCGCGCGCCCGAGGAGGGCGGGCACGAAGCCCGGCGCGACGACGAGGGCCCGGTCGTACCACTCCATCGCCCGGTCCAGGTCCTGGATCTCGCGGCGGTGGATGTGGCCGAGGCTCGTCAGCGCCGAGACGTCCTCGCCGGCGAGCCCGAGCACCTTCTCGAGGGTCGCCACGGCCTCCTCCGCGCGGCCGTCGCGCACGAGGGCGAAGGCCTGCTGGCGCATCTCGGCGACGTGCTTGCGGCGCTTCGGCTCGTCGTCCTTGAGCGCGCCCTCGGCCGCGAGCCAGGTCTCGACCTCGTCGACCGTGAGCTCGATCGGCTCGGGCTGGTAGACGTAGCCCTCGACCTCGATCGGCGGCCGGCCGAGGCGGAACGTGGGGCGGACGAAGCGCCACGTGGACTCGCCCGGCTCGGTGCCGCTCGAGACGGAGAGGCCGCCCTCGCTCTTGCGGACGTCGGACGTGTAGGCATCGCGGTCGGGGCGCCGGTACCAGTCGAGGGCGAGGCGCTTCAAGGACCCGAGGAGCCGCTCGGGGATGCGGACGCGGCCGGGCGTCTTCGGCGACGGCGGCGGGCGCCGGGTCGGGGCCGACGGGCTGCGCTCGACGAGCGAGCCGGCGAGCGGGTCGCGCGACGACGACTCGCCCTCGGGCGAGACGTCGTCCATCCAGGAGAGGGCGGACTCGGCCGAGGCCCCGGCGGGCGCGCGCCCGCGCTTGGCGGCGGCGGGGTCCTCGTCCATCCAGGCGAGGGCGGCGTCGGAGGTCGAGGCGTCGAAGCCGTCGTCGGCGTCGCCCCGGGCGCCCGCTCCGGTGCCGGCCTTCGCGGCCGCGGGCTCCTCGGCGTCGGCGACGTCCGCCTCGAGCGGGCTCGCGGTCGCGGCCCCGGGTCCCGCCCCGGCGCCGGCCCGCTCGTCCGCGCGTCCGTCGTCGTCGTCGACGAGGACCCCCCAGTCCGAGACGTCCCAGTCGCCTCCGGCCTTCTCGGGCGGGCGGCTGTCGGCCAGGGAGGCCGGGGCGGGAGGGCCCCGCTCGGGCGCCCGGGGCGGCGGCGAGCCGGCGCTCGGGCCCCAGTCGTCCATGGCGAAAGGGTCGCGCTTGCCCGGGGCCCGGGCGCCGGCCCGGCGGCCGTCGTCGTCGCCGCCTCGAGGCGCCGGGCGCTCGGCGCGCTCGGCCGGCTCGCGCTCGGCGCGCCCGGTCCGCTCGCGGCCGGGCCGCTCGCGCCGCTCGATGCGCTCGGTGCGCTCGGGCGTCTCCGTCCGCGGCGCCTCGGCGGGCTGCCCGCGGCTCGGGCCGGCGTCCGGGCCGAAGAGCATCTCGTCCAGGTCCTGCCCCGCCGTGTCGCGCGGACCGCGCGGGGCGCCGTCCCCGAGCGCCGGCTCGTCGGCGCCGATGCCGATCGCCCGGAGGGCGGCGGCGATGTCCGGCTCGGGCGGAAGCGCCGACACCTCGGCGATGCGATCCGTGGCCTCGAAGGACTCCGCCCGCTCGCGGTCGGGTCGCGGCCGCGCCGGGCGCCCGGGGACCTCGGGCCTCTCCTTCGGCTTCGCCTTCTCGCGCGGCTCGGCCTTCTCCCGCCCCGAGACCTTCTCGACCTTCTCGGCCTTCTCGACCTTCTCGGCCTTCTCGATCTTCCCGGCCTTCTCGATCTTCCCGGACTTCTCGAGCTTCTCGGCCTTCTCGACCTTCCCGGCCTTCTCGAGCTTCTCGGCCTTCTCGACCTTCTCGCGCTTCTCGCGCCTCCCCGCCGCCGGCGGGGGCGTCGAGTCGGGAGACCAGTCGTCGGGCACGATGCGCTCGGTCGCCTGGAGACGCTCGGGCTCGATCGGGAAGACCGGGCCCGGGACCGGGGCCGGGGCCGGCGGGGCCGCGTCCGCCGCCGGAGCGGGGGTGGCGCCGGGGGCGGCGGCCGCGGGTGCCGGCGGGGATGCGAGCCCGGGTGCGGGCGCGCCCGGGACGGCGGCGAGCGGCCCCGTCTCGGTCGCCGCGCCGGCGACGGTCCCCTCGCCCGGCTCTCGACCGCGCCGCGCCCGCGAGAGGGCGCGCAGCTCGGGCGGCAGCGAGGTCTTCCCGAGGACCTCCTCCCAGAGCCGGCCGCGCGGCGCCCGGGTGCCGCCGGGCGGCGTCGCCTCCGCCGGCCGCTCCTTGGGCGTCACCGGCGCCGCGGCCGGGCCCGCGGGCCGCGCCAGCGCCGCCTTCAGGCCCTCGGCCGCGCCGCGGAGCCGGGCGCAGTCGAGGGCGAGCGTCTCGAGCGCCTCGCGGAACGCCTCGGCGCTCGGCGCCACGCCGGCGAGGTCGCGCTCGAGCACCGGCTCCTTCGACTCGTCCTCGATGATGCGCGCGCCCTTCACGAGGTCGCCGAGGCCGAGGAGCCCCGAGCGGAGCCCGACGTCGCGCGAGAGCGCGGGCGGCAGCGCGTCGAGGATGTGGGCCCGGACGAGGACGCTCTCGCCCCGCTCGCTGACGTCGAGGCGGAGCTCGTGCTCGCCGATCGCGAGCGAGACGCGCCACGCGCCGGGCCCCGTCTCGGCCCGGTCGAAGAACAGCTCGAGGAGCGCCGTAGCGCGGGCGTTCACGCGGGTCTTAGTACCCCATTCTCGAACGCGGCGCAACACCAACCGCCGCCACGCTCCTCGCTGTGCTCGTCGCTTCGCGGCGAACGCGTCGGAGCCGCGCCGCGCCCTCGACTGTTGGTCTCGCGCGGCCCCCTCGCGCTTTCGCGCGCGGCTCGGCGGACCCGTCAGCACGGCCGGACAAAAGATGCTACAACGATGGTTAGCGGGTGCGACGTCCACCGCGCCGGTGCCGGGTCGGGAGGGGGCGCGAGTCCCATGTTCCACCGCTTCAACGAGCGCGTCCGCGACGCGATCGAGCGCGCGACCAAGAAGGCGCAGGACCTGAACCAGCCCCAGGTGGAGCCCGAGCACCTGCTCGCGAGCCTCGCCGACGCCGGGGACTCGAGCGTCCACGTCCTCATCGGCGCGTTCGGCGTCAAACCGAAGGAGGTCGAGGAGGCCGTCGGCCCGCTCCCGACGGCCCCCGGCCGGCCGCCGCTGTCCCCGCTCACGCCCGCCTTCTCCGAGAAGTCGAAGCGGGTCCTCGAGTTCGCGGTCGAGGAGGCCGACCGGCTCGGGCACAAGCGCATCGGCACGTCCCACCTCATGCTCGGCCTCCTCCGCGACGAGCTCGAGGGCGAGGGCGGGATGAACGTCCTGTCGAGCCTCGGCTTCACGCTCGACGACGTGCGCGAGCGCGTGAAGGAGCTGCGCGAGGACGAGGCCTCGGCGAAGCAGGACGTCGTGCCGGCGATCCTCTTCTTCGAGCTCGACAAGCGGGCGCGCGACGCCGAGACGGCGCTGAAGGAGCGCCTCGACAAGCTCGACGCCGAGTTCCGCGCGCTCCGGGCGCTCGTCGAGCTCGCGACCGAGCGGATCGCGCGGCTCGAGGGGCAGGTCGTCGCCAACGCCGGCCCGGTCCGGCCCCCGACCGCGGGGGCGACCGGCCCGGGCGGGACGCGGCGCGAGGACAGACCCCCGCCCGGCGGCGGCCGGGCGGGGGGCGGCCGGGAGGGCCGTAGGTGAGCGGACGGGGAGATCCCTTCGACGACCTGGTCGAGTCGGCCGGCGCGGCCTCGCCCGAAAAGGGCAACCGCGGCGCGCGCGAGCGCCGAGACCCGGCGGACGCGCGCGACGGGCGGGACGAGCGGGACGGCAGCATGAGCGACTGGCCGACCCTGACCGACGCCGGCCGCGCCGACGCCGGCCGCCCCGCCCCCCCGCGCCCGGGCGAGGACTCGAGCGCCGTCCGGGCCGACGACTCGTTCCGGGGCGGGGACTCCTCGCGCCCCGGCCTTGCGCGCAGCGACACGGAGGAGAACGTCTACGTCATCCTCCCGGATCAGCCCGATCCGGGCGACGACTCGAGCCGGCGCGTGGCCGTCGGCGACGTCTCGCGCCCCGCCCCGGCGCCGTCGTCCTACGCGGCCGTCGCCAGGGCCCCGCTCGCGCCGCTGCCGGCGCGGCAGGAGGAGCCGCCGCCGCCCGCCGAGGAGGAGGACGAGGGCATCCCGGCGGCCGACCCGGGGTTCAAGAAGCTCGTCCTCCGCGAGTCCGACGTCGCCGCCAAGGTCGCGGAGGCGCGCGAGGCCGAGCTCGCGGCGGTCGTCGAGCGGTCCGCGCGCGTCCGGACCCCCGACCTGGACGACCGCGAGCGCCGGCGCCTCAAGCGACTGGCGCTCCTGGCCGTGGTCCTGATCCTCGGCGCCGGAACGGCGGTCGGCGTCCGGGCCTACATCCGGTCGCGGCCGGTGGAGCGCAAGCCCCCCGCCGCCAGGACGGAGCCCCCGACGCCGGCCCCGCCCGCCGACCGCCTGACGAAGGACGCGGTCGGGACGAGGATCCGGCGCGGGCTCGCCTTCGGGCTGCCGAACGCGGTGGACGCGCCGGCGCCGGCGCCCGGGGCGCCGGGCGCGCCGGCCGCGCCCCCGCCCGCGTCGTCCGGGGGTCGGGCGGAGGGCGGGCGATGAGCGCGCCGCGCCGGTCGGGATGGGGCCTCGCGCGCGCCGCCGTCGCGGGCGCGCTGGCCGTCGCCTTCCTCCTCGCGCTCCCCGGGGCCCGCGCGCGGGCCGCGTCCGTCCTGCTTCGGAACGGGGAGAAGATCGAGGGCCAGATCATCGACGTGACGGCGGCCGACATCTCGGTCGAGGTGGACACGCGGCGGTCCGGCAAGGTGAAGATCCGGGTCCCGCTCCACGAGATCGACCGCGTCGTCCTGCGCGAGTCCGAGAAGCTGCGCTGGTCGGCGGCGATCGAGGAGGCGCTCGGGCGGGCGCGCGAGGCCGAGCCGCCGGCGCCGCCCACGCCGACGCCGCCCCGGCCCCCGACGCCGACGCCGCCCACGCCGACGCCCCCGACGCCGACGCCGCCCGCGCCGACGCCGCGCGGCCCCGAGATCGAGGCCCACCTCCGGTTCAAGAACGACCGCTACGGCTACGCCTTCAAGTACCCGGCCCGCCTGCGCGTGGACTCGAGCGACCCCGCGGTCGTGACCTTCCGCGATCCGCCGCCCGCGGGGGGCGGGACGGGGGGGCCGCCCGGGCTGCGCGTCGCCGCCGTCGGCTTCCTCGCCGTCGAGACGACCTACGACGAGGCGCGGACCATGGGCAAGCACGAGGCCGACCGGGTCCGCGGCTTCGTGCTCGTCGGGCGCGACGAGCTGAAGGTCGCCGGCCGCGCGGCCGAGCGGCTCGTCGGCGTCGTCCTCGACTTCACGGGGTCGCGCACGCGCCTCGACCAGATCGTGGTCGACGGCCCGAAGGGCCCGGTCGTCATCCAGTTCTTCAGCCCGGCGTCCGGCGTCGTCGAGGGGGCCGGACCCGTCGAGGTGGAGCGGGCGATCGGGTCGCTCGCGTTCGAGTAGCGGCGGCCCGCCTCGCCCGCGGCCTCGCCCCCCGTGCATCCGGCCCCTCCGGAACCCGCCGGCCGCCCGCCGAGCCGCCGCTCGGGGCGGAAGGCGCGCCCGCGGAACGAGATCCGCCGCCCGCCTTGGACATAAGGCGTTTCACCGAATAAGCGGCTCGTGGCCGACAGGAGGTGCCGATGCCGGAGGGCGCGAGGGGCTGGGACGGGGGCGACGGGTCGGGCGGCGGCGGGCGCGGCATGGCGGCGGCGCCGTCGACCCGCCCGCCTCCGGCGAGGTCCCTCGCGGAGGCGAGGCTCGGCCTCGGGCGGCGCAGTCGCCGCCTCCGGTTCGGCGACGCGATGGGGTCCGCCGCGGCCGGCGACGCGACGGCCGCCGCCATCGCCCGCGACGAGCGGCGCTCGTGGGCGGTCGCGGTCGCGTTCGCGGCCCTCGCCTACTTCCTGCTCGCCGGGACGGCGGTCGCCGCCGTCTACGGCTACGAGCAGGAACGGGCGCGCGGCGCCGTCGCCCTCGAGCGCGCGCTCCTGGCCGAGCAGCGTGCGGCCGCGGCCGAGGCGGACCTCCTGAGGCTCGCCCGCTCGTTCGACCAGTCGTGCCGCGCCGTCTCGATCCTGGGCGAGCGCGCGCGCCGGGCCGACGGGGAAGCGCTCGAGCCGTAGACGGCGCCCGGGGCGGGCGCCCGTCGCCCTACCGGCGCGGCGGCGTGCGGTCCGCGATCGGCAGCGTGCTCCCCTTCAGGCGCGGCGCGCCCGGCGCCGGATCGAGCCACAGCGCCTGAGGATGCCGGCCCGGCAGACCGGCGTCGTTCGCGGGCGGCGTCCAGCCGCTCCGCCAGTAGCCGGCGACCTTCTCGCCGCAGTCCGGGCAGTTCCCGGGGTCCTTCAGCCGGTAGTCGAGGATCTTGTAGCCCCAGCGCTCGATCAGGAGGGCGCTGCACCCAGGGCAGCGCGTGTTCTCGAAGTCCCCGACCCGGCCCGGGAGGTTGCCCGCGTAGACGTAGCGGAGGCCTTCCTCCTTGCCGATCTCCGCCGCGCGAACGAGCGTCGCGGCCGAGCAGTCGTCGTTGTCCGTCATCTTGTAGTCCTTGTGGAACGCCGTCACGTGCCACGGGATGTCGACGGACACCGACGCCAGGAACCGCGCGATGTCGCGCTGCTCCTCCTTCGAGTCGTTGAAGCCCGGAACGGTCAGCGTCACGATCTCGACCCAGAAGCCCATCTCGTGGAGCCGCCGGATCGTCGAGAGGACGTTCTCGAGCTTGCCGCCGAGCTGCCGGTACTCCGCGTCCCGGAAGCTCTTGAGGTCCACCTTGTAGAGGTCCACGTACGGCCGGATGTAGTCCAGGACCTCCGGGGTGCCGTTGCCGTTCGACACGTACCCGCAGACGATCCCGCCCGCCTTCGCGACCTTGAAGACCTCGACCGCCCACTCGCTCGTGATCAGCGGCTCGTTGTACGTCGTCACCATCGCCGGCGCGCCCCAGCGCTTCGCGACCGCGACGAGGTCGGCGGGCTCGACGTCGCGGGGCGGGGAGAGGGCGGATGGATCACGCAGGGCCTGAGAAGTCAGCCAGTTCTGACAGTAGCCGCAGTGGAAATCGCAGCCGAGCATGCCGAAGCTGACGGCCACCGCGCCCGGGAACGCGTGGAAGAACGGCTTCTTCTCGATCGGGTCGACCTGGAGGCCGGCGACGTAGCCGCGCGGCACGAGGAGCGTGCCGCCGCGGTTGAAGCGGACGCGGCAGACGCCGTCGTGGCCGTCCGGGATGAGGCAGCGGTGCCCGCACGCGTAGCAGCGCACCTTGCCGTCTTCCAGGCGCTCGTAAAGCTCGCCGGGGGCGGTCCTCGCCTTGAGGACGTGGTCGAGCGACTCGATCTCGGGGTCGCGGGCGCGCGGCATGGGGGGACCTCTTGAACCGTGTCCGATGTCAGTGTAAATGAAGGGGTTTTCCGGAGCAAACCGGAATCGACCCGACCGGCGACCGCCGCCCGAGGAAGAGGGACCTTCCATGGTGCCCGACCCGACGCCCCCCCCGCCGCCATCGTCCCTGCCGCTGCCTCCCCGACCCACCGGCCCGACGGGCAAGAGCAAGCACGTCGAGCTGACGCTCGACCAGCTCGTCGAGGTCCAGCCCGGGCTCGGGCGCCTCATGCCCGAGGTGAGCGACGCGTTCTGGATCCTCTACTACGCGGCCAAGGGCGGGAACTGGGGGCTGGCGGGCTACTACGCGCGCAAGACCACCCAGCTCCTCAGGCTCTGCACGACGCTCCGCCCGAAGTACAAGGCGAGGATCGACGGCTACCTCGAGAAGCACGTCGCCCCGCTCGAGAAGGCGATCCAGGCGAAGGACTTCGACTCCTTCGACCGGGCGTACCGCCGGAGCGTCGACGAGGCCAACCTCCAGCACCGGGAGACCGGCCACCCCGAGATCCTCTGGAAGCTCCCGGCCGAGCCGCCCAGGCACCTCGAGCTGGGGCCGGCGCCGCGGGAGCCGGGGGCGGGCGGCATCTAGCGAGAGCGCCGGGCGCGGGCGCGGGCGCGGGCGCGAAGGCATGCCGCCCCGGGCGGCATGCCTTCGCCCAGGATCTACCGCCGCCCCCGCCCAGCCGCCACCGCCGCCCCCGCCCGCCCCGGCCGGTTGGCATACACCCACCCCGAGTACGACGAGCCTCCACCCGCGACGATGCGGTAGAAGTGGAACTCGCCCGGCCGTCTCAGCGGGTGCACGAAGCCGCCCCTCATGCGGCCCGCGAACTCGCCGTCGACGTAGAGGTCGGCCCACCCCCGCCAGGCCAGCTCGACTCGCTTCGCCGCCTCGAGGTCGGAACCCGGCCCGTGCCAGAGGCCGTCCCCGCCGTCGCCGCGGGCCGCGAACGCGCACGCCTCCGGGCCGCCCGCGACCGTCCGCCCCTCGCGCACGGCATCGACGATCGCCGCCCGCGTCCGGTCGGCCGCCCGGACCCAGGTGGTCCCGAAGAGCCAGCGCCCGTGGCTGTCCGAGCCGCCGACGGCCGCCAGGCGCCGCCCCGTCCGCCCGATCTCGCGGTCGGCGCGGGCGAAGGCGAGCGCGACCGAGCGCTCGGGCGGCGTCACGCCGATCGTGCGCTCGGCGAGGTCGTAGTAGAGGTGGTAGGCCTCGATCCCGTCGAGGAGCGCCAGCTCGCGCTCGGCGGCCGGCGGCAGGTCGGTGCGGAGGCCGGGGACGAGGGCGACCGAGCCCGCGGCCCCGGGAGCGCGCGTCGCGACGAGCCGGAAGGCGCCCTCGGGGTCGAGCGGGATGAGGACGGTCTCGACGTCGGCGCGCGCGTCCCCGGCCCCGGCGCCGAGCGCCGCCAGGATGGCGGTCGCCCGGGCGATCGCGAGCGGCTCCGGCGCCGGCCCGCGGGCCGCGCCCGGGGGAGCGGCGGACGAGAGCGCGGCCACGCTCCCGCCGCCCGCGCCGCCCACGACCGAGGCGTCGGGCGGACCGAGCCGCACGAGCGAGTCGACGTGGACCTCGACGCGCGAGGCCCGCCCCGAGCGGCGCTCGACGATGACGCACGCCTCGCCGGCGAGGCGCTCGCGCCGGACCCGGAAGGCGGATGCGTCGCGCCCTGCCCAGCCGGGCGAGCGGAAGACGCCGAGGTCGCGGAGGAGCGGGATCCGCGGGTCGCGGGCGATCGGGTGGTTCACGAGGACGACCCGCTCCTCGGTCGGCACGGCGCCGAGGGCGCGCCCGAGCAGCGCCAGCCGGTGCTCGCGGCCGCCGAACGGCCCGGGATCGAGGGCGGCGGCCGCGAAGGCGTCGACGTCGCGGAAGATGACGTTGAAGTGGCCGTCGGGGTGCCCGGTCACCTCGAAGCCGGCGAGGACCACGGGGTCGCCCGAGCGCGGGGCGTCGCCGCGGGCGGCGAGCGCCCGGACGGCCTCGACGAACGGCGGGATCGTCGCGTCGGGCGTCGGCCGCGCCCAGAGGTGCGGCGTCAGGGCGACGAAGTCGAGCCCGCGCCGGCGCGCGAGCGCGACGACCGCCTCGGGGGCGATCGGCGCGTGGTCGCCGTCCGGCGGGTCGCAGTGGGCGTGGAGGTCGCCCTGGAGCCAGCGTCCCGGGTCGGCCGGCTCGGGCGAGGGCGGCCCGAGGTCGTCCTCGGCCGGGTCGAAGCCGAAGAGCCCGGCGATGAGGTCGAGGAGCTCTCCCGGCGAGAACCCGACGCGGATGGAGAAGAAGCCGAGGGCGACGCCCACCTCGACGTCGGCCCGCCGGAAGGGCCGGTCGGCCAGGGCCTCCGCCAGGTTCGCGTGGAGGTGGAACGCCCGGGCCCCGCGCCCGTCGTTGAGCGCTCCGGCGGACAGGACCGCGGACGTCGGCAGCCCCACCTCGACGTCGCGGAGCGTGCGCAGCTCGCCGCCGCGCAGCGAGACCTTGTGCACGTCCGCGTACCCGGCGCCGAGGTGGGCGAGCTCGGTCGCCTTGACGTCGACGGCGAGCCCGGGCCCCACCCCCGCCTCGAAGGTGACCACCTGAGCGGCGTCTCGACCGCGGTCGGCGAGGTACTGGCGCGCCGGGGCGCACCCCGGGCCCGACCCGAGCGCAACGGCGACCAGGACGCCCAGGATCGCCGACGGGATCGGGATCGCGGGGCGAGTCGGCGCACCGGACCGCGCGCCCGGTGGAGGGAGGAGGGAACGCACCCTCCAAAGCCTAACGCACGGCCGCCGGCGCGCAAGGAAGGGGCGCGGGAAAAGGAGCCCTCGCCTTGCGTTAAGCCTCGGCCAGGGAAGCCCGTAGGCCGCGCTTTTCGTTTGACTCGGCGAGCGCTCACCGGTAAGATGAGACGCTTGATCGCGTACCGCTTGGGCTCGGGGGCGGAGACGAGGCGATCGCCCGGCGGGCGGGCCGGCGGTTGCCCGGCGCGCGACGCGGAAAGCGGTTCTCCATGAGCATCCACACCGACGGGAAAGGCCTCGGCTTCGGCGGGGGCGGCAACGGCAACGGGAGCGGTCGCTACCGCCCCGGCTTCGTGCCCGGCCCCGGCAAGAGCCTCCCTGCGCCCGGCTCCGGCCCGGGCTTCGGCCCCGCCGCGGGCGGGCCGCCGGGCGGCGCGCCCGGACCCGCCGAGCCCGACGTCAAGGAGCTCATCCGGGCGAAGACGCAGACGATGACGCTGCGCTCGCTCGAGCGCCAGGGCTTCCGCAAGGTCAAGGTCCTCGACATGGCCACGATCCACGGGATCGTGACCGAGACGGTCGACAAGGCCCTGAAGGCGCGCGGCGAGACGCTCTCGGCCGAGGAGCGCCGGAAGGTCGAGGCCGACGCCCGGGCCGAGGTCGTGCGCCTCCTCGAGCAGCAGAAGCAGCTCGTCGCCGAGAAGGGCGAGGCCGTCCGCATGCGCGGCCTCCTCGACCAGGAGGTCGAGCGCCTGCGCGCCGAGATCGCGACCCAGCAGAAGTCGCTCGAGGACGCGCGCGCCCGCAACGTCGACGACGCGACTTTCTCGCTCTCGACCGAGAGCTTCGGCAAGCTCGAGGACAAGATCCGCCGCCTCTTCTCGCAGCTCATGGACGGCGAGCGCCGCCTGGCCCTGGCCGATGCCGGCCCGGCGGCCCTGAAGGGCCTCACGACCTTCGAGCGCGAGCTCGCGTCCGTGATCGACCGGATCATCGCCGACGAGCGCGACCGCTACTCGTCGCGCGAGCGCGAGGCGAAGGGCAAGGAGATCGAGCTCCTCGAGCGGCGCATCGAGAAGCTCAACAAGGCGCTCTCGGACACCGAGAGGGCCCTTTGCGACGTGAGCGCCATGAAGGGCATCGACGGCGGCCTCGCCTCGATCTACAAGTCGATCCAGGGCCTCGACATGACCGACCCGAAGTACGGCCGGAAGAAGGAGCTCCTCGCCGAGGTCTTCAAGCAGAACCTCGTGCTTCAGAACCGCGCGTGAGACCGCCAGCGGGTCCGGCGCGCGCGCGCGTCGCGGAGCCCGGTCGGTAGCGATCACCGCAGACAGCCAGGAGACGAAGAAAGACATGACGATCAGCAGCAATCGCCAGACCGACGTCACCGCGCGGCCCGAGATCTCGGACCCGAAGAAGACCGAGGGCGTCCTCTACGTCGGCATCGACCTCGGGACGTCGCGCACGTCGATCGCCTCGTCGAACGGCGTCCGCGAGACCGTCTGGAGCTACGTCGGCTACCCGAAGGACGTCGTCGCCCGCAAGCTCCTGAAGAAGGACATCCTCTTCGGCCGGGAGGCGCTCGAGAAGCGCCTCTCCGTCGAGCTCTTCCGGCCGTTCGAGAAGGGCTTCATCAAGTACTCGACGGCCGAGACCCCGCTCGACAAGGGCGAGGAAGAGAAGCACATGAAGGCGGCGAAGGACCTCGTCCGCCACGGCGTCTCGCTCGCCCACCCGCGCAAGGACGAGCTCATCTACGCCGTCATCGGCGCGCCGGCCCGGGCCTCGATCCGCAACAAGGAGCAGATCATCGAGGCGGCGAAGGAGCACCTGGACGCCGTCATGATCTGCTCGGAGCCGTTCGCGGTCGCCTACGGCCTCGACCTCCTCGAGGACACGCTCGTCATCGACATCGGCGCCGGCACGGTCGACCTCTGCCGCATGCACGGCACGATGCCGGCCGAGGAGGACCAGATCACGCTGACGTCGGCCGGCGACTGGCTCGACCAGCAGCTCTACAACCTCTTCAAGAAGAAGGCGCCGAACGCCGACTTCACCATGCACCAGGTGAAGGAGATCAAGGAGAAGTTCAGCTTCGTCACGGACGCGGCCGAGCCCGTGCGCGTCGAGCTCATCGTCAACGGCAAGCCGACGGTCTTCGACATCACCGAGGAGATCCGCCAGGGCTGCCGCATGATGATCCCGCCCATCGTCCAGGCGCTCCACAAGCTCGTGGCCTCGTTCGACCCGGACTTCCAGAAGAAGCTCCGCGACAACGTCCTCCTGGGCGGCGGCGGCTCGCAGATCGTCGGGCTCGGCCGCTACCTCGAGGAGGTGATGAAGCAGATGCTGGGCGGCGGGCGCGTCCGCCAGGTCGACGAGCCGCTCTACGCGGGCTGCAACGGCGCCCTCAAGATGGCGCACGACATGCCCGAGGAGTACTGGAAGCGGCTCGCGTAGCGGCGACGGCTCGGGCTCGCGTCCGAGCCGGGCGTCGCCCGAGGGTCACCTCGGGTGCACGGAGACCGGACTTCGTCTCCGTGCACCTCTTCCTTTTCGCGATCCTTCCCGCGACCTCCCGGGCAGGACCCCCGGTAAGGCGATCGCCCACTCTCCCTCGAGACGTCCACCCGGCTCCGCGTCCGGCTTGACAAACGGCTTCGCTCGGGTTGCTCCGGCGACCCCCTGATGCGAGGATGAGCTTCGGGCAGGGCGGGTCGGGAGGACCGCGTGAACTCCGATCTCTACACCCTGGCGAGCTTCATCGATTCGGTCGACGGAGACGTCTTCGCGAAGGCCCTTCCGTTCCAGCAGTACCACGACGACTACCAGGCGAAGGGCTACCTCACCTACCGGCGCATCGCGACGACCGGCCCCGACACGACGGTCCGCGTCTACGACCCGGAGGCCGGGCGCGAGCGCGAGTTCGTCATGTTCGGCTCGAACAACTACCTCGGCCTCGCCACCCACCCGAAGGTGATCGAGGCGGCGGTCGAGGCGACGCGCCGCTACGGCGCCGGCTCCGGCGGGGCGAGCCTCCTCTGCGGGACCTCGCGCCTCCACCGCGAGCTCGAGGAGCGGATCGCCGCCTTCGAGGGCTTCGAGGACGCGCTCGTCTTCCCGTCGGGCTACGCCGCCAACCTCGGGGCGATCGCGGCCCTCGCGCGGAAGGGCGAGACCATCCTCTTCGACAAGCTCGTCCACGCCTCGATGATCGACGGCGTGCGGCTCTCCGAGGCGGACGCCCACGCCTTCCGCCACAACGGCGTCGCCCACCTCGAGACGCTGCTCACCCAGCGGGTGCGCGGCCCGGGCGGGAAGCTCATCGTCGTCGACGGCGTCTACAGCATGGACGGGGACATCCCGCCGCTCCCCCAGATCGTCGAGCTGGCGAAGCGCCACGGCGCCCGCGTCCTCGTCGACGAGGCCCACGCGACCGGCGTCATGGGGCCGACGGGCCGCGGCACCGTCGAGCACTTCGGGCTCGGCGGCAAGGTCGACCTCGTCATGGGCACCTTCAGCAAGGCGCTCGGCAGCCAGGGAGGCTTCCTCGCCTCGAGCCGCGAGGTCGTGAACTACCTCCGCTACTACTCGCGGGCCTACTTCTTCTCGACGAGCCCGCCGCCGGCCCAGGCCGCGGCGGCGCTCGCCGCCCTCGAGCTCATCGACGCCGAGCGCTGGCGGCTCGAGCGCCTCTGGGACAACGTCAGCTTCCTCCGCGGGAAGCTCCGCGACCTCGGCTTCGACTGCCTCGAGAGCCGCTCGGCGATCGTGCCCGTCGTCACCGCCGACGAGCTGGCGACGCGGCGGATCGGCAAGCGCCTGCACGAGCTCGGCGTCTACGCGAACCCCATCCTCTACCCCGCGGTGCCGCGACGGAAGCCGCGCATCCGCCTGAGCGTCATGTCGAGCCACACGCGGGCCGACCTCGACCGCGCGATCGAGGCGCTCGAGACGGCCGGGAGGGAGTTCGGGGTCCTGTGACCGAGGTGCCCGTCCTCGATGCCCGCGCGGCGGCCGATCCGCGCGCCGGGCGGCGTGCGGGCCTCGGCGCCGTCGCGCCGGACGCCTGGGACCGCCTCGTGGGGCCGGGCCGCGGGCCGTTCCGGCACGCGTTCCTGGCCGCCTGCGAGCCGGTCGCGCTCGACGGCTTCGCCCTCGAGCCCCTGGTGGTCCGGGCGCCGGACGGGCCCGGGGACGGGGCCGGGCCCGGGGACGGCGAGGCGCCCGTCGCGGCCCACGCCCCGGCCTACCTCTACGACCTCGACCTCGGCCTCTTCGCCCGGGGCCTCGGGGCGCGGCTCATCTCGCTCCTGCGGCGGCTGCGGCCGCGCGCCCTCCGCCGGCGCGTGCTCGAGGTCGGCTGCCCCGTGGCCCTCGGCGACCCGTTCTCGGTCGCGCGCGGCGCCGACGAGGCAGCGGCCGTCGGCGCCCTCGTCGATCTCGCGGGCGACGCCGCCCGCCGCGGCGCGGCCGACCTCGTCGTCGTCCGCGACCTCGAGCCGGACGGCGGCGCGGCCGCGAAGGCCCTCGCCTCCCGGGGGTTCGAGGCCGTCCCGCTCCCGCCGAGCTTCGTCCTCGACCTGGACGGCGGGTTCGACTCCTTCGAGGGCTACCTCGCCGCCCTCCGCTCGGACTACCGGCGGCGTGCGCGCCTGCGGCTCGAGCGGGCGGCGGGGCTCGCCGTCGAGCGGCTCGCCGGCCCGGGCTTCGGGCCGATCGCCGGCGAGCTCGCCCGCCTCTGGCGGTGCGTCTACGAGCGGGCGGACGAGTACCGGCGCGAGGTCCTCCCGGAGGCGTTCTTCCGCGGGATCGCCCGGCTGCCGGCCGCGGGCGTCCTCGTCCTCAGGCGCCCCGACCGCTCGATCGCCGCCTTCGCCCTCCTCCTCGACGACCGGCCCTGGCTCCGCTTCCTTTACTCGGGCTGCGAGGCGGAGGCGGCAAGGCGCGAGGGCGCGTACTTCCGCCTCCTCTACGAGATCGTGCGGACGGGGATCGAGGGCGGCTACCGGCGGGTCGAGCTCGGGATCACGACGGCCGAGCCCAAGCTCGACCTGGGCGCCCGGCCCGTCCCGCTCGAGGCCTGGATCCGGCACCGGAGCCCCTTCTCCCAGGCGCTGATCGGACGCGCCCTCCGCTCCGTGCTCGCGCCGCGCCCCGTCGCCCCGCGGCGGGCCTTCCGCACGGAGGGGCCGTGAGCCCGCGCGCCGCCGCCGCCGCCGCCGCCGCCGCCGTCTCGGACGGGCCCGCCGGGCCGCCGGCCGCGGAGCCGCGCGCGGATCCGCCGGCGGCGTTCGGTCGGGTGCCGGGGCCCGGGCCCTCGTTCCCCCCGGAGCCGGCGCCGCCCGCGCCGGCCCCGGCTCCGGCCGCCGCCGTCCCGACGACCGAGGACCTGACGCGGCCCGAGATCTCGTGCCGCGCCCTCAAGCCGGCCCTCATCTACCTCGAGCGCCTGTTCGGGCGCGACGACCTGATCCGCCTCGTGCGCTCGACGGGCCTCGAGCCGGCCTACGTCGAGAACGAGAACAACTGGATCTCCTTCGCCTACGAGCTGCGCTTCTTCGAGGCCCTCGTCGAGCGGACGGGAAACCCGCGGGCGATCTACGACTCCGGCATCTACGCGGCCTCGAAGGAGGCGTACGGCTCGGTCTTCTACTTCCTCCTCTCCTTCGGGAGCCCGTCGCTCGTCTACCGGAAGTTCGTCGAGATCGCGCCGCTCGTCGTCAAGATCGGCAAGTACGAGCTCGACCACCTCGAGCCGGGGCGGGCGAGGCTCCGCTACCGCGTCCACGCGCCCCACCGGCAGCACCGGCTGAACTGCGATGCGATCCGCGGCCAGCTCGCGTCGGTCCCGACGGTCTGGGGCCTCCCGGCCGCCGTGATCGAGGAGGTCGAGTGCCAGGCGAACGGCGCGGATGCCTGCGTCTACGACGTGCGCTGGGTCGAGCGGCCGCCGCGCGTGCGGACGTTCCTCGGGGCCGCCGTCGGCGTCCTCCTCGCGCTCGTCGCCGCCATCGCCTTCGCGGAGTCGCCGGACGGCGGGGTCCTGCGCATCCTGGCGACGGCCGGCCTCGCCGTCTGCGGCTACCTCGCCGCCCGGTCCCTCGACATGGGCGTCCGCGTCCGGCGCGAGAACGAGGAGAGCCAGGGCCGGAGCGCCGCCCTGCTCGCCTCGCTCGAGGCCCTCGAGACGAAGTACCGGGAGCTCCGGGCCGCGCACGACGAGATCCACGAGCAGGCGCGGCGGCTCGCCGCCCTGAACCGCATCGGCCTCACGCTGACGCGGAGCCTCCAGCTCGACGCGCTCCTCGAGAAGATCCTCCGGGCGACGGTGGACGACCTGGGCTTCGCGCGCTCGGCGCTCTTCCTCCTCGACGAGGAGCGGGGCGTGCTCGCGTTCCGGGGCGGCCTCCACGTCCCCGGCCCGGCGGCCCTCAGGCTCCGCCAGGTCGAGGTCCCGTCCGGCGCGGCCGGGGCCCTGAACCGCTGCTGCGCGACCGGCGGGCTCATCTTCGGCGGCCGGCCGGGGGAGCCGGAGACCCCGGTCGAGGCGCCGCTCGCCGAGATGCTCGGGCGCGAGCCCTACGTCATCGCCCCGCTCAAGTCGAACGAGCAGGTCATCGGCGCCCTCGTCCTCGTCGGGGCGCGGCCGCTCGGGAACGTCCGCGGCGACGAGGACCTCTTCGGGGCCCTGACGAACCAGGTCGCCGTCGCCATCGGCAACGCCGTCGCCTACGAGGCCGTCGAGAGCATCCTCGGCTCCCTCCCGCTCCCGGTCGCGATCGTCGACCGCGAGGAGCGGGTCGAGTACGCGAACCAGGCGTTCGTCCGGCTCCTCGGGCGCGAGGCCAAGGACGTCCTCGGCCTCCCGGTCTGCGAGGCCGCCCCCCTTTACGGCGGGCAGGCGAAGCGGCTGCGCGCGCAGGCGCGCTCGGTGCACCGCCGCAAGGGCCCGCGCGACGGCGAGATGGACGTCGGCGGCCGGACCTTCGAGTACCGGCTCTTCCTCCTCTCGCGGACGGCGGGCATGCGGCACCGCGTCGGCATCGTCTTGAAGGACGCCACGCGCGACCGCGACTACCGGAAGCTCGTCCAGGCCGAGAAGCTCGCCGGCGTCGGCACCCTCGCCTCGGGCGTGGCCCACGAGATCAACAACCCGCTGGCCGCGATCCTGAGCCTCGCCGAGCTGATCGAGGACGGGGCGACGGATCCCCTGGAGACGCGCTCCCACGCGCGGAAGATCGTCGAGTACTCGACCATGGCCGCGAGGATCGTCCGCGAGCTCGGCTCCTACAGCCGGCAGGCGCCGGGCGACGGCGAGGGGGCGGTCGACCTGAACGACGCGATCCACGGGGCGATCCGCCTCGGCCGTCACGGGACGGAGCTCGACGGGACGACCTTCGAGCTCGACCTCGCTCCGGACCTGCCGCCGCTGCGCGGCAGCGCGGTCGAGATCCAGCAGGCCTTCCTGAACCTGATCATCAACGCCGCCCACGCGACCGAGGGTCGCGGGCGCATAAGGATCGACACGGCCCGGGCGGGGGACGAGGTCGTGGCCCGCGTCGAGGACAGCGGCCCGGGGATCCCCGAGCACGTGCTGCCGCGGATCTTCGAGCCGTTCTACACGACGAAGGAGAAGGGAAGCGGCCTCGGGCTCTACGTCGTCTACCGGATCGTGACGAAGTACGGAGGGGACATCGTGGCCGAGTCGGCCCGCGGGTCCGGGGCGAAGTTCATCATGCGGTTTCCGGCTGGAGGCGCAGGGGGATGATGGCGGCGGCGACGGTTCTCCTCATCGACGACGACGACCGGGTGCGCGATGTGATCAAGATCCACATCGTAAGGGGCGGGTACGTCGTCCGGGAGGCCCGCGACGGGGCCTCGGGGCTCGCGGCCCTCGAGGCGCAGACCGTCGACGCGGTCCTCTGCGACATCCGGATGCGCGGGATGACCGGGGTCGATGTCCTCGAGAAGGCCCGGGGGCTCCACCCGACGGTGCCCATCATCATGCTCACGGGCTTCGTCGAGGCCGAGCAGGCGGCCGAGGTGATGAAGCTCGGGGCCTTCGACTACCTGACGAAGCCGGTCCAGCGGAAGGACCTCCTGGGCTCGATCGCCAAGGCGGTCGAGTGGCGGCGGCTCGTCGTCGCGAACGCACGGCTCGAGGCCGAGAGCCGCGAGCGGCAGCGCGACCTCGAGCGCCGGGTCGAGGAGCGGGCCCGCGACGCCTTGCTGGCCGCGCTCCGCAACGCGCTCGAGGCGATGCCGGAGGACGGCCGCCTGACGGTCCGCCTCCGGCGGGCGGCCTCGGGGCAAGGCGTGGCGATCGAGGTCGAGGGCGATGGCGGCGGGATCTCGCCCGAGGCCGTGTCGCGGATCCTCGAGCCCTTCGGCGCGATCGCGCCGCCCTCCGGCGCCGAGCCGGGCGCCGACTCCCGGCCGGGCCGGACCACGTTCGAGATCGCGCTGCCGGCCCCGGAGGCGGGCGGACCGGCGGGCCATGCGCATCCGAAGCCGGCGACGAACTGCTGCGCGAGCTGACTCGCGTCCGGGCCCGAGGGGCCCTTCCTACATCAGGGCCCGCATGATCTCGTCGAGCGCCGCCCGGCTCGGGCGCAGCTTCTCCTGCGGCATGCACGACAGCGGAGCGGAGTCGTCGAGGTCGAGCCGCTCGTTGAACGACGGCCGCGTGGTGTCGATGTGGAGGAGCCCGGTCAGGAGCTCGCCGGCCTCGCGCGACTCGTGGATGAGGCGGAGCGCCTCCATGCGGTCGGTCGGGTCGTAGTCGCGCTCGAGCTTGCGGAGCGTGACGCGCGAGCCGTCGGGCAGCGGCACGTCCTTCGTCATCCCCGGCTCGAAGTCGACCCGGATCTCCTCGTAGAAGGGGACGAAGCCGACCTCGTGGATCGGCTCGTCGTGCTCCTTCACGAAGGGGTAGCTCTTCGTCGAGCCGTCGTGGTTGTTGAAGGTGACGCAGGGCGAGATCACGTCGATGATCGCCGTCCCGCGATGCGAGAGGGCGCCCTTGATGAGGGGGATGAGCTGCTTGCCGTCGCCCGAGAACGAGCGGGCGACGAAGCCGCAGCCGAGCTCGATGGCGAGCGCGCAGCAGTCGAGCGGGAAGAGCTCGTTGGCGACGCCCGACTTGGCCTTCGAGCCGACGTCCGCCGTCGCCGAGAACTGGCCCTTCGTCAGGCCGTAGACGCCGTTGTTCTCGATGACGTAGACGATCTTGACGTTGCGGCGCACGAGGTGGATGAACTGGCCGATGCCGATGGATGCCGTGTCGCCGTCGCCGCTGACGCCGACGGCCATGAGCTCGCCGTTCGCGAGCATGGCGCCCGTGGCGATCGACGGCATGCGCCCGTGCACGGAGTTGAACCCGTGCGACAGGTTCATGAAGTAGTTCGTCGTCTTCGAGGAGCAGCCGATGCCCGAGAGCTTGATCATGCGCTGCGGCTCGAGCCCGTACTCGAAGGCGGCGGCCTGGAGGTGGTTCGTGATCGCGTCGTGGCCGCAGCCCGGGCAGAGCGTCGAGGGCGAGCCCTTGTAGTCTTCGCGCGTCAGCCCGAGGCGGTTCGTCTTCGCGGGGGCGCTCATGGGAGGGACCTCTACTCCTTCTCCTGCCCGAGGATGCCGCTCGTGACCGAGCGGGCGTCCACCGGCAGGCCGTTGTAGTGGAGCACGGACCGGATCCGGGCCGCGTGCTCGGGGCACTCGAGGCGCAGGAGCTGGGCCATCTGCCCGTCGCGATTCTGCTCGACGACGTAGACGCGGTCGTGCTTCGCCACGAACTCGCGGACGGACGGGTCGAACGGGTAGGCGCGCAGGCGGAGGTAGCTCGTCTCGAGCCCGGCCTCGCGCGCGAGCTGGTCGCGCGCCTCGACGAGCGCCCAGTGGGTCGAGCCGAAGGCGACGAGCCCGACGCGCGCGCCCGCGCTCTCCGAGACGACCGGCTTCGGCAGCGCCTTTTGCGCGCTCTCGTACTTGCGCTTGAGCCGCCCCATGAGGTTCAGGTAGTCCTGGGGCTTCTCCGTGTAGACGGCGCGCTCGTTGTGGCCGCTGCCGCGCGTGAAGTAGCCGGCGGCCTTGTGCTCCGTCCCGGGGATCGTGCGCCAGCCGATCCCGTCGCCGTCGACGTCGCGATACCGCTCCCACTTGCCCTGGAGGCGGTCGAGGTCCTCGGGCGAGAGGACCTTGCCGCGGTCGAACGGCTTCTCGGGGTAGGCGAACGGGTCGGCCATCCAGTTGTTCATCCCGAGGTCGAGGTCGCTCATGACGAAGATGATCGTCTGGAAGCGCTCGGCCAGGTCGAAGGCCTCGACCGCGAGCGCGAAGCACTCCTCGACCGAGCCCGGGAACAGCATGATGTGCTGGGTGTCGCCGTGCGAGAGGAACGCGACCTGGAGGAGGTCGCCCTGGGCGGTCCGGGTCGGCAGGCCCGTCGACGGCCCGATCCGCTGGACGTCGAAGACGACCGTCGGGACGTCGGCGAAGTAGGAGAGGCCCGCGAACTCGCCCATGAGCGAGATCCCGGGGCCCGACGTGCAGGTCATGGAGCGCGCCCCGCCCCAGCCGGCGCCGAGGGCCATGCCGATCGCGGCGATCTCGTCCTCGGCCTGGACGATCGCGATGCACGCCTTCCCCGTCTTCGGGTCGACGCGGTACTTCTTGGCGTAGTCGGTGAGCGACTCGGCGAGCGAGGAGGACGGCGTGATCGGGTACCAGGTCACGACCGAGCAGCCGCCGAAGATCGATCCGAGCGCGGAGGCGGCGTTGCCGTCGATGATGATCTTCCCCGCGGTCTTGTCCATGCGCTGCAAGCGGAACGGGTCGGTCTTGGCGATGCCTTCCTTCGCCCAGTCCGCGCCCTGGTGGACGGCGGCGAGGTTCATCTCCAGGGCCTTCGCCTTCCGCCCGAACATCTTCCTCGTCTCCTGCTCGACCGTCTGCATGTCGATCGAGAGCAGCTCGGCGAGGACGCCGACGTAGACCATGTTGACGACGAGCTTCTTCAGCTTCGAGTCGGCGCAGACCGCCGACACGAGCTTCTCTAAGGGCACGGGGTAGAAGTGGCAGTCGGAGCGGCGGGCGATGAGGCCCTCGAACTCGTCGCGGTAGACGATCGCGGCGCCCGGCCGGACCTCGCGGATGTCCTCGGCGACCGTGTTCGGGTTCAGGCAGACGAGGACGTCGCTCTCCTTCTTGCGCGCGATGTAGCCCCGGGCGTTCGCGCGGATGGTGAACCAGGTCGGGAGGCCGGCGATGTTCGAGGGGAAGAGGTTCTTCCCGCTCACCGGGATCCCCATCCGGAAGATCGAGCGCATGAGGATGTTGTTCGCGGACTGGCTTCCCGAGCCGTTGACCGTCGCGACCTGGATCGAGAAGTCGTTGACGACCGCCTGGACGGCGGTCTGCGCCTGGTGCTCTTGGATCAACGTCACGGCTCCGTCTCTCCTGCGCCTGAGAGGGCTGTCCACGCCAGATCTCGCGCCTGGGAGGAGGCGGCGACGCCACGCCGCGCCCCCCGGCTCCCGGGCGCGCGGTGCGGTGTCCGACGCCGACGACGTCGCGGGAAGGGAGACTAATTTACCCGTTGCGACGCACCGGGTCAAGATCGGCGCGCGCCCGCCGCCCGCGGAGCGGCCTCGGGCCGCGGCCCCCGGCCGCCGCCATCGGGCATAGCGCTTACCGGGCGGGGCCGCTCCCGGAGCGGGGCCGCCCGATCGCCTCGCGATACGCCGCGCGGAGCGCCTCGACCTCCGCCGCGGGCGGGCGCTCGCGCCGCACGCGCTCGCGCGCGGCCGCCCCGAGACGCCCGCGGAGCGCGGGGTCGCCGGCGAGGGCGCGGGCCTTCTCGAGGAGGTCGGCGGGGTCGCCCGGGCGGTAGAGGAGGCCCGTCTCGTCCGGCGAGACGACCGCCCGGTTCCCGGGGATGTCGGAGGCGAGGACGGCGCGGGCGGCGAGGGCGGCCTCGAGGATCGTGTTCGCCAGGCCCTCGATCCCGGACGTGTTGAGGACGACGTCGGTCGCCGCGTAGGCCGCGCCCATGGCGTCGAGCGGGATCTCGGGGACGTGCCGGGCGACGCCGCCGCTCGCGTCGACCGCGGCCCGGACCTCGCGCCCGTAGGCGGCGTCGAGCACCGGCCCCGCGAGCGCGAGGCGCACGCCGCCGCCCCGCTCGGCGGCGAGGGCGGCGAGCGGCGCGATCGGGAAGAGGTTCCCCTTGATCGGCCGGATGCCCGCCGGCAGGAAGAAGAGGACGTCGTCGCCCGCGGCGCCCGCCGCGCGGCGGAGGTCGTACGCGCCCGCGCCCAGCCGGACCGCCTTCGGGCAGAGGCGCGCGCGAGCGGCGAGGTCGGGCGCCGCCTCGCGGAGCCGGTCGCGCGTGGCCTCCGAGTGGACGACGAGCGCCCCCGCCCGCCGGCACGCCTCGAGGATCGCGGGCCGGCGCCCGGGGTCGGCGAGGTCGCGCTCGACGTCCGTCCCCGGGAGCGAGACGACGAGCGCCGCACCCGCCTCGCGCGCCGCCGCCGCCACCCCGGCGTCGACGAGGAACCGCCCGCAGCGCCAGGCGTGGTAGGCGTGGAGGACGTCGGGCCGGAGGTCGCGGACGGCGCGCGCGATGGCGGCGGCGTCCGGCCCCTCGCGCCCGATGGGCTCGGTCGCGAGGACGGACACCTCGTCCCCGCGCGCCGCGAGCCCGCGGCGCAGGCGCTCGACGGTCGTCGCGTTGCCCGTGAGATCGGGCGCGGCGGTCGGGGTCAGGATGAGGACGCGCACCGCCGCAAGGGTAGCGACGCCCGCGCCCGGCCGCAATCGGCGGGCCACCGCCGCGGGGAGCCTGTTGAACGAGGCTTCCGCGCGTGCTATCTTTCGGCCCGATGGCGATCGAGGCGACGTTCCGGGTCATCGACGAGCTCTCCGGCGCGCCGGGGGCGGGCGAGTCGCGCTCGCTCCTCCTCCGCCACCAGAAGTTCGCGCTCGTCCTCTTCATCGTCGTCGTCGTCTACCCCTGGTACTACATCATCGGCTTCAAGACGGCGCGGCTCCCCCTCGAGAACCTGCCGACGCTCGAGCTCCCGATCGACCGCGCCTGGCCGCTCCACGGGCCGTGGATCCTCGCCTACGAGCTCGTCTACTTCTTCTGCTTCCTGCCCCTCTGCTCGATCCGCGACACGCGCCTCTTCCGGCGCCTCTTCACCGGCTACCTGCTCGTCCTGCTCGTGAGCTTCGTCGCGTTCACGGTCTACCCCGTGAAGATGATCCGGCCGGCCTTCGAGCCGTCCGGGTTCCTCGAGTGGGGCGTCCGGCTCAACCACGAGTGGGACCCGCCGGTCAACTGCTTCCCGTCCGTCCACGTCGGCACGGCGTACATGGCCGCGCTCGGGATCTGGCGCATCGACCGGATCGCCGGCCCGCTCGCCTACCTCGGGGCGACCGCCATCGGCTTCTCGACGATGTTCGTGAAGCAGCACTGGGCGCTCGACGTCGTCGGCGGCTTCGCCGTCGCCCACCTCGCCTGGGCGCTCTTCCTGCGCGGCTACGACCGGGCGCCGCTGACGGACGCCGAGGCGCGCCTGCCCCGGCGCTGGTACCTCGTCGTCTTCGGGATCTACGCGGCCGTGGTCCTCGGGTTCTGGTTCGTGTACCGGAGCGGCTTCGCGCCCTGGCAGGCGTCACAGCCCGCGGTGTAGCTGCGGGTAGCGCCGCCGCTCGCGGAAGCCGAGCCCCTCGTAGAACCGGCGCGCCGGCCCGTTGCCCGCGAGCACGGGCACGTCCGCGCGCGCGAGGCCGCGCCGCTCGAAGGCCTCGAGCACCGAGACGAGGCACGCCCCCGCGAGCCCGCGGCCGCGGTGGTCGGGGTGGGTGTAGACGAGCTGGATCGTCCCGTCGAGCGTCCCGATCACGAACGCGACGACCCGTCCGTCGTGCACCGCCGCCTTCGCCCGACCTTCCGGGAAGCGCGGCGGCTCCGGATCGGCGACGGCGAAGAACGCGCGCCGGCAGAACTCCGGCGTCCAGAGGAAGACGCCCGGCTCGGGGCTCGCGACCATGCATGCGACCGCCGACTCGAGCGCGTCGTCGCCGAGGTCGCGGACGGCGTACCCCTCGGCGACGCGCGGCCCCCCGACCCCCGCCCCCCCCACCCCCCCCCGCCCCCGCCCCCCCACCCCCACCCCCACCCCCTCCCCCTCCCCCTCCGAGCGGCCGGGCGAGCACGGCCTGGTCCGCCCGCACGAACCCGGCGCGGGCGAAGGCCGCGAGCAGGGCCTCGGGGACGGGGCCGTGGGCCCACTCGAAGTCCACGAGCAGCGGTCGCCCCGCGCCGCCGAGCGCGAGCGCCGTCCCCACGAGCCGCCCCACGTGCCCGTCGAGCACCGCCGCGTCCGCGAGCCGGTCCGTCCGGATGTGGCAGAAGCGGCTCGCCACGTGCGTCGCCGCGTCGTAGACGGTCGCCGCCCCGATGAGCTCGCGTCCCTCGAGGAAATGGACCACCGAGACGCCGAAGCGGGCGCCCTCGCTCGGCAGGCGATACCCCGGGTCCGGGGGCTCTCCGGGCCGCGCCAGCGCCAACGCGTCGCGTCTCAAGGCCTCGAGGTCGTTCGTCGCACCCACAGGCCCGGCATTCTATTGAGGTCGATCGCGCCGCCGCAAGAGGGGCCGCCGGGCGGCGCCGATCAAGGGTGTATGCCATACTGAATACGCCATATACGAGCCCCCGGGCGCGACCTCGCCGCAATCCGCCCCCGGGGCAGGAGGCCTCGCTTGACGCTCCGACTGCCGATCGCCCCGAGGACGCTGACCCGGCTCCTCGCCCTCACGGTCGCCGCGCTCGCCGCCGCGGGGGTCGCGCTCCAGTACCTGAAGCACATCCGGGGGCACGACCACGTCTTCGGGCTCGTGCCTGTTCGACCTCGACCGCGAGTCGAACGTGCCCACCTGGTACGCCTCGGCCGCGCTCCTCCTCGCCGGGCTCCTCGTCGCCGGCGTGGCCGGCGAGAAGCGCCGCGCCGCCGACCCGTTCGCGCGCCACTGGACGGGCCTCGCCGCGATCCTCGTCTACCTCTCGTGCGACGAGGGCGCCGCCCTCCACGAGCACCTCATCCTCCCGATCCAGCAGGGGCTCGGCCTCGACGGCGTCTTCTACTTCGCCTGGGTCGTCGTCGGCATCCCCGTGGCCGGGCTCGTCGCCATCGCCTACGCCCGGTTCCTGCGCTCGCTCCCGCGCCCGACCGCCCGCCTCATCGCGCTCGCCGGCGCGCTGTACGTGGCCGGCGCGATCGGCCTCGAGATGGTCGGCGCGTGGTGGTGGGACCGTCACGGGGGCGGCGACCGCTTCGCCTACGCGCTCATCACGGCCGTCGAGGAGACGCTCGAGATGGCCGGCGTGGTCGTCTTCATCCACGCCATCGCCGCCTACGCGGCGGGGCCCGGCGGCGACGCGGCGGCCGCGGAGGCCCGCCCCGCGGGCGCTCTCGGGCGCTCCCGGCCCGGAGCGCCCTTGCCCGCGGGCGCGCCGGGGGGGTAGAATCTCCCGGGGCCGGCGGGGGGGGAAGCTCCCGCCCGGTCGCCCCGGACGCTCGGAGGGAAGCCCGATTCCGACGAACCCCACCGCGAAGCCGCCGGCCCCGGCTCCGGGCGCCGCCCTCGAGTCGAGGATCGGCTCGCGCACGGCCCACGTCGTCGTCCTCGGCCTCGGCTACGTCGGCCTGCCGCTGTCGGTCGCGGCCGCGGACGCCGGCTTCCGCGTCACCGGCCTCGACGTCAGCGCCGAGAGGGTCGACGCCCTCGCCCGCGGCGAGTCCTACGTCGAGGACGTGCCGGCCGGCTCGCTCGCCCCGCTCGTCCAGGCCGGCCGCTTCCGGGCGGCGCGCGACTTCGCGGCCCTCGCGGACGCGGACGCCGTGGTCATCTGCGTCCCGACGCCGCTCCGGAAGACGAAGGACCCCGACATCAGCTTCGTCCTCTCGGCGGTCCGCGAGGTCGCGCGCCACGTGCGCCGCGACCAGCTCATCGTCCTCGAGTCGACGACCTACCCGGGCACGACCGAGGAGCTCGTGATCCCGGAGCTGACGCGCGGCGGGCTCGACGTCGGAGAGGACATCTTCGTCGCCTTCTCGCCCGAGCGCATCGACCCCGGGAACCGGCGCTTCACGCTCCGCAACACGCCGAAGGTGATCGGGGGCGCGACGCCGCGCTGCACCGCCCTCGCCGCCGCGCTCTACGGGGCCTTCATCGAGCGCGTGATCCCGGTCGGGTCGCCGCGCGCCGCCGAGATGGTGAAGCTCCTCGAGAACACGTTCCGCGCCGTCAACATAGGCCTCGTCAACGAGGTCGCGATCATGTGCGACAAGATCGCGATCGACGCCTGGGAGGTCATCGAGGCGGCCGCGACCAAGCCCTTCGGCTTCATGCCGTTCTACCCCGGGCCGGGGCTGGGCGGGCACTGCATCCCGGTCGACCCCCTCTACCTGTCGTGGAAGCTCAAGGCGCTCAACTACAACGCCCGATTCATTGAGCTCGCGAGCGAGGTGAACTCGCACATGCCGGACTTCGTCGTCTCGAAGGCGGTCCTGGCCCTGAACCGGGCGCGCAAGTGCGCGAACGGGGCGCGGGTCCTGGTCGTCGGGGTCGCCTACAAGCGCGACGTGTCGGACGTGCGCGAGTCGCCGGCGCTCGACATCATCCGGCTGCTGCAGTCGCTCGGCGCGGACGTGCGCTATCACGACCCCAGGGTGCCGTCGCTCGGGCACGAGGGGATCGATCTCGAGACGGTGTCGGCCGACCCGACGCCCGACGTCCGCGGCTACGACCTCGTGGTCGTGGCGACGGACCACACGGCCTGCGACCACCGGCGGATCGCGGAGGAGGCCGCCCTGGTCCTCGACTGCCGCAACGCGACCCGCGAGGCGGGCCGGCGGCCGAACGTCGTCAAGCTCTGAGCGGAGCGCGCGGAAGCCGAAGCCAAGTCCTTGCCGCGCGCTCCGCGGCGGGGGGTTCGGGGGGCGGAGCCCCCCGAAGACGAAGACGAGCGCAGAGCGTGTGAATCGATAGATTCACACGCTCTGCGTCCGAGTCCGGGTCCGGGAGATCGGCCGGGCGAGAACGGAGGCACGGGCCCATGTGCGGGATCATCACGTACACCGGGAAGCGCGAGGCCGCCCAGCTCCTCATCGAGGGCCTCAAGCGCCTGGAGTATCGCGGCTACGACTCCGCCGGCATGGCCGTCCTCAACCACGACCTGAAGGTGATCCGCGAGGTCGGGCCCATCGTGAACCTCGAGCGGAAGCTCGGGAAGTCCATGCCGGGCGGGCGTGTCGGGATCGCCCACACGCGCTGGGCGACGCACGGCAAGCCGTCGGAGGCGAACGCCCACCCGCACCGCGACTGCCGCGGGACGATCGCCGTGGTCCACAACGGGATCGTCGAGAACTACGCCGTCCTCAAGGCGGACCTCGTCCGCAAGGGGCACCGCTTCGAGTCGGAGACCGACACCGAGGTCATCGCCCACCTGATCGAGGCGGCCTACGACGGCGACCTCGAGAAGGCCGTGAGGGCGGCGCTCCGCGAGGTCTACGGGACGTTCGGGCTCGCCGTCATCCACGCCCAGCACCCGGACCTGATCGTGGCGGCGCGCCGCAGCTCGCCGCTCCTCGTCGGCGTCGGCGAGGGCGAGAACTTCGTCGCCTCGGACGCGGCCGCGATCGTGAGCTACACGAAGCACGTGAAGTACCTGGAGGAGGACGAGATCGCGATCGTCAGTCCCGACCAGTGCACGATCAAGTCGCTCTCCGGCAACGGCTCGATCGCGCGCCAGGAGGAGAAGATCGAGTGGGACGCGGAGGCGACCGAGAAGCAGGGCCACGCCCACTTCATGCTGAAGGAGATCTTCGAGCAGCCGGACGTCATCCGCAACGCCATGCGCGGCCGGATCCTGAAGAGCGAGGGGCAGGTGAAGCTCGGCGGCCTGCGGCCGGTGATCGACGTCCTGAAGCAGAAGCGGCGCATGGTCATCGTCTCCTGCGGGACGAGCTACTACGCGGGCCTCGTCGGCCGCTACGTCCTCGAGGAGCTGACCGACCTCGCCGTCGAGGTCGAGCTCGCGAGCGAGTTCCGCTACCGCCGCCTGAACCTCGTCGACGACACGGTCCTGCTCGCGATCAGCCAGTCGGGCGAGACCGCGGACACGCTCGCCGCCGTGCGCGAGGCCAAGCTCAAGGGCGCCCTCTGCCTCGGGCTCGTCAACGTCGTCGGGTCGACGGTCGCGCGCGAGACGGGCGTCGGCGTCTACAACCACGCCGGGCCGGAGATCGGCGTCGCCTCGACCAAGGTCTTCACGAGCCAGCTCGCGATCCTGAACCTGCTGGCGGTGCTGCTCGGGCGGCACCGCCGCCTCTCGCTCTGCGACGGGCAGCGGATCCTCGAGGGCCTCGAGCGGATCCCGGAGCAGATCGGCGCGATCCTCGAGCGGCGGGCGGAGATCGAGGCCGTGGCCGAGCGCTACGCGAAGCACGCGCACTTCGTCTTCATCGGGCGCAAGTTCAACTACCCGATCGCCCTCGAGGCGGCGCTCAAGATGAAGGAGATCAGCTACCTCCACGCCGAGGGCTACGCCGCCGGCGAGCTGAAGCACGGGCCGATCGCCCTCATCGACGCCTCGTACGCGTGCGTCGGGATCTGCCCGCGGGGCGACATGCAGGCCAAGATGATCTCGAACCTCCAGGAGATGAAGGCGCGGGGCGGGCGCATCCTGGCGATCGTCACCGAGGGCGACCGGGCCGCGGACGGGATCGCGGACGACGTGATCCAGGTCCCGGACGCGCTCGAGATGCTGTCGCCGCTCTTGACGATCGTTCCCCTCCAGCTCCTCGCCTACCACGTGGCGCGGAAGCTCGGGCGCGAGATCGACCGGCCGCGCAACCTGGCGAAGAGCGTGACGGTCGAGAAGCCCGTCGAGCCGCGTGGAGAGGCAGGCGCGCGACCCGTTGCAATCGACGGGCCGCGCTGGTATAGTAAGCCGCCTTTTCCGACGATTCACCGGCATCAGGAGCGAGAAAGAGTCATGAAGGCGGGCATCCACCCCCGGTACGTGACGGCCACGGTGACGTGCGGCTGCGGGAACAGCTTCGTCACCCGGTCGACCAAGAACAAGATCAACATCGAGATCTGCTCGGCGTGTCACCCCTTCTACACGGGTCGCGCGAAGTTCGTCGACACGGCGGGTCGCGTGGAGCGGTTCCAGCGCAAGTACGCGTGGAACGAGGAGAAGGTCGCGAAGGCATCGACCGCGCCGAAGCCGCCGCCTCCGCCGCCGACGCCGCCGGCGGTGAAGAAGGAGAAGCCGCCGCGCAAGCCCAAGGCCGAGGGCGCCGGCGAGGCGGCGGCCGCCGCCGAGGTCGCGGCCGCGGCCGCGCCGGCCGAGGCCGCCCCGGAGACGGCGGGCGAGCCGAAGCCCGAGAAGAAGGCCAGGGCGCCGAAGCCGAAGAAGGAGAAGCCGGCGAAGGCGGAGGGCGGCGCCGAGGGCGCGGCCGCTCCGGCCGCCGAGGCCAGCCCGGCCGCCGAGGCCGCCCCGGCCACGGCCCCCGCGGCCGCGGAGAGCGCGCCGGCCGAGGCCGAGGCGCCGAAGGCGCCCGAGGGCGGCGAGTAAGGCTACCTTGAGCGAAGGAGTCTCCTAGACCCGGAGAAAGGAAAGAGGACACGGAGATCACGGAGGAGCCGGCGACGTCGCAGCCGGCGGCGAGAGCGGCTCCGCGATCTCCGTGCCCTCCGTTCTTCTCCGTGTCTTGTCTTTCCGATGGCGCAGGCCTCTCCCAACGAGAACGACGCCGTCCTCCGCAAGCTCGGAGAGATCGCCGCCCGCTTCGACGAGATCGAGTCGAAGCTCTCGGACCCGGCGACGGCCACGAACCGGGTGGCGGTCGTCTCGCTCGCCCGCGAGCGCGGGTCGCTCGAGCGGACGGTCTCCCTCTACCGCCGCTACCGCGACGTCGAGCGCCAGCGCAAGGACGCCGAGGCCATGGTCGCGGCCGAGGCCGACCCGGAGCTTCGCGCGCTCGCGGAGGAGGAAGGGCGGACGCTCGCCTCGCAGTCGGCGGCGCTGCTCGAGGAGCTGAAGGACGCCCTCGTCCAGTCCGAGCCCGAGGCCGCGAAGGACTGCATCCTCGAGATCCGCGCCGGCACGGGCGGCGACGAGGCCTCGCTCTTCGCGGCCGACCTCTTCCGCATGTACTCGCGGTTCGCCGAGCGGCGCGGCTTCAAGATCGAGATCCTCGACTCGAGCCAGTCCGAGGTCGGCGGTCTCAAGGAGATCGTGTTCTCGGTCTCGGGCCCGGGCGCGTTCGGCACGTTCCGCTACGAGTCGGGCGGGCACCGCGTCCAGCGCGTGCCGACGACGGAGACCCAGGGCCGCATCCACACGTCCATGGCGACCGTCGGCGTCCTCCCGGAGGCCGAGGAGGTCGACATCGCGATCAACCCGCAGGACCTCCGGATCGACACCTTCTCGGCCGGCGGCCCGGGCGGCCAGCACGTGAACAAGACCGAGTCGGCCGTCCGCATCGTCCACGAGCCGACGGGGATCGAGGTCCGCTGCCAGGACGAGCGCTCGCAGCACAAGAACAAGGCCCGGGCGATGCGCCTCCTGCGCGCCAAGCTCTACGAGGCCGAGCGCGAGCGGCAGGCGAAGGAGCGCGGCGACCTGCGCCGGAGCCTGATCGGCTCGGGCGACCGGAGCGAGCGCATCCGCACGTACAACTTCCCCCAGAACCGCGTCACCGACCACCGCCTGAACCTCACCCTCTACAACCTCTCGAACGTCATCGAGGGCAACCTCGACGAGCTGTTCGGCGCGGCCCGCGAGCACGACAAGCTCGAGCGGCTGAAGAGCCTCTGATCGCATGGGCCGGGCGGTCGCGATCCCGGCGCTCCTGCTGACGGTCGCCTCCCTCGCCCCGCCCTCGGGCTGCGCGGCCCTCCACCGCGACACGTTCGCGGCGGCGGCGCTCCCGGGGGACGACGGGGGCACGGTGGGCGAGCGCTCGGTCGTGTACGAGCGCCGCGACGTGGCCCTCACGATCGACGTCCCGGACGTCTCGACGTCGCCGACGCTCCTCTCCGGGCCGCTCCTCGTCCTGCCGCCCTTCTTCCCCGTGCCGTCGCCGCCCGGGCCGCCGCCCGGGCGCGCGCTCCGGGTCCGGATCCGCGTCCACCCGCAGCGGGCGGCGATCGGCTTTCGCCCGCTGCGCTGCTCGGTCGAGCTTCCGGGCGGGCGGACGGTTCCGGCCGCGAGCTTCCGGCGCGAGGGGGCGCGCCGCGACCGGCCCGGAGAGACCGAGGACTGGCTCGTTCCGGTCGATCGCGACGAGTCTTTCGAGGTCGTCTTCGAGGGCGCGGCGCCGCCGCCCGGGGGCGGGTTCGCGCTCAGGGTCGAGGGGCTCCGGCGGGAGGACGAGCCGCTGCGGGTCCCGCCGTTCCGGTTCGCCGAGGCGACGCGATGGTTCCTCGACCGCGCGCCGTGAGGCCGGCGGCCGCGGCGGCGGCCGTCTGCGGCCTCGTCGCCCTCGCCGGCTGCGTGGCGACGTTCCGGGCGGGCCGCCTGGAAGCGCCCGGGCCGCCGGCGGCGGAGCCGGGCGCCTCGAGACCGCTCGTCGCCGAGCTGACGTTCGACGTGGCGGCCGTCTACCCGCGCCACGGCGACGATCCCGCCGGCTTCGTCCGCTTCCCGAAGCTCGGCGCCGCCCCTCCGGGCCTCGAGCGCGACGTCGAGCGCGCCTTCCTCGCGGGCGGCGTCATCGCCCGCCCCCTCTCGCCCGACGACGGGCGCGGGCGCGGCCGCCGTCACGTCGCGATGACCTTCTACTACGTCCCGCGCGGCGGCGAGTCGGCGGCCGGGTTCTACTACCGCTACCTCGGCTTCCTGACCCTCGCCCTCCTCCCGATGAAGGCGACGACCGAGTACACGCTCGCCGCCCAGGTCTGGAAGGGCGACGAGCGCCTGGTCGAGTACCGTTACCGCGAGGCGACGGACACCTGGGTCCAGCTCTTCCTGATCGTCACGCGGCCGTTCCTCCGCGCCGCCGACGTCGAGCGGGAGGTCGTCGACCTGCTGCTCCGGCACCTGCTCGCCGACCTGCGCCGCGACGGGTTCGTCGGGTAGGGGGGCCCGAGCGTCGCCGACCTCTTCTCCACCTCCCGCATCCCCGCCATCCCCCTTCCGCGGCCGAAGCGCGGCCGCTCCCTCAAGCCGGCCCCCGCCCCGCGCCGATGTAACCCGATGCGGCGGAGAAGCGGTTCGGCGAGGAGGCGGCGACGACACCATGGAGAAGCTCCTGATCGAGGGCGGCAGGCCGCTTTCGGGCACGGTCGAGGTGAGCGGGTCGAAGAACGCGGCCCTGCCGATCCTGGCGGCGGCGGTCCTCGCGGGGAAGGGGAAGTGCGTCCTCCGGAACGTCCCCCTCCTCAAGGACGTCGACACGATGGGGCAGATCCTGCGCGACCTCGGGGTCTCGTGCGAGCGGCGCGCGGACGGGGCGATCGAGACCGAGGTCGCCGACGAGTCGAAGTCGATCGCGCGGTACGAGCTCGTCTCGACCATGCGGGCGAGCTTCTGCGTGCTCGGGCCGCTCCTCGCGAAGCGCGGCTACGCCAAGGTCTCGCTCCCGGGCGGGTGCGTCTTCGGCCTGCGCCCGGTCGACCTCCACGTGAAGGGCCTGAAGGCGCTCGGGGCCGAGATCGAGCTCGAGCACGGCTACGTCGTCGCCCGCGCGCCCAAGGGACGCCTGCACGGCGGGCGCGTCTACCTCGGCGGGCCGTTCGGGTCGAGCGTCACGGGGACGGCGAACGTCATGATGGCGGCCGTCCTGGCCGAGGGGAAGACGATCATCGAGGGCGCCGCTTGCGAGCCCGAGATCGAGGACCTGGCCGCCTTCCTGAACCACATGGGGGCGACGATCACCGGCATCGGCACGCCCCGGCTCGTCGTCACCGGCGTCCCCGAGCTGCGCGGGACGTCCTACAACGTGATCTCGGACCGGATCGAGGCGGGCACGTTCGCGCTCGCGGGCGCGATCACGGGCGGGACGGTGCGGCTCCGCGGCGCCGCCCTCGACCACCTGTCGGCCGTCAACGACCGCCTGGAGGAGGTCGGCGTCCACGTCGAGGGGGACGGCGACGACCTGGTCGTCAGCCCGAACGGCTCGGCCGGCGGCCGCTTCAAGGCGGTCGACGTGACGACGCTCCCCTACCCGGGCTTCCCGACCGACCTCCAGGCCCAGCTCATGGCCGTCCTCGCGATCGCCGACGGCATCAGCGTGATCACGGAGAAGATCTACCCCGACCGGTTCATGCACCTGGCCGAGCTGAACCGCATGGGCGCGAACATCCGCAAGGAAGGCCCGACCGCGATCATCACCGGCGTCCCCCACCTGACGGGCGCCGACGTCATGGCCTCCGACCTGCGCGCCTCCGCGGCCCTCGTCCTCGCCGGCCTGATCGCCCGCGGGCAGACCGAGATCCACCGCGTCTACCACATCGACCGCGGCTACGAGCGGATCGAGGAGAAGCTCCAGAAGCTCGGGGCGGCGATCCGGCGCGTGAAGGACTGAAACCTACCGCCGCCGGTCGACGACCAGGCCCTTCGCCCGGGCGGCCGCCTCGCCGGCCGTCTCCGGCCCCTCCCAGCGGATCACGGAGTGGAGCAAGGCGGCGCAGACGAGCAGCGGCAGGAACCACGGGCTCACGAAGATCGTCGCGTAGACCAGGGCCGCGTACGACGCGAGCAGGGTCGCGACCGCCGCGCAGCGCAGGGCGACGAAGAAGGCGGCGAGCCCGCGGAGCGCCCCGCGACCGGCGACGCGGGCGACGTCCTCGATCCCGGGCGCCGTGAGGCGGCGCTCGAGCGGGGCCAGGGCGGCGCGGAGGGCGGCCGCGTCGGGGTAGCGGTCGCCGGGGTCGAGCGCGAGCGCGCGCGCGAGGACGTCGAAGGCGCCGGCCGGCAGCAGGCGCCGCATCTCGTCGGGGTCGGCCGC